>ENA-OQMN01000344-OQMN01000344.1-human-gut-metagenome-genome-assembly--contig:-NODE-344-length-9573-cov-4.550815_pt1 | contig 9573 bp, 10 predicted proteins | sample MGYA00242765_ERZ504861 | MGnify/ENA primary metagenome ERZ504861 (study PRJEB26092, sample SAMD00036417) | human gut metagenome | host: Homo sapiens | study: EMG produced TPA metagenomics assembly of the... | reverse complement strand
CATTGGAAATCTATGTAACGGTTCTTTGAATGTGTTCAATCATCAGAGCAATGTGGACATTGATAACCGGATTGTCTGCTATGACATCAAGGAACTGGGCAAGCAGCTCAAGAAATCGGTATGCTGGTGGTACAGGATCAGGTGTGGAACCGCGTTACCATCAACCGTGCCGTTCACAAGTCTACCCGCTACTACATCGACGAGATGCACCTGCTTTTGAAGGAGGAGCAGACCGCCGCCTATACGGTGGAAATCTGGAAGCGATTCAGAAAATGGGCGGTATTCCGACAGGTATCACCCAGAATGTCAAAGACCTTTTGAGCAGCCGCGAGGTGGAAAATATCTTTGAAAATTCCGACTTCGTGTATATGCTCAACCAGGCAGGCGGAGACCGTCAGATCCTCGCCAAGCAGCTGGGTATTTCCACACACCAATTATCTTATGTGACCCACTCCGGTGAGGGCGAGGGCCTGCTGTTTTATGGCTCTACAATCCTGCCTTTCGTGGATCACTTCCCGAAGAATACCGAGCTTTACCGCATTATGACCACCAAACCCCAGGAACTGAAAAAGAAGGAGGATGAATGATGATGAACTCCAACATTTTGAATAAAAATCCGCTGATGTTTTTTGACAGGGCGGTAAATGCCCAGCGCAGCCAGCTGCTTACAGTCATGGCCGATGCGGTAAGTGAGTGCCGCACGGCGGCAGATCAGGCAGCCGAACTGAATGAGACCGGTCAGGTGGGGCTGCTCCGTCTGGCAGAGGTCTGGAGTGCCATCCGTGCCAAGGAAGGTATGGGCGGTCTGGTTCTGAAAGGAACCGAAGCGAAGATCCTGTCCGATGTGGTGGCACAGTTTTATGCCTATCTGTCCGGCTGTATGTTCAACGATCCGGTGGGAATGGCCATTTATGCAGAGTTGCACTACATGATGTCCTCCCTCATGCTGGGAGAATGGTTTGAATAAGGAACCGCGCCTGCGCTTTACTGATGAGGAACGGTCTGACCCTGCACTGGAAAAGCCGATCCGTAAAGCGGAGAAAGCTGCGGCCAGAGCAGATAAGGCGCAGGCCAATATCCCAAAGAAAAAGGTCAGGCAGACGGTCATTGACCCGGATACCGGAAAAAAGACCTCGAAGCTGACCTTTGAGGACAAGAAAAAGCCACCTTCCAAAGTTTCTCAAGGAGTCAGGGAAGCTCCCGTCCATCTGGTCGCAGGCAAGCTCCACAAAGAGATCCGGGAAACAGAGCAGGACAACGTGGGCGTGGAAAGCGCCCACAAGTCCGAGGAAGCGGTGGAGACCGGCGCTTATCTGGCGCGGGAGGGCTATCGCAGCCACAAGCTGAAGCCGTACCGCAAAGCAGCCCAGGCAGAGCGTCAACTGGAAAAGGCAAATGTAAATGTTCTGTACCAGAAATCTTTGCAGGAAAATCCCCAGTTTGCCAGCAACCCTCTTTCCCGCTGGCAGCAAAAACAGGCCATCAAAAAGCAGTATGCCGCCGCCAAACACGCCGGTCAGACTGCCGGAAATACCGCTCAGGCTGCATCCAAAACCGGAAAAGCCGCAAGGACGGTAAAAGAAAAAGCACAGCAGGCAGGGGCATTCGTCATGCGCCACAAGAAGGGTTTCCTGATGGCAGGGGTTTTGTTCCTCATTACCTGTATGCTGATGAATACCATGTCCTCCTGCTCCATGATGGCGCAGAGCATCGGTTCCGTTCTCTCCGGCACCACCTATCCGTCGGATGACCCGGAAATGCTGGCGGTGGAGGCAGATTATGCAGCCAGAGAAGCCCAGTTGCAGGAGGAAATCGACAACATTGAAAGCAGCCACCCAGGGTATGACGAGTATCGCTATGACCTTGGTATGATCGGCCATGACCCTCATGAGCTGGCAGCATTTCTGTCTGCCGTCTTGCAAGGTTACACCCAGCAGAGCGCTCAGGCAGAGCTGGCGCGTGTGTTTGCAGCACAGTATCAGCTGACGCTTACTGAGGAAGTGGAGATTCGCTACCGCACGGAGACCTCCACCGACCCGGAGACCGGCGAGACCACCTCAGAAGAAGTTCCCTATGAGTATTACATTTTGAATGTGAAACTCACCAGCAAGCCCATTTCCGTTGTGGCGTCGGAGTTACTGACCCCGGAGCAGATGGAAATGTATCAGGTTTACCGGCAGACCATGGGCAATAAGCCGCTGTTGTTTGGCGGCGGCTCCCCTGATACCAGCGGCTCGGAAGATCTGTCCGGTGTGCAGTTCATTAACGGTACCCGCCCCGGCAATCCTCAGCTGGTGGAACTGGCCAAGCGTCAGGTGGGCAATGTGGGCGGTTATCCCTACTGGAGCTGGTACGGCTTTGACTCCCGTGTGGAATGGTGCGCCTGCTTCGTATCCTGGTGCTATAACCAGGCAGGAAAAAGTGAACCGCGCTTTGCAGGCTGTGAGTGGCAGGGCGTTCCGTGGTTCCAGTCTCATGGACAGTGGGGCGCAAGAGGATATGAAAACATCGCTCCCGGTGATGCCATTTTCTTTGATTGGGATCTGGATGGTTCCGCAGACCATGTGGGAATTGTTGTCGGCACCGATGGCAGCCGTGTTTATACCGTGGAGGGAAATTCCGGCGATGCCTGCAAGATCAAAAGTTATGACCTGAATTATCAGAGTATCAAGGGCTACGGCCTGATGAACTGGTAACAGAGATTTTTAGAAGGAGTGATAGACGATGGCAAAGACAAAATTGAACGCATTGACCAGGAGATTACAAAGGTCCGCGAGAAGATCGCAGAGTATCAGGAAAAGCTCAAGGCGCTGGAGGCACAGAAAACCGAGGCGGAAAATCTGGAGATCGTCCAGATGGTGCGCGCTTTGCGTATGACCCCGGCCCAGCTGAGCGCCATGCTGTCCGGCGGCACAGTTCCCGGCAGTATGGTGGATGACAACAACGAACAGGAGGAAAACAGCTATGAGGAATAAACGATTGCTCCGAACACTTTCCGCCCTTTGCCTGACGCTGGTTCTGGCATCGGGCTTTACCATTCCCGCTTTTGCCCAGGGCGCAGCGCCGCCCCCGGCAGAGGATACCACCAATGACAGCAATGTGGTGGTGGAAGAACCCGAAAAAGCACCTCCGCTGACCCCGGAGGGTAACGTCGCTCTGGTGGATGATTTTGGTGGCAACAAGCAGCTCATTACCGTTACCACCAAGGCAGGCAACTATTTTTATATCCTGATCGACAGGGCCAATGAGGATAAAAAGACTGCTGTTCACTTTCTGAACCAGGTGGATGAAGCGGACCTGATGGCGCTGATGGAGGATGGAAAACCCAAAGAGGAGCCGCCTGCGGTGTGCAGTTGCACGAAGAAATGTGAAGCAGGGGCAGTCAATACGGCCTGTCCGGTCTGTGTAACTGATAAGAGTAAATGTACGGGAAAAGCACCGGAACCTCCGGCAGAAACATCGGAGCCGGAAAAAGAGAAGCCTGCCGGACTGAACCCGGCTGCGCTGATCCTTCTGCTGGCTCTGCTGGGCGGCGGTGGCGTATTTGCCTACTTGAAGCTCGTTAAGAACAAGCCTAAGACCAAGGGCAATGACAGTCTGGACGATTATGATTATGGCGAGGAAGATTCCGAGGAATGGGAAACCGAGGATGAGGAGTCGGACGAGCCGGATGCTGACGGGGGCAGCGCAGAAGAAGATGACGAGGACAGCGTGAAATGACCCGTTTCACAGACAGTCCCTATGAACGCATGATGACACGCAGGCCGGAGGGCGGGAAGGAAACTTCCCGTCCTCCCTCTTTGCCCCAAAGCCACCCTGTTATGGCTGCGGAAATTATGGAAGCCCCTGCGTAGGTGTCTGCCACCGTGAGATGGAACGATGGCTCAAAGAAAGGAAACGAAAAAAATGAGTGTTCTGATTATATTTATCAAGCTGATTGCTGTTTTTGACCTGCTGGTGATCGCCGTGTATTTTGGCGGCGACATTCTTTCTACCATGTTAAACAAACTTCGGAGAAAAGCAAAACAGGAAGATTCCTTTGACTTTTCTCAGGATGCCGTGATGGTTTCATTATCCATAGATTCTGTCCGTCAGCTTTATTCCGGTGACGCGGCAGATTTTGTGGAAGATAAGATTCTGCCAAATGCGGAGAAAACGATGGCTGTTTTGACGGACCAGGAACAGGCAGCAGCCCGTCTGCTCTTATCTGCCCTGATCGGTTTTCTTGCAGCAGAAGCTCCTATGGATGAACAGAGCTTTCCTATGGTAATGGAACTTCTGAACTGTATGGAGGGTGAAAAAGAGGATGGTTGTCAGGATGCAGTAGAAAGTTTGCTTGAAGATGCTGTCCGCAATACCCACCGCCATGAAGAATATTACAGCAATTATCAACGCTACCAGCTGATGCAGGTGGATAAAACTCGTGTCATTTTGGCTTGCCGCATCATCATCAATGACCTGCTGGGGAAACTGTACCGCTATGACTACCGGTTTGGTTATAACCTGCTTCTGGATGAGGAAAACAGCATTGAGAAAAAACTGCACACGCCTGTGCGGGAAGAATGGGAGGTTGAAGAATATGAAGCTGGTGATTGCTGAAAAACCATCAGTTGCCCAGAGTTTGGCGGCGGTGATCGGTGCAACTGCCCGTAAGGACGGGTATCTGGAGGGCAACGGCTGGCGTGTCAGCTGGTGTGTGGGCCATCTGGCCGGTCTTGCGGACGCAGACAGCTATGACCCCAAGTACGCCAAGTGGCGATATGATGACCTGCCTATTCTGCCGGAGCATTGGCAGATGGTGGTGGGAAAGGATAAGAAAAAGCAGTTTGATATTCTCAAAAAGCTGATGAATGCCCCGGATGTGACGGAGGTGGTAAACGCTTGCGATGCCGGACGCGAGGGCGAGCTGATCTTCCGCAGCGTCTATGAGCTGGCAGGCTGCCAAAAGCCGATGAAAAGGCTCTGGATTTCTTCAATGGAGGACTCCGCCATAAGGGAAGGCTTTGCAAACCTGCGCCCCAGTGCGGACTATGACGGACTTCGAGATGCTGCCCTCTGCCGTGCCAAGGCCGACTGGCTGGTGGGAATCAATGCCACAAGGCTTTTTTCCGTGCTGTATCACCGTACCCTCAACATCGGGCGCGTGATGTCCCCAACACTGGCGCTTATTGTCCAGCGAGAAGCTGAGATCGACACCTTTCAGCCGATTCCCTTTTATACCGTGGCGCTGGAGCTGCCCGGTCTTACCGTATCCGGGGAGCGCATGGCGAATAAGGCCGCTGCCGAGCAGCTGAAAGAAGCCTGTCAGGGTGCAAATGTCACAATCAAAAAGGTGGAGTGCAAGGAAAAGTCCGAAAAGCCGCCTGCCCTCTATGACCTGACTACCCTGCAAAGAGATGCCAACCGCCTGCTTGGATTTACAGCCCAGCAGACCCTGGACTATCTACAAAGCCTGTATGAAAAGAAGCTCTGCACCTATCCCCGTACTGACAGCCGCTATCTGACTGGTGATATGGCAGACAGCCTGCCGGTGCTGGTGAATCTGGTTGCCAATGCTATGCCGTTTCGCAAAGGGATCGCCATTACCTGTGATCCGCAGACGGTCATCAACGATAAGAAAGTAACCGACCACCACGCAGTAATCCCTACCAGAAATCTCAAGGATGCAGACCTTTCTGCCCTTCCTGCGGGAGAAAAAGCGGTGCTGGAGCTGGTGGCCCTGCGTCTGCTGTGCGCCGTAGCCCAGCCCCATATCTATTCGGAAACCGTTGTGATTGCAGCGTGTGCCGGTGGGGAGTTTACCGCCAAAGGAAAAACGGTGAAGCACCCCGGATGGAAAGCACTGGAGGACGCTTACCGTGCCAAAATGAAGGATGCAGAGCCGAAAAAAGAGGGCGCAGAGAAAGCCCTGCCGGAGCTGACCGAAGGACAGACCCTTTCGGTTGCTGCGGCAATCGTCAAAGAAGGCAAAAGCAGTCCGCCTCAGCACTTTACGGAGGATACCTTGTTGTCCGCAATGGAGACTGCCGGAAAAGAGAATATGCCGGAGGACGCCGAGCGAAAAGGTCTGGGGACACCGGCCACCCGTGCCGGTATTTTGGAAAAGCTGGTATCTGCCGGTTTTCTGGAACGAAAAAAGAGCAGGAAAACGGTGCAGCTTCTCCCTTCCCACGATGCAGTTTCCCTGATCACAGTGCTGCCGGAACAACTGCAATCGCCGCTTCTGACTGCCGAGTGGGAGTACCGCCTGGGCGAGATCGAGCGCGGGCAGCTTGCCCCGGAGGAGTTTTTAGACGGGATCAGCACCATGCTGAAAGATCTGGTGGGGACTTATCAGGTCATCAAGGGAACTGAGTATCTGTTCACTCCGCCCCGTGAGGTGGTGGGCAAATGCCCTCGCTGCGGCGGTGAAGTTGCAGAACTGCAAAAAGGCTTCTTCTGTCAGAATGATTCTTGCAAATTTGCAATCTGGAAAAACAACAAATGGTGGGCTGCCAAAAAAAAACAGCCGACCAAGGCTGTGGTGTCTGCGCTGCTGAACGATGGCCGTGTCCGTGTGACGGGGTTATATTCGGAGAAAACCGGCAAGACCTACGATGCCACTGTGGTTTTGGAGGACGATGGACAGTATGCCAACTTCAAGCTGGAATTTGACCAGCGGAAAGGAGGCAGCCGATGAAGCTCTCTTTAGTGGAACGGGAAACCATTCTCCTCTATAACCAGGCAGAACCAATGGCTGAGGTCTACACCCACGATCCCCGTCTGATGGAAAAGCTGGAACTGCTGGCAAAAAAGCACCCCGACCAGATCATCCGAAAGGACGCCCATAACTTTACCGTCCCCAAGCGGTGTGTATCAGTCCGGGAGCCATACAGCGCCGAGCGTCGCAAAGCTGCCAGTGAGCGTGCGAAAGCCGCCGGATACCAGCCCCCTGTGAAAAAGTCCGGCAGTTAAAGGCACATGGCAGAGAATGTATTTGAAGCGGTCAAGCAGTCGGTCAGCACCAGAGAAGCGGCAGCGTTTTATGGGATCGAGGTCAAACGAAATGGTATGGCCTGCTGTCCCTTTCACGATGATAAGAACCCCAGCATGAAGGTAGACCAGCGGTTCCACTGCTTTGGCTGCGGTGAAGATGGGGATGTGATCGACTTTACCGCAAAGCTCTTTAACCTCTCCCCAAAAGAAGCGGCGGAGAAACTGGCACAGGACTTTGGCCTGATCTATGACAGTCAGGCCCCGCCCCGCAGGAGATATGTCCGGCAAAAAACCGAGGCACAGAAGTTTCGGGAGGATCGACAGCGCTGTTACCGCGTACTGTCCGATTACTACTATCTGCTGAAAAAATGGGAAACCGACCGTTCTCCCAGGACACCGGAGGAAGAACCGCACCCCCGCTTTGTGGAAGCAATCCAGAAGAAAACCTATGTAGAGTACCTGCTGGACCTTTTTCTTTATGAAAGTGAAGAAGAACAAAAGGCATGGATTGCAGAACACACAGCAGAAATCACACACTTGGAAAGGAGATTGAAAATCATGGCTGAGAATAAACCCACCAACCGAGAACGGCTAAGGGAAATCACAGATGGCATCGAGCAGGGGATCAAAGAACTGTTTGAGAGTGAAAAGTATATGCGCTATCTGTCCGTCATGTCCCGCTTCCACCGCTATTCGGTAAACAACACCATGCTCATCTATATGCAGAAGCCGGATGCTACATTGGTAGCCGGATACAATAAGTGGAAAGACCAGTTTGAGCGTCATGTAAAAAAGGGCGAGCATGGCATTACCATCATCGCCCCCACACCGTATAAGAGAAAATCGAGGAGCAGAAGCTGGACCCGGATACCAAGGCTCCGATTCTGGATAAAGACGGAAAGATCGTCACAGAGGAAAAAGAAATCGAAATCCCCATGTTTCGTCCGGTCAAGGTCTTTGATGTGAGCCAGACCGACGGGAAACCTTTGCCGGAGCTTGCTTCCTCCCTTTCCGGCAATGTGCCAAATTATGAGGCATTCATGGAGGCCCTGCGCCGCAGCGCACCGGTGCCGATTACTTTTGAAGCAATGGCCGCCGATACGGACGGCTATTTTTCTGCCGATCATCAGAAAATTGCCATTCGCCAGGGCATGAGCGAGGTGCAGACGGTTTCGGCCACAGTACACGAGATTGCCCACAGCAAGCTCCACAATCAGAAAAAGATTCAGATTGCCAATGACGAGAAGTATCAGGAGATCGAGCTGTTTGATAAACCCGGTCTGTTCTCCAATGGGCGGATTGTCCGTGATAATCTGCCGGAGGGCGTTTATTGCTATGACCTGCGCGGTTCTGACTACGACCCCGGAGAGCCGGTCTGTGTAGAAGAACAAGTAGTTGTAAACCATGCAGGTTCCGTTCTGCTGATAGAGCCGCTGGAGCTGGCGGAAGATGGACGCCTGATGCTGACCGAGGAAGAAGGGCTGAATTTTGTTGGCGGCTTTTCTACCCTCACCCAGTTTTTGCAAGAACAGAGGAAAGACCGCCACACGGAGGAAGTGGAGGCTGAAAGCATCTCCTATGCGGTCTGCAAGTATTTTGGCATCGAGACCGGAGAAAACAGCTTCGGCTATATTGCAAGCTGGAGCCAGGGCAAAGAGCTGAAAGAGCTGAGAGCCAGTTTGGAGACCATCAACAAGACCTCCGGCACTTTGATCTCCGACATTGAGCGCCACTATAAGGAAATCTGCAAAGAGCGTGGAATTGACCCCAATACAAAAGCAGAGCCGGAAACCGCCCCGATAGAGCAGCCGACCGGCAATCTAACCTACTATGTAGCAGAGTGCATGGAGTTTCCAAACCTCGGAGAATACCACGATAACCTGTCTTTGGAGGAAGCTGTCCGCATTTATCAGGAGATTCCGGCAGAGCGAATGAACGGGATCAAAGGAATTGGTTTTGAGCTGAAAGACGGAAGCGACTATGAAGGACCTTTTCCGATTTTGACCGGGCAGACCATTGACCTGGACACTATTCAGGCAATCGACTATTACCGTGACAATCCGCTGGTACAGAAAGCAGTAAAGGAACTGGCTGCGGCCATGCAGGAAATGGAGGCGCTGGGGGCAGACGCCAACCAGCAGGAGGCTTTGTTTCTGATCGACGATGCCACCTATCTTCATATCCAGCCCTGTGACAGCGGCTGGGACTACACCCTTTACGATGCCGCGTCCATGAAAGAGCTGGATGGCGGTCAGCTGGATATGCCGGAGCTTTCCCGCATGAAGGCAGTTCTCCAGATTTGTGATGACAACGATCTGGACAGAGACTCTGTAAAATACGCACCGTTGTCCATGATCGAGACTTTGCAGGAAGCTGCCTACCAGCAGATGCAGGCAGAGGCCAGTCAGATGACTGCTTCTCCCAGCTGCCGGAGGCACAGGAGCAGGCGCTGGATGAATACCCGAACGCCGGATGAGCAGGTCTCCACACCGGATATGCAGAAATACGGTTACTCTTATGACGGATGCTCCCTGTACAAGCGAACGGGTCGCTGGAACTGGATCGCGCTGGTTTGACTGTCGTATGTGCTGCATGAGG
>ENA-OQMN01000343-OQMN01000343.1-human-gut-metagenome-genome-assembly--contig:-NODE-343-length-9598-cov-4.996305_pt1 | contig 9598 bp, 10 predicted proteins | sample MGYA00242765_ERZ504861 | MGnify/ENA primary metagenome ERZ504861 (study PRJEB26092, sample SAMD00036417) | human gut metagenome | host: Homo sapiens | study: EMG produced TPA metagenomics assembly of the... | reverse complement strand
AGCGGTCTTTTCCTTTTCGGCGGGGTATTTTTGTATAAGGGGCTGCGCAGCGCCCCCAACCCTGAGCCGGTCTCCAAAAAAATCATGAACCTGATCCTGGCCATTATTCTGATCCTGCTCTTTGTCGTTGCTTACGATCAGCTCCAGGCCTATATGACAGGGGCCATGGCAGCTGTGAGCATGGAGGAAAGAGTCGGGGTAACGGGCAGAGCCCTTGTGTACTACAATTTTCTGGTTACGCCGCTGCTGACCCTGCTCATGGCCGCTGGCGCCTGCTTTGTTGCCTGGTTCCGCATGCCGCGGCCAGCCTTTGACGTGAGGCATCTGCTTTTTGCCCTGGTCTGTCTGGTGCTTTACAGAGGAACAGTTTATATGATACTGGACGGACAGTTTTTTGATTCAATGACGAAAAGCCTGCCAGATCTGTATAAAATTGAAATTGTAAAGAGCGCCTGCGTGTCACTGTCCGTCACCCTGCCTGTATTTTCGGGGCTCTACCTCCTCAAGGCTTTTTTAAGGGGTTCGCCAGAGGTCTGGATTAAAAAAGGCGGCAGGAGCAGTAAAAAGAAATAAGCTAAAAGCCCCGAATGACAAAAAAATTCCACGTAATTTCTCGCTTTTTTTAAAAAACCAGCGGATAGTATGTTATAATAAGGGATAAGTAAACATTGACAATTGTTTAACTAAGAGCAAATTCCAAATGGAGGGAAAAATGAAGTTTTATTAAAGAATAATGCTGAAAAAACTGGTAAACGGCAGAAGAAAGCGGTCAAAGGTTGTAAAATACCGGCGAACTGGCTGGATTACGGCTGGTGCTCCGCCACAGCAAGAGAGCTGGACAAGGCACTGGCAGCCCATGTGGTCGAAAACGACCTGGTTGACCTCAAAATTCGCGGCGGTATCCTGATGTGGGTGCCCGAGATTTTTAAAATTGAAAACCCGGCAGACCATATCACTTGGAATTCCTGGCACATGAGCGGCGTCGAAAGAAAAGCCATTGCCCAGGGCTTCGCTTACTACACACCAATCCGTTACTCCGAAATGCCGAGATACTACAGAGATTCCAAGCAGGATGTGGACGTGGCCATGTTCCAGGTGGCCCCCATGGACGAGCACGGCTGGTTCAATTTCGGTCCCGGCGGCTCCCACCTGAAGGCTGTGTGCGAGTGCGCCAAGACCGTCATCGTGGAGGTCAACAAGAACATGCCCGTGTGCTTGGGCGGGTTTGAGAACTGCATCCACATCGACGACGTGGACATGATCGTGGAGGGAGAGAACCCTGCTTTGGATGAACTGGGCGGCGGCGGAGCCGCCAGTGAGGTGGACATGGCGGTGGCCAAACTGGTGGTGCCGGAGATCTGTGACGGTGCCTGCCTGCAGTTGGGCATCGGCTCTATGCCCAACGCCATCGGCAAGATGATCACCGAGAGCGACTTGAAGGATTTGGGCGTGCACACCGAGATGTACGTGGACGCCTTCGTGGACATGTCCATAGCCGGTCGCATCACGGGCCTGCGCAAGCCCTTTGACCGGGGCCGGCAGACCTATGCCTTCGCGGCGGGCACACAGAAGCTGTATGACTTCATCGACAACAACCCTGAGTGCATGGCTGCTCCCGTCGATTACACCAACGACATCCGCAGCATCTCCGCGCTGGACAACTTCATCTCCATCAACAATGCGGTGGACATCGACCTGTTCGGCCAGGCGAATGCGGAGAGCGCCGGCGTCAAGCACATTTCCGGTGCAGGCGGCCAGCTGGACTTCGTGCTGGGCGCATACCTTTCCAAGGGCGGCAAGAGCTTCATCTGCCTGTCCTCTACCTTCTTTAATAAGAAGACCGGTCAGCTCGAGAGCCGCATCCGTCCCACGCTGGAAAACGGCAGCATCATCACCGATACCCGCGCCAATCTGCATTACCTCTGCACGGAATACGGCTGCGTCAACCTCAAGGGTCTGACCACCTGGGAGAAGGCCGAAGCCCTCATCAATGTGGCACACCCCGACTTCCGCGAGGAGCTTATCAAAGAGGCCGAGAAGCTGCACATCTGGCGCCGCAGCAACAAAATCTAAACATCGCCGTACCGGCTCCTGCCGTCTGCGGCAGGAATGGAGTCACACATGATGGACAAAAAGCCGCACATCAAGCCCTATCTCTACGGAATGCTCGCGGGCTTTGGTGCGATAAGTCTAAGCATCCTGTTCTTCTTCTTCATCTACCGCTTCGACGGGTTCGGCGACGCGGTCTCCAAGGTGACCGGCATCCTGATGCCCTTCATCTACGGTGCCGTCATCGCCTATCTGCTCAAGCCGGTGTGCAACACCATTGAGGGCTTTCTGCACCGCATCTTCCCCGAAAAGCTCCACAGCATGGCCAATATGCTTGCCATTGCGGCGACGCTGCTGTTCGGTGTGCTGGTGGTCTACGCCCTCGTGATGATGGTGGTGCCGCAGCTCATCACAAGCGTCACCTCCCTCTACTACACCGCGCAGACCAGCATCACCCGGTTCATGCAGTGGGTGAACACACAGGAAGTCTTCTTGGATAATGAGACACTGATGGGCTATTTCAACGATGCCTACGATGTCATTGTTGACAATCTGACCACTCTGCGCACCACCCTGCTCCCCTCGCTGCAGAATATACAAAGCATCCTGAGCGGTGTGGGCGTCGGCGTCATAAATGTGGTGACCTGGTTCAAGAACCTGCTCATCGGCCTTATCGTCGCCGTTTATTTGCTGGCCAGCCGTAAAAAGTTCATCAAACAGGCCAAAATGATCCTCTACAGCGTCGTCAAGCCCCACTGGGCGCAGCTCATCCAGGAGGAAGTCCTCTACGCTGACAAGATGTTCGGCGGCTTCATCAACGGCAAGATCATGGACTCCGCCATCATTGGTGTGCTCTGCTACTTCGCCTGCATCATCTTCAAGTTCCCGAGCGCACTGCTGGTGTCGGTCATCATCGGCGTCACCAACGTCATCCCCTTCTTCGGTCCCTTCATCGGTGCCGTGCCTGCAACGCTGCTCATCCTCATCCAAAGCCCCATCAAGGCCCTCTGGTTCGTGCTCTTCGTTCTGGTGCTCCAGCAGCTGGACGGCAACGTCATCGGCCCGAAGATCCTGGGCAACACCACCGGCCTTTCGAGCTTCTGGGTGCTCTTCTCCATCCTGCTGTTCGGCGGTCTGTGGGGCTTCGTGGGCATGATCGTGGGCGTGCCGCTGTTCGCTGTCATCTATGACGTCATCAAGAAGCTGGTCTTCCACGGCCTGCGCCGCAACGGCCAGCTCGACCAGATGACCGTCTACCACGACGAGTTCGGCGATCCCGGCGACCCGGCTCCCGCGCCTGTAGAAGATGAAGAAACGGAAAACGAAATCGTCATTGATTCCGGCGAAGAATAAAATAACAAGATAAAGCCCCCATCCTCCCGGCTGCCTCAGCCGGTGAAGATGGGGGCTTTTCTGCGCAATTTTATGTTTGAAAGACCGATAAAGTCATTTCGCGTGAGCAGTGGAATGTGCCGGTTCCCAATCCTTGTAATTCTCGTACCGGCTCTCCCTGAGGGTGACGTGCGACCAGATCTCGTCGGCCACAGGCTGCCAGTCGGCAGCATACGCACCGCATTTGTCGCAGAGATGGTCTACGCTCTCGGGCGACTGCAAGTCGGTGCTGTGAGCACCGGTGTCATGCACCATCTGGCGCAGAAGCTCGGGGTTTTCCAGCATCGGGCAGGGACGCAGATGGTTTTTATTGAAGGGCTGGCCGTTGTGGTAGGCCATGAAGAGCGGGCTGCGGAGAATATCGAGGATGCTGCTGTCGTGGATGTTGGCGTTGGAGTAGTGGATGAAGACGCACGGCTCTGCATCGCCCGCCGAGTTGATATGGAAATAGTTGCGTCCGCCTGCGATGCATCCACCCACAAACTCGCCATCGTTCTGGAAGTCCATCGAATAGAACGGAATATCACTCTTTTCGGAGCGAAGATACCGGATGCGCTCGATCATGTACTTGCGCTGAGCAGGCTGGGCATCAGCTCCGGCGCGGCCTCGTTGCCTACCGGCATATAGTGGAAGTAGAACCCGAAGTGCGCACCCTTGTCGCAGAGCATCCGCATAAAGTGGTCGCTGGTGACGGCTTCAAGATTGTCTCTGGTATAGCAGATGGAGGTGCCAAAAGGATCCCGTGGGCCTTGAGCAAGTCCATCGCATTCATGACAGCGGCATAGTGGCCGTCGCCCCGCCGGGCATCATTGGTAGCGGGAGTTCCCTCGATCGAGAGCATGAAGGCGATATTGCCCAGTTTTACGACCTCTTCGCAGAACGGCTCATCGATGAGGGTCGAGTTCGTGTAGATCGCAAACTGCACGTCGTTGTGCTTTTTTGCCAGACGGAGAATATCCGCCTTCCGCACCAGAGGCTCGCCGCCGGTGAGCATATAGAGATAGACCCCCAGCTCCTTGCCCTCGGTGATGATCTTGTCCATATCCTCAAAGCTGAGGTTGTTTTTGTGGCCGTACTCGCCCGCCCAGCATCCCACGCAGTGCATATTGCAAGCCGAAGTGGGGTCGAACAGGATCAGCCACGGGATATTGCAGTGGTACTTTGTGCGGTTCTCGCGGATGGTCTTTGTCCCCCGGAAGAACGCCTCATAGCCAAGGTTGAGCGCCGTGGTGCGTGCCACGTTGGGCGCGGTCTGGTCGAGCACACAGTTGATGAGCTTCGACCACTTGCTGTCCGCATCGGTCAGCACTGCGCGGGCGTGCTCATACGTCTCCTCGCTGAACGAGTCGCCATAGAACTGCTTTGCGACGTCCACCATCTCGGCAAACGCCTTCTGACGGTCTTTTCTGACATGAGCCAGTGCCACATCCACCATCGTTCCGACAGCGGTACGCTGTACCTTATGGCTCAACGGCTCCAACGCGATACTCATAAAAGTCTGCCTCCTTGTGTGGGTCTTTGCCGGCCCTTTGTTTTGACAATACTTTAACATTTTTCCGACAAAGGTTCTATAAACAACAAAAGCAGGGTGATAGTTTTTCTATCATCCTGCTCTGCTTGTTCAAATTTTTATCAGTCGTCGATTTTTGATGCTCTGCCGTCGGTGCTGAAGCGCAGCAACGCCCGCTTCAGATCCCCCTGCATCATGGTGTTGAGCCCGTTGGCCATGATGGCCGGTTCGGTCTTCATATCGCGGCGTATCCATTCCAGCACCATGCCCACAAAGCCATACTTATAAAAATCGATGATGAACTGCTTGTCCTCTTCCTGCACCGGGATGTTTTCACACTCTATAAACATCCGCAGCAGAGGGTCAAGCATTTTATAGAGGTACTGCTCCACCTGTTCCCGGCTGATGGAGCGGTAGACATTCAGCACCAGCACCCGGTTGGCCTGCACCTTTTCCAGCATATCACGGAAGGCGTCGCTCCACGTCTCAAAGTCCTGATGGCCTTCCAGTGCCTCTGTGGCATCCTCCACCAGGATCCAGTCCACCAAATCGTAAATATCCTTGAAATGGTAGTAAAAGGTCATGCGGTTCACGCCGCAGTCCTCGGTAATGTCGTTTATCGTTATCTTATTCAGCGGCTTGCGGAGCAGCAGCTTTTTGAGCGATGCTTCCAGCGCGCGTTTTGTCGTCTGTGCCACGAGAATGCCCATCCTTTCGCGTTTGCCCCGTTCTGTGCGGAGTTTCCCAACTTCTATCTATTATGATACCTCATCCGCCCGTGCAGGTGCAAGCACCTTTTTCTCGCCTCCTTAATATCTTAATACTTAAATAGCCGCACCAGTCTGAAAGAAATCTTCGGATAAAAACCTGGCGCGGCTACTGTTATTCTGTTCGGATTACTCGTCATATTTGCCACGCATCCCTGACGCCGGGGACAGAACAGGTCTCCGCTGGCGCGGCTGTCATAACTCCGCAGCGTCGTTCGTAGCGTGCGCCGCAGGGTTCCCCCCAAGTCTTTGGCGGGCCGTGAGGAAGTATCTTTAAGCCCCCGCGCAGTCATCGCGCCGGATGTGCCACCATCCGGGTCACAGGGACGTTGATCGCTCCGAAACAGCTTGTCCATCACCTCCTGGCTGCTCCATCTTCGCGGCGTCCTGCACTCGCTCATACGCGGGTTATGTACCTGTTCTGCCGTGTATTCAGTTGTCAAAGGTCAGCGAAAGAAAAGCTCCTTCTTGACAGCCATGACAAAAACAGGCGATTTGTCCTGTCTGTACTGCGATTTATTTGAAAAAAATATTTTGCCTTGTCCCTTCATAGAAGCTGCGGACAGCGCAAGCTCCTTACAAGCACAATAAAATAGGTACTATCGTACTCAAAAACGCCTTTTATGAGGTTCTTCCTACAAGGAAATGGGCACGATAAAATATGATTAAGGAGACGATAGTGCCTATGGAACTGATAAAAGAGCTGGGACGAAGGATACAAAAAGCGCGTAAGGAAAAAGGATTGACGCAGCAGGAACTCGCAGATCTGAGCCACGTTTCTCTAAAGCACGTTCAAGGCTGCGAAAGAGGGGTGAAGAATCCTTCTTTTGAGGTTCTGCGCGCTTTTTGCAAAGTCTTGAATTTATCTTTAGATTCCCTGATGAATCTCGATCTGCCTGAAGATGAGCAAGCCGCCAACGATATGCGGCAGCTTTACCTTTCGTGCCCTCCGGCTGCCAGAAAAGTGCTGTTAAACTCAACCCGCGCGTTGACTGATGAGCTAAAAGAGATGGTGCAGACGGCTGGGGTTGACCCAGATGAACATTTAGAGAATAAGTAAGCCGGTGGAGGAATAAAAACCCCCACCGGCTCTCTTTTTGCCGCTATGCGGCGGTCAGGTTATTGGGCCGTATCCAGCAACCGCGCCAGCTTCTTCAGTCCGCGCCGGATGCTCTCCCACACGCGGCGGCGGTCAGCACCCTCGATCCGGGCGATCTCGGCCACCGTCATGCCCAGGTAAAACCGGGCGTAGATACGCCGGGCCTGGATGGCAGGCAGCTGCATCAGCGCGGCGTACACTTCCTCCCGTAGCTGCTTCTGCTCCAAGATTTCCTCCGGGATGAGCGGCCGGTTGAGGGCATCGTTTTCAATGCCATCCTCCCGGTTTAGAGAGTAATGGGCCTTGTGCCGGAACTTCCGGCGCTCGTAGGCAGCATCGTCCTTCTCCTGGCCCCGGATTGCCGCCAGCACTTCCTCGGCCACGTCCACAAAGACATCGGTTTTATACACATCGGGATACAGTTCCCGAAGATTGATCTTCTGCATTATGTACCTCCATTTCGATTCACGGGTTGACGGGTGAACCGAAATGAAGGCGGTGAGCGACACCTTTCGGGGAAATTCCCGAAAAAACGACAAGCAAAAGCGCCAGCATCCGAAGAACGGCGGCTGGCGCTGCTAAAAAAGGACTTATGACACTTATGAACCAGCCACGATAGTGCCTGTTCATAAGCAGATGGAGGCCGATTGACGGTCAGTCTTTTTTTGACAGGTAAATTCCTGCCGAATTATGTCGAAGCGGTCTTTGCTTCACGGCGGCTCCCTCCTAAAGCCGCCGTGTCAGCGTATAGTCGTCACTCCTTTGTCGAGGGCATAAGGAACGGCGGCCTTGATGTTACTCAAAACCGCCGCAGTACCCGGAAAATCCATTATGGGCGCACGAAGCTACCTGCCCTGCAACGGTTTTTTTCTTTCCCCGTCTGGCGGGGCAGGATCGCTTGGCATATTCAGTTTAGTCTTGCTCCTGTGCAGCTGCCTCCTTCAGCCGCAAAAAGCTCTCGTCGCTAATGATGTGTTCAATCCGGCAGGCGTCGGCCTCCGCAGTTTCAGGGTCAACGCCCGCTGCGATAAGCTGCTCAGTGAAAAAGCAATGGCGCTCGTAGATTTTTTCGGCAACTGCCCGGCCTACATCGGTCAGGTGCAGGAAATAGTCGCTGTCCATTGTCAGGAAGCCCCCGTCCCGCAGGGTCGCCACCGCATGGCACACGCTGGGCTTGGATACCTCCATGTGCCGGGCAACATCCACGGAGCGTACCATGCCCATCTTCTTATGGAGAACAAGTATGGCCTCCAGATAGTCCTCCCCGGACGCATGAAGTTCCATAAAAACCTCCCTTGCTTAAAGAAGTTAGACAGCCCAACCAAGGCTTTCCTGCTGAATATGGAACAGCTTATGATACAGACCGTTCTTCTTCATCAGCTCATCGTGGGTTCCATGCTCTACCAACCGTCCATTGTCAAGGACGAGGATTTGGTCTGCATCTACAACTGTACGGAGGCGGTGGGCGATCATAATAACCGTCTTACCTTCCACCAGTTTGGCAATCGCCTTTTGAACCAGGACTTCATTCTCCGGGTCAAGGGATGCTGTTGCCTCGTCAAGCAGAATAATGGGAGCGTTTTTCAGCAAGGCGCGAGCGATGGAAATACGCTGGCGCTCACCGCCGGAAAGAGTGCTGCCGTTTTCACCGAGAACCGTCTGATACCCGTCCGGCATCTCCCGGACAAATTCATCACAATAGGCGGCTTTGGCCGCGGCAATCACTTGATCGTCCGTTGCGTTTGGATTGCCAAGACGGATATTGTTCATAACCGTATCATTGAACAGGGTCACATCCTGGAACACGAAAGACATATAAGACATGAGGCTTTCCGGCTCCATACTCTTGATGTCTTTGCCGCCCACGGTGATCTTGCCCTTCTGAACATCCCAAAAGCGGGCAATCAGATTGCAGAGTGTAGTCTTGCCGCTGCCGGAGGGCCCTACAATCGCGCAGGTGGTGTGCTCCGGGATTTCCAGTGAAATATCATGGATCACCTGGCGGCCCCCATAGCCAAATGAGATATGCTCCAGAGAAATATCATAGTGGGACACAACCAGTTTCTCCGAGCTGGTATCCATCTTTGGAATGTCGGTGACCTCCTCCAGCCGGTCCAGTTCCGTATTGATCTTTTTACTCAGAAAGGCGCTGTTGCCCATCGTCTCCAAATCGGAATAGACTGTGAAAGCGCAGAACAGGAAAGTCAGGCAATAAGGCCGGCTGATCTGCCCCGCCAGATACAGCAGAGCCGCCGCCGCAATCAGCACACAGCTCATGAGCTTAAAGGTCAGCCCATAGAAACGGAGGACGCCAGCTGTAGCCTTTTCCTGGCCGTAGTCCGCATCCCATTTTTTCTGGAACGCAGCGCGGACTTCCACCTGTCCCTCCTCGCCTTTGGAAAAAGAACGCAGCACCGAAATGCCCCGTATGTATTCCATCACCTTACCGACCAGATGCTCCTGGGCCTCCTGGTAAATGGGGGCATATTGGGCGGCGCGAAGCCGCACCCAACGCAGGACCAGCATCCCAAGTGCCAGCCCCACAAGGCTCAATCCCGCAATCACCGGGCTGAAAAAGACATCATCACGGACATCAGTACAGCCATAGCCACACCGCTGGTCATCTGCTCAATCGCCAGCATGGAGTACCCCTCCAGATCAGCAATCGTGTGGTGAGCATGGCCTGAATGGTGCCCAGATTTTGTCTGAGAAATATCCCATGGGCGCCTGCTTCAGCCGTTCCCCAATCTCCAGACGGTAATCCCGGAAAATGTCATAGCC
>ENA-OQMN01000342-OQMN01000342.1-human-gut-metagenome-genome-assembly--contig:-NODE-342-length-9601-cov-4.049926_pt1 | contig 9601 bp, 11 predicted proteins | sample MGYA00242765_ERZ504861 | MGnify/ENA primary metagenome ERZ504861 (study PRJEB26092, sample SAMD00036417) | human gut metagenome | host: Homo sapiens | study: EMG produced TPA metagenomics assembly of the... | reverse complement strand
CACACCACGATGATAGGCCCAAGATCCTTGATGCGCGGCAGCTGCAGGCCTAGCACCTTCTTGCCGCCGACCGCCAGCTGGTCGCGGTGGTCATACAGGTAGGAGGCGAAGAAAAACGCGAGGAACAAGGGCGGGCGAGTGTGTTATACTTTCTATGAATGCGATTCAATCTTCCTGATGGAGGCTTTTTTATGTCCACAAAGCAGCGTCTGCTTTTTATCACCACCGGCGGCACCATCGCCAGTGTCCGCACCCAGCAGGGCCTCAAGCCCGTGCTCACCAGCGAAGAGCTTCTGGCTCATCTGCCTGAGCTGAACGAGCTCTGCTGCCCCGACACGCTGGCCCTGTGCAGCATCGACAGCACCGACCTCGGCCCGGAGCACTGGCTGATGATGGCGAAGGCCGTGCAGGAGAATTATGCCCTCTACGACGGCTTCATCATCTGCCACGGCACCGACACGCTGGCCTACTCGGCGGCGGCGCTGTCCTACCTCATCCAGAACGCCGACAAGCCCGTCATCCTCACCGGCGCACAGCAGCCCATCTCCAACGAGATCACCGACGCCAAGAAAAACCTTCGCGACAGCGTCATCTGCGCCCTTGACCCCGGCAGCCGGGGCGTCATGGTGGTGTTCGGCGGCCATGTCATCGCAGGCACCCGCGCCAAGAAGAACAAGACCATCAGCTACGACGCCTTTGCCTCGGTGAATTTCCCGGCGCTGGCACTGGTACAGGGCGACCGTCTGGTGCGGTATGTGCCTTCGCCCTGGCCCACCGGCCCTGTGGAGTTTGGACGCTCGCTCAGCCCCCGTGTCTTCCTGCTCAAGCTGACGCCCGGCCTCAGCCCCGATTTGATCCCCGACATTTTCCGCCTCTACGACTGCGTCATCGTGGAGAGCTTCGGCGTAGGCGGCATCCCCCAGCGGCTGATGGACGCCTTCGCCGAGGGCCTCGGCGACTACGACAAGACCCACAAAGTGCTCATCCTCACCACCCAGGTCACTTACGAGGGCAGCGACGTGGGCATCTATGAGGTGGGCAAGCGGGTCAAGAACCGCTTCCGCTTCCTTGAGGCCCACGACATGACCATTGAGGCTGTCGTGACCAAGATCATGTGGCTGCTGGCACAGGACTGCGACAGCTTCGACCAGCTGCAGCAGCGGTTCTACCGGCAGGTCAATTTTGATACATTCTATCACTGAGCACGAACATGGCCGTCATGACGAAATCGACGCCCTCGGTGCTGAAGGACAGGACAGCGCCGAGGGCCGCGCCCATGGCCGCGCTGGCGAGCCAGTAGATCTGGTCCAGCAGGGTGATGAAGAAGATGAACCAGCCCTTATCCACGCTCTCGGGCGGCTCTGCCGAATTTGTTTCGTTTTGCTCCCGCATTCATTTCAACCCTCCAATACAGCAATATAACAGGTTTATCTGCATTTGCAAGAGCTATTTATAAGGCAAAGAGGGTTCTGTGCGGACGCACAGGACCCTCTTTGCTTTATATTTTTATTTTTTGGTGAGGTCTTTCGTGTAGAGGGCGCGGGTCGCATTCAGGACAGCGAGGACCATGACGCCGACATCGGCGAAGATGGCCGCCCACATGTTGGCGATACCCAGAGCACCCAGCAGCAGGCAGGCCGCCTTGATGGCCAGAGCAAAGACGATGTTCTGGTAGACGATGCTCTTGGTGCGGCGGGCAATGCGCATGGCGAGGGCGATCTTGGCCGGGTCGTCATCCATCAGGACGACGTCGGCGGCCTCAATGGCGGCGTCAGAGCCCAGAGCACCCATGGCGATGCCCACATCCACACGGGAGAGGACAGGGGCGTCGTTGATGCCATCGCCCACGAAGGCCAGCATCTCTTTGGGGTTCTTGGCGGCCAGGAGCTTCTCAATCCGTTCCACCTTATCGCCGGGCAGCAGACCGGCGTGGTACTCGTCGATGCCCAGCTCTGCCGAGACAGCCTTTGCCACCGGCTCTGCGTCGCCGGTGAGCATGACGGTCTTGCGGACGCCAGCCTGCTTGAGGCCCTTGATGGCCTGTGCGCTGTGGGGCTTCACCACGTCGGAGATGAGCAGATAGCCCGCATACTTGCCGTCGATGGCCACATGGACGATGGTGCCGGTCTGGGGGACATCGGGGACGGTAAGGCCCAGCTTTGCCATCAGGCGGGCATTACCGGCAGCGACCAGCTTGCCGTCCACCTTGGCGGTGACGCCGTGGCCGCCCAGCTCCTCCACGTCGGTGACGCGGGCAGCGTCGATGTCCTTGCCGTAAGCAGCCTTGATGCTCAGGGAGATGGGGTGCTTCGACCAGCTCTCGGCCAGCGCAGCGGCTTCCACGAGGCTGTCTTCGGCACCTCCCTCCACGGGGCAGACCTTGACGACCTTGAAGGTACCCTGGGTCAGGGTGCCGGTCTTATCGAAGACGACGACGCGGGTATCGGCCAGCTCTTCCAGATAGGTCGAGCCCTTGACGAGGATGCCGCAGGCGGAAGCGCCGCCGATGCCGCCGAAGAAGCTCAGCGGGATAGAGATGACCAGTGCGCAGGGGCAGCTGATGACGAGGAAGGTGAGGGCGCGGTAGACCCAGTCGCCGAAGCGGGCGGGCTGACCCATCAGCAGCAGAACGATGGGGGGAATGAAGGCCAGCGCCAGCGCACCGTAGCAGACCGCCGGGGTGTAAACGCGGGCAAAGCGGGTGATAAAGTTCTCGGCGCGGGCCTTCTTCATGCTGGAATTTTCCACGAGGTCGAGAATTTTAGAGACGGTGGATTCGCCGAACTCCTTGGTGGTCCTGACCTTGAGCAGGCCGCTCATGTTGACACAGCCGCTGATGACCTCATCGCCGGACCGAACATCCCGGGGCAGGCTCTCGCCGGTGAGGGCGGCGGTGTTGAGGGTGGAAGCGCCCTCAACGATAACGCCGTCGATCGGCACGCGCTCACCGGGCTGGACCACGATGATGGTGCCGATCTCGACCTCATCGGGGTCCACCTGCTCCAGCTTGCCGTCCTCGCCCTCGATGTTGGCGTAGTCGGGCCGGATGTCCATCAGGGCCGAGATGCTGCGGCGGCTCTTGCCGACGGCAACGCCCTGGAACAGCTCGCCGATCTGGTAGAAGATGATAACGGCACAGCCCTCGACGTAATCGCCCAGCGCAAAGGCACCCACGGTGGCGACGGCCATCAGGAAGCATTCATCAAAGGGCTGACGGTTCTTGATGCCCAGAAGGGCCTTGCGGAGCACATCCCAGCCCACCACGAGGTAGGGGATGCAGTAGAGCAGCAGCTCCACCGACGTGGGCAGAGGCGGCAGCAGCTTGAGCACCAGCACCAGCGCCAGAGCGGCGATGATGCGGTACAGCATTTTCTTTTGTTTTTTCGTCACGGGTACCAGCCTCCTTTTGGGGCAGTTTTCTCAGATTCAACAGGTTTTCCCCACAAGGGGCTTGTTTTCCACGCTTTCCCCCGGCTTTTCCACGAGGTTTTCCCGCAAAAAGCCGCAAATGCGCGTTCATTTTTCTTTTTTTGCGTCCAGAATGTTGAAAACGCCGTGGAAATTGTTGAAAACTGATTTATTTTTCCACATTTTCCACGCGCATCCCGGCAGTATAAGTCGAAACTCAGATGCCGAAGATCTCGCAGTCGTCCTCGACCTTCTTGCAGGCGGAGAGGACATTCTGCATGGTAGCCTTGACGTCCGCGCCCTCATCGAACTCGACGTTCATCTTCTGGGTCATGAAGCTGACGGTAGCCTTTGCGACGCCGGCGACCGTGTTGGCGGCATCCTCCATCTTCTGGGCGCAGTTTGCGCAGTCAACTTCGATCTTGTAGCTCTTTTTCATAATAAGTACCAGCCTTTCTTTCTATATCCCCGCTCCGCCGCAGGGTGCGGCAGAGCTTGCAGCGTTTTGGGGGCATCACTCTTCGATGTGGTCCATGCCCATGGAGAGGATGCTGCGCACATGGTCATCGTCCAGTGCATAGTAAATGGTCTTGCCGTCGCGGCGGAAGCGGACGAGCTTTGAGTCCTTGAGCACCCGCAGCTGATGGCTCACCGCCGACTGGCTGAGCTGGACGGCATTTGCAATGTCCTGCACACACAGCTCATCGTCGTGGAGGGCGTAGAGGATCTTGATGCGGGTGGAATCGCCGAACACCCGGAACAAATCGGCCAGCTCGTAGAGCACCTCATCGTCCGGCAGCTCCGGCGGGGCCTTGGGCAGCTTCTGTTCTGGGGCAAGAGCATTCTCAGCCATCGTTGTCATCCTTTCGCTTCAATATATGAACATCTGTTCATGTGTTCATGATAACACGCCGTATGACTCCTGTCAAGGGGATTTGCGCAAAAAATCAGCATTCTCTTAAAATTGATAAAACAGACCGCAAAACGCAAGAAATTTGCAGATTTATTTTGCAGGAAGGGTGCAATTTAGGGCAAAAGAAAAAGGCAGTCCTGACCGAACTGCCTTTTTCTAAAGCACTGCATTCATGCCCGCTTCTTCTTTTTATAGTCCGCCGCCCACGGCAGATACATGAGGAACAGCGCCAGCGCGGTGGCAGGCAGGAAGCCAAGGATATAATATTTTTCGCCCAGCAGGGCCGTGAAGGTGCTGGTGATGATGTTCCCGTAGGGATTATTGAGGAAATAGAAGTTGGTGTTAAGGGACTTATTCAGAAAGTAGATGGGCAGGGCAGAGCCAAACAGGAACGCCAGCACCTGCGGCACCCGCCGGGGACTGGGACGGTAGCCGCCCGCCACCAGCAGGACTGGATAGAGTACCAGCAGGGCATGGATACTGACGGAGTGCAGATTGATGAGCGTCCACCAAGAGGGGACATCCAGCCAGCTGGGGCAGAGCAGTGCCAGCATTGCACCCGGGATACAGAGGGCATACAGCTCCTCTTTGCACCAGTTTCTGTCCGTGATCGTGTTGTACAGACAGACGAAGACGTTGATATTGCACAGGTGCAGGGGCAGATAGCTCCAATTCCACTGGCCGGTCAGGGCCATCCCCAGCAGAAGGGCAGCTTCGTCCAGCAGGAGCAAAGCGGTGACTCCGACTAAAATGCGCCGCCGGGTGCGGGCAGAACTGCGGCGATACCACAGGGCCGCCCCCACGATAAAGGCAAGCGAAATGGCCAGCTCCATGAGGTGGACCGTGCCATACAGCGGGTAGCATCGGTAATCGGCCCCGTATTCGGCGTGGGTGATGTCGTAGGATTTCCAGAAATCGTTCATCTTCTTTTCCTCCTTGTCCAGCTTATGATACCGCGTTTGGCCTCAGACGGAAAGAGTTTTGAAGGAAAATCCCGAAAACAGGTGCAATAGGGTGAGTTTTGTGGTATCCTTACAAATGTGAAATTATCTGCCGCAAACCGCGGCATCACGACAAATTAAGAAAGAGGGAATTTTTATATGTTAGAAACCGGAATCCGCGGCAAGCAGAGCGTCGCCGTGACCCCCGAGAACACCGCCAAGACCATGGGCAGCGGCACGCTGAATGTCTTCGCCACTCCCGCACTGGTGGCGCTGGCCGAAAAGACCTGCTGGATGAGCGTCGCCGACGCTCTGGATGAGGGCTGCGGCTCTGTGGGCACCAAGCTGGAGCTGGAGCACACCGCCCCCACCCCCGTGGGCATGACCGTCACCTGCGAGAGCGAGCTGACCGCTGTGGAGGGCCGCAAGCTGGTGTTCAAAGTCTCCCTGTACGACGAGAAAGGCCCCGTGGGCGGCGGCGTCCACGAGCGCTTTGTGGTCAACGACGCAAAGTTTGCCGCCAAGGCCGAGAGCAAGAAGGGCTAAGACTCTTTTTTCTCGGCGAGCTCGATGGGCGGCGGGTCGGCAGCCAGCAGCTGCTGCTCGGCCCGGGCCTGAGCTTCCTGCAAAAGCCGTGCCGCCTGTTCGCTGGCACGGAACAGCTCTAAATACATCGCTTTATAGTCCGGCGCAGCCAACACCCCCTTCCGTGTCCCATCACCTTAGAAGCTGTTTTTGTAAGCAGGGTGCATCGAACGACGAGAATTTTTGCTCGCAGACAAGGCAATTTTCCGCAGCAATCCTGAGCGGATTGCAAGGGAAAGCAACGCAGTATGCGGGCAAAAAGGCCGTTCGGGCGGTGTGCAATGCTTATGAAAACGGCTTCTAAAGGGTTAGTCTGCCCGGCAGGCTGCAAAAAAATCATCTGAGGATTTTATCATGAAAAAAACCAATCTCTCGTGGGTGGGTGCGTTGTTAGTGTTTGCCCTGCTGCTGTGGTGTACCGCCGCAACGCCCGGCAAAATCGACGACCCTTCCACCTACACCTGCGCCGTGTACAGCTCGGCGCTGTCCCTGCTACCCCCTGTGGTGGCCATCGTGCTGGCCCTGAACACCAAAGAGGTCTACACCTCGCTGCTGGTGGGCATCGCCACCGGCGCACTGCTCTACGCCAACGGCAACCTTGAGCTGGCGCTGACCACCCTCTTCTTCAACGAAGACGGCGGCATGGTGTCCAAGCTGTCCGATTCCAGCAACGTCGGCATCCTCGTCTTTCTGGTGATGCTGGGCATTCTGGTGGCCCTGATGAACAAGGCCGGCGGCAGCGCCGCCTTTGGCCGCTGGGCCTCCACCCACATCCACACCCGGGCGGGCGCGCAGTTCGCCACCCTGCTGCTGGGCATCCTCATCTTTGTGGACGACTACTTCAACTGCCTGACCGTCGGCTCCGTCATGCGCCCGGTCACTGACCGGCAGAAGGTCTCCCGCGCAAAGCTGGCCTACCTCATCGACGCCACCGCAGCACCCGTCTGCATCATCGCGCCGGTGTCCAGCTGGGCCGCCGCCGTCACGTCATCTGTGCCGGATGGCTCGGGCATCAACGGCTTTACCATGTTCCTGCGCACCATCCCTTATAACTACTACGCCATCCTCACCATGGTGATGAGCCTCTTCCTCATCTTCAGCGGCCTCGACTACGGCCCTATGAAGAAGCACGAGGATAACGCCCTTCTGGGCGACCTCTTCACCACCGACGACCGCCCCTACGGCGACGACGCGGACGACGACAGCGACACCCGCGGCCATGTGGTGGACCTCATCGCGCCGGTGCTGGTGCTCATCGCGGCCTGCATCTTCGGCATGGTGTACACCGGCGGCTTCTTTGAGGGCGTGGACTTCGTCACCGCTTTTGCCAACTGCAGCGCCTCCATGGGCCTCGTGCTGGGCAGCGCCATTGCCCTGATGTTCACCTTCGTGTTTTACCGGGTGCGGGGCATCATGACCTTTCAGGACTTCGCCGCCTGCATCCCCGAGGGCTTCAAGGCCATGGTCAGCCCCATGCTCATCCTGACGCTGGCATGGACGCTTTCCGGCATGACCGGCCTGCTGGGCGCAAAATACTACGTCGCAAGCCTGCTCAGCGGCTCTGCGACGGCTCTGCAGTACCTGCTGCCCATCATCATCTTTGTGGTGCGGTCTTCCTCGCCTTTGCCACCGGCACGTCCTGGGGTACCTTCTCGATTCTGGTCCCCATCGTCTGCCACGCCTTCCCGGAGGGTGAGATGCTGGTGGTCTCCATCGCCGCCTGCCTGTCCGGCGCGGTCTGCGGCGACCACTGCTCGCCCATCTCCGACACCACCATCATGGCCTCTGCCGGCGCGCACTGCAGCCACGTGAACCATGTCTCCACCCAGCTGCCCTACGCCATGACCGCCGCCGCCATCTCGGCGGGCTGCTATCTGCTCTGCGGCGCAGCACAGGCTGTCCTCGGCGATGCCGCCAACACCCTGATCTCCTTCGTGCTGCTGGCCTGTGCCATCGCCATCGAACTCGTCGTGCTCAGCATCGTCAGGGCGCGGATGGGCCATACTGGGAAGGAAGAGGTCACAAAATCTTAACGGAATCGTAGATTTTTGTCTTCCCCTCCGGCGCAAATCATGGTATACTTATCAAAAGAGTAAATTTTTTGAGCTATTTGCTCACTGGAGGAAAACCCCATGCTGGAAGAAGTCTTTCAGGACGTCTATACAAAATTCAAGCTGCATTTTTATCAGAATGTATTTCAGCGCTTTGCCACCCGCGAAGCCACGCTGACTACGGTGGAGTCCTTCTGCATGGAGGGCATCATGGCGATGGGGGAGCCCACCATTGCGGAGTTTTCCCGCATGATGGGCATCTCCACCCCCAACGCGGCCTATAAAATCGGCAGCCTCGTCAAAAAGGGCTATGTGGAGAAGATCCAGTCCACCACCGACCGCCGCGAATACTTCCTGCGCCCCACCCAGAAATACATCGATTACTACAGCATCAGCTATTCTTATCTGCACACGGTCATCGAGCGTGTGCGCAAGCGCTTCCCGGCGGAGGACTGCGACAAGATGGAGCAGATGCTCTCGGTCATCAGCACCGAGCTGATGCCGGAGCTGGATATGCTGGCCAAGTGCCGCCACCCCGAAGCTCCTGAATCGGAAGAGTAAAATGCAGCACAACGAAAGCCCCCGGCAGCGCCGGGGGCTTTCTCCTTATCCTATAAAAGCGAGGCGCGGCCGCCCCGCCGGAACGGGACAGCCGCAGCTTCATGGGAATGTAAAAGACAGAGCTTGTCTGGATGTTGGGGGTTATGCGTTCTCCTTCGCGGCGTTTGCAGCAGCACGCTTGTTGATCTTGCTCTGGTTGTAGACAGAGTAGAGGATGACCAGAATAGCCACGCCTGCAAAGACCATTGCGATGGGAGAAGTGGTGATGGCGAAGAAGTTGCCGCGCTGGATGTTCATGCAGCGCACGAAGTTCTTCTCGCACATGGGTCCCAGAATGAGGGCCAGCAGGCCGGTCTGCGGGCTGTTTTTATTTCCTGTGAAATCATACCTTCCCGGCGCCCTTGTCCAGTATCTTGTCGAAGCGGGAGAAGAAGGTGATGGCTGTAATGGTCGCTGCCAGAATATCACTGACCGGCTCGGCGAGAAAGACGCCGAAGCACTTATCTGCCGTGAAGCAGGGCAGGATAAAAATCAGCGGGATAAGCAGGATGATCTTCGCAGACAGGCCAGCAGGAGGCTGACTTTGGCCTGACCCAGCGCCATAAAGCTCTGCTGGCAGGCGATCTGAACGCCCATGGCGAGGATACCCGCCATGTAGATGCGCATGGCCCATGTGGTGTATTCGATGAGGGCAGCGTCCGAGGTAAAGATGCCCGCACCACGCCGAGGGCCAGCATCATGAGCAGCCAGAACAGGGTGGTATAGCCGAAGCAGAGGGTGAGCTGGAAGCGGAACGCCTCCTTGACGCGGGGCTTTTTGCCTGCGCCGAAGTTGAAGCTCATGACCGGCTGGCCGCCCTGACAGATGCCCTGAATGGGCAGGGTGCAGAGCTGGGAGGCGCTGGTGATCACCGTCATGGCACCCACCGCCACATCACCGCCGTAGCGGGCCAGACTGGAGCTGAAGCTGATGGAGAGCAGGCTCTCGGTGGAGAGCATCACAAAGGTGGAGATGCCCAGCCCCATCACCGGCAGGATGATGTTCCGCTCCACTTTGAGGTTTTCTTTCCGCAGCTTGAGGATGGTCTTGGGGCCGGTGAGGAACTTCAATATCCAGCAGGCACCCACGGCCTGACTGAGCAC
>ENA-OQMN01000341-OQMN01000341.1-human-gut-metagenome-genome-assembly--contig:-NODE-341-length-9613-cov-3.785790_pt1 | contig 9613 bp, 14 predicted proteins | sample MGYA00242765_ERZ504861 | MGnify/ENA primary metagenome ERZ504861 (study PRJEB26092, sample SAMD00036417) | human gut metagenome | host: Homo sapiens | study: EMG produced TPA metagenomics assembly of the... | reverse complement strand
GCGACCTTGAGGCCGTAGCGGCCCTCGAGGCGCATGGTCAGCTCGTTGCGCATGAACTGGCGTTGACGGTGCCTACGTTCAGGGACTCGCCCTCGCGGGTGAAGAACGTGGCGGCCTTCGGCCAGTAGACGAGCACGCCGTACTTGTGGGACGAGTCCTCGAGGTTGAGGTCGTCAACGACCTCCAGCGCCCACAGCTTGCCGTCGATGATGTGGTTGATGTAGCGGCCGTTCGCGTCCTTCTCGAGCTTCAGGCTCTCAGATACGAACGGGTGCATGGCGACGGTGGTCGGGCGGAAGCCGGTCGCAAGGAGAACGTCGGTGGACATGCGCAGGATGGAGTCGGTGACGCTGTCCTTCGCCTTCTTGGCGTACTTCTGGATGCCGTCGTGCTGGGTCAGGCCGACGATGCCGGTCTCGGCGCTGGACGCGGGGCCGTTCACGACCTTCTCGGCCTTCGCCATCTCCTGCATGAAAGACAGCTCGTTGCCGATGACGGATGCGAGCTGGCCGTAGTCGGAAAGGTTGGTCTCGAGCACGGGCACGCCGTTTGCGATCAGCTCCATGTGGGCGGAGCGCTGCTTCCAGCCGAACTTGGAGGTCGGCTTGGCGGCTCCTGGGTTCCAGGTCGCGGCCTTGTTGTCGTACTTGGTCGGGTCCGCCTCGAAGAAGGACAGGGTGTCCGCCTTGGTGGTCGCCTTGGGCAGGGTGTCGATGACGCCGAAGCTGGGAAGGCCGTCGACGTGGGCGGCGGGCAGGCTGTAGTCGGCCTCCTCGCGCTTGACGAGGCCGAAGTCGGTATAGGCGTTCTCCACGGCCAGCTGGAACGTGTCGCCGGCATGCAGGCCGTTGAATGCGGAGGGGTCGCCGAGGATGCGCTGGGCGAAGTTGCGCGGCTTGAACCCCTCATGGGACGCGGCGAGCGGGACGCCGCCGCCACGGCGGATCTTGTCCTCCTCGCTCAGCACGTCACCGAGCATGTCGTTGAGCGCGGAGCGCTCGCCCTTGCACTCGCTGATGGAGTCGCGGATGGCGTCCTTGCCTTCCGCGCCCGCCGAGTTGAACTTGCTCTCAAGCTCCGCCACCTTCGCGTCGATGGCGCGCAGTTCGTTGTGGATCTCGATAGAAGACTTCATGCGAAGCATCCTCCCTTGTCAGCATCCCATCTTGAGGAATGCGCCATTTAGACACACGACGCCGGCAGCGGCCACCGCTGCGCCCTCGGCGGCCCCCGCCTCGGGTGCGCTCGCGTTGCCCACGATGGTCTGCCCATGCTCCCCCGCGCCGCGCCCGTCGCCGACGAGGGACTTCGGGGCGTGCCTGAACCCCCTCATGGTGGACGCGTCGACGCACGCGGCGATGGGCTCCGCGTCGCTCATGCGGTCCGCAAGCCCGAACTCGATCGCCTCATCAGCCGTGAACCACGTCTCGGCGTCCATGAGGCCCTCTATCTCGTCCGTGCCGCGCCCCGTCTTGCGGGCGTATTGGCCGGAGATCGCCCCGCGAACCTTGTCGAGCATGTCGGCGGTCTTGCGCATGTCCTCGGCGTCTCCGTAGGCGCACGAGTGCGGGTTGTGGACCATGACGAGCGCGGACCGGTTGATGACCACCTCGTCAGCCGTGAGGGCGAAGTACGAAGCGGCGCTAGCGGCGAGCCCCTCGATGGACGCGACGGTGCGCCCCTCGTACGCGCGAAGGGTCTCGGCCATGGCGTTCGCGTCGAACACGTCACCGCCGCCGCTGTTGATGTGGATGGTCACGTCATCGCCGCCGGCGTCCCTGAGGGCCGCAGCGAAATCTGACGCGCGCACGGCGTCGCCGCTCAACGCGTCCCCGATGGGTCCGAATACGTTAATGTCCTTCATTTGCGATGATCCTCTCCACATCCTGCTCAATGTCGTACGGGATGCGCGCGAGCGTGCACGCGCGGGCGTACGGCGACAGCACCCTTGTCGCGAAGTCCCGGAACTTCTCGGTGTCCCCCGCCTCCCGGTACCTCGCGAGCACGCGCCCCTCCATGTCCTCGTGGATCGCGCCCAGCGCGTTGCCGTCCCCGCTGCCGGAGAACGGGTCCGCGCCCTCGCCGCTCGCGCCCGGAGCCCGGCCGACCTCCTGCGGGTACTCCGTCTCACCGGTATCGGGGTCCACGGTCGCGTACGAGGTCGGCAGCAGCATGAGGCCGCCGCCCTCGTACGCGGGGCGGTCCTCGAGCGCGCGGCACTCGTTGCGGCTCAGAAGGCCGCTGTAGACCGCGATGCGATAGCCCTCCATCCGGTCGCGGTAGGAGCCGCGGAGAAGCCCGTTCATGTCGAGCTGCACGTAGCAGTCGGTCAGCCCCGCGTCCCATAGCACGGTTGAGAACGCGCGCTCTATCTCGGCGCATTCGGGAACAAGCGTCTTGTTGGCGAAGTTGAGCGCCCCCTGCTCGATGTTGCTGTAGGTGGCGTGCGACAGGTCGAACACCTCCTGCGGCGGAACGGACAGCGTGCGGCACGTCTGCTGCAGGATCCACTTCTCCTGCTCGATGAGGGATATGTCCACCATCGAGTAGCCGGTGTTGTGGTAGCGCATGCCCTTGTCGAAGATGCGCACGCGCCCGGCCTCCACGAGCCCCGCGCTGCCGTTCAGCTGCTCGCGCAGGCGCTGCATGTCCTGCTGCTCGAGCTTCTGGTCCGTCTCCAGCCAGCCGGGGAAGTGGTTGCCGTTGCTGATGAGGCGCTCGTAGAAGTCCTCGAGGTCGATGCTCAGGCCGATCTCGCGCGCGGCGAGGTCGGCGAGCGACACTCCGAACAGCCCGCTGCTGTCTATCACGGGCGACTTGACCCAGACGATCTCGTTTGAAAGGTAGACGCCTGCGGGCGTGAACTTGTCGCCGCCGTAACGGAACACGGGGCCGCTCGGCTTCGATTCGACCTGCGGCTGATATGACAGAGGCCACAGGGCGACGGGCACGCCGCGCTCGTACTCGACCCTCACGAATGCGTTTCCGAGGGCGTCCTTGGTCATGTCGAGCCAGCGGATGCCCTCGGACGCCATGAGGTACGGGTTCCACCGCGTGCGCAGCAGCGCCTGGAGGGCGCGAGCCGCATCGTCTACCGCCTCGATGCGCTGGCCGTCCCTGCGCTCGTAGACGTGGACGGGCAGCGACGCCAGCGGTCTCGCCTTGGCAAGCGCGCACGCGCGGTATGCGTTCGCGTAGTATGCGTCCCCGTTCTCCCTCTCGACCGTGACGGTCCTGCCGCCAGCGTCCGCATATTCATGGAATGAGCCGCCGAAGTTGGCGAGAATGCCGCGCAGCCCCTGCATAAGACCCATATGCACCCCAATCTTCATCAGGATGAATGTTCGGGCACGGCTCCCCCGCCGCCGAGCGCTGACGGGGGAGCGTTGCGCGGCGGCCAAAGGGGATGGAGGCCCGGCGCTGGTAGACCATCGACCGTGGCTCCCCCGCTACAGGTCTATCGTCCAGACGCTCGGGGCCTCGGCCCGGTTGTTGTCGTACGCGTACATCGCCATCGCGGCCGCGATGGCAGCGTCAATTCGCTTCGTGCCCCGACCGTGCCGCCCGCGCTCCGACGCGAGCCGCCTGCCGTAGGCTTTCGATTCCGACGACACCGCGTTGACGCAGTGCTGCGCGAGCACGGGCGCACCCGACAGCACCGCCGACCTCGTGCCGACGGCGCGGGCCAGTAGCTCCGAGGCAGGGCACATGATGGACGGCTGCTGCGGCACCTCGACCACCGACATGCCGCGCTCCCGGTCGAGCCAGTTCACGAGGAACTGCATGCGGGCGGGGTCGCACACGATCATGGGGTTGCCCTCCTCGCGAGCGAGCATCTGCAGCACGTCCGCCACCTCGGTGAGGTCGTAGATCTCCATGGGGCCGGGGCGCTCCCAGCACCATTCCCTGAACACCCACCGCTCGCCCTGCCGCTGTGCCGCGACGACCGCCAGCGTATCGCCGCGCACGGCCCCGTCAACGCCCACGCAGAACCACTCGTCCGCGCTCAGCTCGCCCTCGAGCCTCTGGCACGCCTCGACGTCCCCTCGCTTCATGAACGGCTCCTCCCGCTCGTCCATCGGCGTGCGGTTGAGGTAGTAGCGCTCGAACTGCGACAGCGTGAGCGCGTTGTACTGCTCCTCGAGCTCCTCCATGGTCACGCGCCCGGCTGCGGTTATCTTCCTCCAGCACCTGCGGTCGCGCGGGTTGTCCGAATCGGAGGCGCCGAGCCAGCACACGTAGGCGTACGGGTCGCCTTTCAGCTTCTGGTACAGCTTGAACAGGAACCCGTCGCGTGATCTCCCGGCGGTCGAGATGCCGACGGTCAGCGCGTTTCTCACCTTGGCTTGCCCGGAGACGGCGGCGTTCCAGACGGAGTCGTCGCGCCACACGTGGACCTCGTCGCCCACGAGCACGTGGAAGTGCTTGCCTTGCAGGGCGGCCTCCTTGTACGGGTAGACGTGTATCTCCTGCCCGGTCGACTCGTTGCGTATGACGTCCTTGTAGATATGCCATTGGGCCGCCAGCTGCGGGTTGGCGCGGACCATCGTCTTGATGTAGCTCTTGATCATGATGGTGTTGTGCTGCGTGTCGGCGACGATGCCGTACATGCCGTTCGGCAGCGGGTCCATGACCGCGACGGTGAGGACGATGACCGCCGCCACCTGCGACTTGCCGAACCCTCGGTGGACCCCGAGCAGGGCGCGCCGGTACTGCCTTTTCCACCTTCCCGTCCGCTTGTCGATGCGCCCGGTCCCGAACACGGGGCGGATGAAGTTCCTGAGCAGCCACTCGCCCGGCTCGTAGAGCTGCCCGCACATGTCGGTCTCGCCAGCGAACGTGAGGAACGTGCCCATGAACAGGCACGCGCGGTCGACCTGCCGCCGGCCCTCGGCCGACAGCTTCTTAAGTGGCGTCTTGTAGCTCACTTGGCATCACGCAGCGCACGGTCTATCGCATCGGCTATCGAAAGCGTGACGGCCTTGCCGCTCGCCTGCGTGAGCCCGAGCCGCGCACGCGCCATCGGCGAGCACCCGAGCTGGTCGGAAAGCTTCATGACCTCGGCCATCGCCTCGCGCATCGCCTTGAGGTACGGGTTCGGCTTGGAGTCCATGTACTCGCCCGTCACCGGGTCCGGGTCGCCGCAGCCTACGAGCACCTTTATGTTGCCGTACTCGTCCATGCACGCCTCGCGGCACTGGCGCACGGTCTCCATGTTGAACACGAGCTGCTCGAGCAGCGGCGTGTCTCGGCTGTCGTAGGCCATGCCGCTGCCGACAACCATGTCCCACGTGTCAGACAGGTTCGGCACCGCAGCCACCGTGGCCGGCTTCTCTACGGAGGTCTCCGTGCACCGGATGATGGAAGCCCCGTCTCCGCGCCTGATCGCGTTGGCGTCCGGCTTGCGGCCCCTCATAGCCCGACCTCCTCGAGAAGGGCGACAACGCTGCCGCTCACGAAGGCGCACAGCTCCCGGAGCCTGACCGGCCCGCGCTTCGCCGCGCAGTCGAGCTGGGCGCAGCTGGCGCGTATCTCGGACACGCAGCGGGCAACATCATCTTCGCTGACGTTGAACTTCATCCTCTCTGGCGCGGCGATATCGGGCTTGAGCCGCACGCCGTTCTTCTTCGCGCGGTGATGGGCCATCCTGTGTGCGTCGCAGCAGAACCGAGCGCTGCCGCTCTTGGCCTCGAACACCTTGCCGCACCATTGGCACTTCTTGAGCATCGGCACCCCTTTCACATGGGAAGGAGGGTACGGCCGTGCTCCCCCGCGACCGTAACGAGCTGTCACAAAGCGCCCAGAAACGTAACGGTGGAAAAAACAAATGGCGCCGCTGGGTGAGGAGTCTCGGTTCCGTGATTTGACCCTACCCCTCTCACCTGCGGTTTTGCCCCCGCGCCGCGCTCTCGCCCGCCGCGCTCGCCAGGCGGCGCGGCCCTGCCGCGCTCGTCGCTAGCGCCGCAGCCGCACTCCTCGCGCTCTCACACGCTTGTCTCGGTCTCACGCGCGCACGCACTCGCGCGCGTATACCGCGCGTACGCCCGCGCGTACTCGTGGCCGCCGAGCCGCATGCATCGCGGCACGCGCCCCGATCTAGCCCGCCGCCCTCCTCGGCGGCGTAACCGTCGCCACCACCGCACCCGTCTCGCGGTCGATGATGCAGACGTCGCAGCCCGCCACGTCTGCCACGTCCGCCACGGTGGCCATAGCTGGTGAGCGTGTCGGCATGGACACCGCGCCCGCCCAATTAGGCGACTTTCCAAGCTCGGCGCTCACCTGCCTATAGCTTTTCCCGCTCCGTTCGACAAGCGTCCTTAGCAGCTCATTTACCTGCATAAACTCTCCTTTCAAATGTCCTCCCAATTGTACAACAAACGTTATCCGTTTAACGTTCGTTGTGTAGACATTATGAAGTTGAACCATTTTCGTTAGACGTTTAACGTTCGTGGTGCAATACTGCAGTCAAGCCACGGAGCACACGCCCCGGAGCGGGCACCTTGACAGCAGCATACGGAGAGGAGCAGTGCGCTCCCATTGGACGCGGGCGGGGCCGCGCTTCGAGAGGAGCAGAGCCTATGACACTTTCTGACGCAATCGCGCTAATCGCCCTCGTACTCGCGGCTATTCGGCTGGGACTGGACATCCCTAGAAAGAAATAGCCGCACCCGTTAGACGGACGCGGCCACTTCACGCGCTGTAAACGCTTGTTTACGGAGCGGCCATACTCCGGCGCAACGGAGAGCCGCCCGCGTCCAATGGTAGCACATCGACAAGAGAGGAGAGCCAGCGATGGCCGGACACGCCAACCACGACACCAACGCCGCCGCTTGGGCGGCCATGCGAGCCGAGCAGGCAAGGGCCTCCGAGGCCCGCAGGGCCGAGCGCGCCGCCGAGAGGGCGGCCAGGCGCGAGGCAAACCGGGCCGCCTGGTGGGGCCGCACGGGGCGGGAGGTCCCGGGCGCCGCCGAGCGGCCCGAGCGCGAGGAGGCCGACGGCCTCAGGGTCACCCGCTGCACGGTCGAGCAGGCCGCGCCGGCCGAGTGGCACGTGACCGCCGCCGACGGCGAGGGCTACACGGTCGAGGGCGCCGGCTACACGGTCGCCATCCAGGGCGAGACGTTCACCGTCCCGACCCTGGAGGACGCCGCCGAGCTTGTCGAGCTCGCCGAGCAGGCCAGGCGCGAGGAGGCCGACTCGGCCGCCGCGTTCGCCCCGGGCATGCGCTCCGAGCACGGCAGCGTGGCCTACACGGTCGAGCGGGCAACCGCAGGCGGCGTGACCATCCGCACCGACGCGGCGGGTGCCATCAGGCGCCAGACGCTCAAGGTGCGGCGCTGCGAGCGCGGCCAATACGTCAAGCTGCACGCCAACAGCAAGGCCGAGAGGGTCATTTACGCCGCCGACCTGGCGGCCTAGGAAGGGAGAGGACATGTACGAGGTCTACGAGCGGCAGCTGTGCGTCGGCTACGCCGCCACGGCCGCCAAGGCCGAGCCCTATTGCAGGTGCGAGGACCTGGAGGCCGCCAAGGCCGAGGCCGATTGCATCGCCGAGTTCGGCCTGAACGCGTTCGTCTGGGACGGCGCCGCGTGCGTCTACGACCCGGACGAGATGGCAGCCGATGGCATCACCGTAAAGTAAACGAGAGCGGCCCCGGGACCGAACCCCCGAGACCGCAACGGTCAAGACTGAAGGGAAATGACCATGAGCAAGAATGCCACGAAACCATACGCCATTTCAGTACCCGGGTCCGTCGTGACGGAAAGGACCGCGCCGGGCTACGTCAAGCGCGCCGCGCGGTTCTTCCTTAGGGAGAGCAGCGACGCGGCATGGCAGGCGCTGACCGAGATAGAGGGCCGCATCGTTGCCGCCGGGCTCCTCACCTGGGAGCAGTGCGAGCAGCTGGAGGTCGAGGCGTGGCAGTGACGCGCCGGGCGCTAAGGGCCGCAGTCGTGGCCGTCCTCATCTGGGCGGCCCTGGGCCTCACGGCCACCATCCATGACCGCGCCCAAGCCGACCGGCTCGACCGAGCCAGAGAGGCCATCGAAGCCGAGCGTGAGGCGGCGTTGGCGGCAATCCGCGAGACCGATGGCGCCGAGCTCGAGCGCCTGGGACTGGGCCACTAGCAAACCGAACCGAAAGGGAAAGACATGGACAAGAGATTCAACGTGGGAGAGACCGCAGAGCTCTTCGGCTTCACCTACAGGGTGGCCACCAGGACGGCTAAGACGGTGACGTTCGAGTGCGTGAGCCACACAGGCATCGAGCCGCACCGCTACCGCGTCAACGCCAACAGTGACGGCGGTGAGTGGGTCAAGGGCGCGGGCGATGCCTGGCCGACGTACGCGGCCGAGTTCCGCGCCGCATAGCAGAAACGACAAACGGGGCGGCAGACCGCCGCCCCCATCCCGAAGGGAGACCAACCATGGCAACGAAGGTTTACGGCTTTCACTACGACTACGAAGGCGAGAGTGTCGCCGACATCGCCGAGGACATCAGCGGTTGCATCGAGCAGGACATATGGAGCCTCACCGAGATCATGGACCGAGCGGGCAGCATGGCAGACGACCACGGCGCCAGCGCCATAGCAAGCGCGTCTCTCGCCATCAAGCGCGCCCTGGAGACGCACGAGGGCGCATTCGAGGCCGCGGGGCGGATCATCGCTGCGCACCCTGAGCAGTTCGCAAACTTCTCGGAGGCGTGGGGCTTCCCCGGCATCTACGAGCCCGTCAAGCACCTGATGGGCAAGACCGCCTAGCCCCGCCCACCGGACCGGACGCGAGCGCGGCGGCGAACCGGGGCAGCGCGCCCGCGCCGACGTTCACCGGGCGCGCCGCCCGGCACCGATGGGAACGTCTATGATTGATCCAAACCGCACCGAAGGAGACACCATGACCGAGAAGCAGCCCGAACCCATGCCCACCGACCGCAGCGGCTTCCGCTTCCACCTGGGCAACGCGCCGTTCGACTTCGCCGACCTCGGCGGCGGCCGCGTGGCCGCAGTGGTCCCGGTCGACCCCGCCTTCATGTTCGTGTTCGAGCCGGACCCGAAGGCGACCTACGGCTACCGCCACGTCCGCACCGAGCCGGTCACGCCCGAGCGGTACCGCCGGATGGCCCTGTTCGAACCGGACGCGCAGACGGCGTACCCGTCCCGCCTGGGCAAGCTGTCGCTGCTCACGCTCCAGGTCGCGCCCGTGGGCATGCTGACAGCATGGGGGCGCGCGGTGGACCCCAAACCGAAGCGCAAGCGCAGGTGAGCCCGAGGCCCGTCTTGGAGACAAGGCGGGCTTTTCCGATGACCGAGCCGACGAGAGCCGATTTAAGGCCGCGTCAACCCGTGTCGGCGCATCCACTAGGGCAGCGTGCCAGACGCGCCTTGGAAGCCGTCTCGTCGGCCCACAGGCGCATCCTCGGTGGCTGCCGCTCGCGAATGGAAGGCGTTCGGCGAAAGGGCCCGCCCGCGAGCTGAGAAAGCTTTCCACAGGAGGTCGAGAGTTATCCACAGAGAAAGAACCAAAGAGAGGTTACTGGCTAGTGAGGGCTACTGCAACGTAAGGGCTACTAGCTAGTGAGGGTTCTTTTCTTTTATTTATTTTACTTTACTTTAAT
>ENA-OQMN01000340-OQMN01000340.1-human-gut-metagenome-genome-assembly--contig:-NODE-340-length-9702-cov-3.643446_pt1 | contig 9702 bp, 5 predicted proteins | sample MGYA00242765_ERZ504861 | MGnify/ENA primary metagenome ERZ504861 (study PRJEB26092, sample SAMD00036417) | human gut metagenome | host: Homo sapiens | study: EMG produced TPA metagenomics assembly of the... | reverse complement strand
AAGGAGACGCCCTTGGTGGCATAGGTGACCAGGCCGAAGATGATCAGCATGTTGGCCATCGTGGACACGAACCAGTGCATCTTGAAGCGCGCGGTGAAAAAGCCCGCGATCGCCGAGAACAGGGTGCACAGCGCCACGCAGACGACGAGCGCCAGCACGATGCGGCCCACCACCGGGATATTCGAGAAGTCGTAGGCCACACCGAAGATGGTGCCGGTGTTGGGGCCCTGGTGCATGATGACCGTGGAGGCCACCATGCTCATGCCCACCATACGGCCGATGGACAGGTCGGTACCGGTCTGCAGGATCAGGCCGGCAACGCCCAGCGCCAAGAACATGCGTGGCGAGGCCTGCTGCAGGATGTTGAGCAGGTTCTGCGGGGTGAGCAGGTTCGTGCCCTTCACCACCGGCGCGGCCACGCACAGCGCGGCGAACACGCACAGGATGGCGATGTAGAGGCCGTTGTTGAGCAGGAAGTCGTGCGCGTTGAAGGTGTAGCGGTAGGCCTCCCAGCGCTGATCGAGCTTCTCGACGAAGGTGAAGCGCGACATACGCAGCAGGTCGATGAGGTGATAGCGGTAGGAGAACGCCTCGTGCTCGCGATCTTTGATACGCTGAAGCTCGAGCTGGTAGGTCACCTTGGCGTCGAACTGCTTGTTCTTGTAGACGTACTTCTCGTCCTTGATCTCGTGCGCGTCGGAGAGCTTCGCGAGCGCCGCGTTGTGCTCGGCCTCCAGGCGCTTGAGCTCGCGCTGGTAGGTTGCCCGAGCGGCCTCGCGCTCGGCGGCGCAGCTCGCGCGCACCCGGCTCAGGTACTCCGGCTCATAGTGGGCCTTGAGGTAGTCCTCGGCCTCCGCGATGAGCTTCGCCACCTGGTCCTTGTTGGCGTTCTCGACCTGCTTGGCCTTCTCGATCTCGCCTTTGAGCTGCGAGATCTTGGCGTCGCGCTCCTGCTTGGACAGCAGGCGGTCGTTCTTGGTGGCGTCGATGCTCGACTGCAGCGCCACGGCCTTGGTCGTGCCGTCCTCGCGCAGGCGATCGATCTTCGCCTGGATCTCGCTCAGATGGGCGTCGATCGGCTGGAGAAGGGCTGTCTCCTCCTCAACCGTCAGGATGTTGCTATTTGCTGCCATAGCTCCCCCTCGCTAGAGATACTTCGCACTGAGACGCAGGAGTTCTTCCTGGTTCGTGCTGTTGGTTTCCACGATGCCGGACAGGTGCCCGTTGGACATGACGCCGATGCGGTTGGTGATGCCCAAGATCTCGGGCATCTCCGAGGAGACCACGATCACCGTGGTTCCCTGCTTGGCCATCTCGATGATGAGCTCGTAGATCTCGTACTTCGCGCCGACGTCGATGCCGCGGGTGGGCTCGTCCATCAAAAAGACCTGCGGATAGCGCTCGAGCCACTTGCCGAAGATGACCTTCTGCTGGTTGCCGCCCGACAGACTCGAGATCAGATCGTCCGGGCCGATGCACTTGGTGTTCATCGTCTTGATCTCTTTGTTGGTGGCGCGCACCATCTTCTCGTTGGACAGCGCCGGCCCGCGCTTGTACTGCTCGAGGTTGGCGATGGTGGTGTTGAAGGTCAGGTCGCCCTTGAGGAACAGGCCGTTGGCCTTGCGCTCCTCGGTGATGAGGGCGAAGCCGTGGTCCATGGCGTCGCGCGCGCTGCTGAAGTTCATGAGGCGGTCGCGGAAGTAGACGCGACCCGCCGCGCGCGTGCGGATGCCGAAGATCGTCTCGAGCAGCTCGGTGCGGCCGGCGCCCACCAGGCCGTACAGGCCGAAGATCTCGCCGCGGCGCACCTCGAAGGTGATGTCCTGCAGGTGCGGCTCGTACTTGGTCGACAGGCTCTGGATCTTGAGTACCGGCTCGCCCGGCTCGTTGTCAACCGGCGGGAAGCGGTTGTCGAGCGAGCGGCCCACCATGGCCGAGATGAGCTCGTTCATGTTCGTCTCGGACGTGGGCTTGGTCATGACCAGGTTGCCGTCGCGCAGCACCGAGACCTCGTCGCAGATGTCGAAGATCTCGTCCATCTTGTGCGAGATGTAGATGAGCGAGATGCCCTGCTCGCGCAGCTTGCGCATCATCTGGAAGAGCTTCTCGACCTCCTGCGCCATGAGCGAGGAGGTGGGCTCATCGAGCACGATGACCTTGGCGTTGTAGGAGATGGCCTTGGCGATCTCCACCATCTGGCGCTGCGACACCGACATGGTGCGCATGGGCTGGGTGAGGTTGACCGTCATGCCCAGGCGGCGGAACAGGTCGTTGGCCTCCTTGCGCATGCGTCCCTCGTCCACTATGCCCATCGAGTTGACGGGATAGCGGCCCAAGAACAGGTTGTCCACCACGTTGCGCTCAAGGCACTGGTTCAGCTCCTGATGCACCATGGCGATGCCGTTTTCCAAGGCATCCTTGGGGCCGGAGAAACTGATCTCACGGCCGTCGAGGACGATGGTGCCCTCGTCTTTTTGGTAGGTGCCGAACAGGCACTTCATCATCGTGGACTTACCGGCGCCGTTCTCGCCCATAAGGCCCATGATGCTGCCGCGATGCAGCTCGAGGTTGATGTGGTCGAGCACGCGGTTGCGTCCGAATGTCTTACTCATCCCCTGGATGGAGAGGACGACATCTTGCTGAGATTCTGCCATGTAATCCCTCCTCGGTTATACCGGAGTGCCCGCCTCTCCAAAGACGGGATGTGGAAATGGGACGGGAGCGCCGGCACATACGACCTGATGCGTGTGCCGACGCTCCCAGCAAGCAGGGGGAAGAAGCACCCCTCTTCCCCCTGGCGGATCCGTTGGGATCGGTGTTTCCTATCGTCAGAGGCGCAGCTTAGCCGAGCAGCGACGTGTAGGAAGCGCCGTTGTCCGTCTTGACCATGTTGATGGCGAAGCCGTCGAAGGAGCTCGGGTCGGCAAGCTTGTTGGTGATGGAGCTCTCGCTCTGACCGTCGCCGCCCACGATCTCCAGATCGAGGTTCAGCAGCTCCTTGTACTTCTCCAGCAGCGGCTGGTAGGTCGAGGACAGGAAGTTGTCGGCGGAGTTGTACACGGACAGCCAGATCTTCTTGGACGGGCTGTCGTCTGCGCTGAGCTGCTGCTGGGCAGACTCATACAGCGCGGTGGCGTCGGCGAACTTGTCGGCGTTGTCGGCGGTGACGGCGAGGTTCATCGCGTAGTAGGAGCGATCCTCCTCGCTGTACTTGAAGTCGTCGGAGGCGATCATGTTGCCGGCGGAGTCCTCAGTGCCGATGCCGGTGTCGATGTCGACGCCGTCGAGCACGTTGCGCAGCAGGCGCAAGGTGAGGTAGGCCTGGACAGCCGGGTTCTGGGAAACGGTGCCGGCGTAGCCCTCGGAGATGGCGGCCACGGCGTCGGAGTTGGCATCATAGCCGAAGGTCGGGACCTTGTTCTCCTTGGACCAGGCGTTGAACATGGCCATGCCCATGCCGTCGTTGTTGGAGACGATGATGTCGATCTGCTCGCCGAAGGAGGAGGCCCAGGTGGAGATGGCGTTGCCGGCCGTGGGGGCGTCCCAGGTGGAACCGGCGGTGGTCTTCATCTCCTGGCTGGCCAGCTCGCGGATGATGTACTTCTTGCCGTTGACCTCGAGCTCGCCGTCCTTGACCACGGTCTGCTTGCCGTCGGTGTTGGTGCCGGCGGCCTCGGAGACGATGGCGCCGTCCTTCTCGACAGCGGTGCCCAGGGCCTTGCGGCAGCCGCGGGTACGGGCGATGGAGTCGTTGTGTCCCACGTCACCGATGGCCAGCACGTAGCCGATGATGCCGTCGCCGTTACGGTCGATGGTGTCGATGTTGGCCTTGATGTAATCGACGACCATCTGACCCTCGAGCTCGCCACCCTGATCGGCGTCGAAGCCGACGTAATAGGTGTTCTTGTTGTAGTTGAGGGTCGTCATGTCGAGCTCACCGGTGGAGCTGTTGGACGGCTGGCGGTTGTAGAAGACAACCGGTTTGTCGGTCGCAGCGCTGCCGCCACCCGATGCGCTGCCGTTGGCGGCAGGCTCGCCACCGCAGCCGGCCAGCACGCCGGCACCGGCGACGCTCAGCGTCCCCAGGCCGCAGACCTGCAGAAATTGACGACGTGACATTCCCATAAGGTTGCCCCTTTCAATCAACACGCGGTATGCGTGTAATTCCACAAGCGTCGCGGGCTCATCGCTCGCACCGGCAGCGCCGTCCCCGCGCGCCCGACTGCGTGAGAGGGGCGCGGCAGGCAGATGCGACTGCCTCGACACCGCCAACGTTAACGCGCCCATTTGCAATTTGGGACCGAAAACCGCGGCGCAACCGCCGAGCGGTAGCAAACCGTTCGTAAACGGTAGCTTGCGAACGAAAATGTTTAGAACGTTATCATTTGCTGTTCAATTTCCCATTGAGTACCTTGCCATGCGGCCGGTCTTCCGCTCATCTGCACATCGGCGCACAAAACAAACCCGGCGTGCTCAAAAAAGCGCCGCAGGCATCGCGCGGATAGCACGCGACGCCTGCGGCGCTGGGACGAGCGCTGTAGGTTGGGCCCACGCCAGCGAGAAGCCGCCAGCCGAAAGCAAGGTGGCCTGAACGCGGAGGGCATTGGGCGCACGCCCGATGCCTGACACGTAAAGGCCAGATTGCCCGGCTCGCCCCGCGGTACGCCAAACCGGCCACGGTGCCCCAGATTGGCACAGCGCCGCAGGCGTGGCGTATGCGATACGCGAGCCTGCGGCGCTGGGACGAGCGCTGTAGGTTGGGCGCGCGCCAGCGAGAAGCCGCCAGCCGGAGCAAGGTGGCCTGAACGCGGAGGGCATTGGGCGCACGCCCATGCCTGACAAGTAAAGGCCAGATTGCCCGGCTGACGGCTTCGCAGCGTCGGCCCATTCCGCGGTTTGGTAAAACCGCGGAACTCATTAGCCTGTGTTCTGAAGGCCGGCGGAGACCCCGGTCACAGTCGCCAGGATCAGACTCAAGAACTCGGCCTTGGCCTCCTCGGACAGCTCCTCCTGGTTGGCGCGGACCTCGCGCAGCGCGCGGACCTGCGCGATCGACAGCGCATCCACATAAGGGCTGCGCATGCGTACGGCCTGCCCCAGCACGCGGCGGTGCTCCAGGGGCCAGGCGTCGCCCACGATGGCAAGCGTCCAACGGCGGGTGAGCATCATCTCGTCGAACACCTTCGAGGCCAGGTCATCGCGGTCGCCGAGCGCCAGGTACATCTTGGCGATGCGGTTGTCGGTCTTGGCGAGCGACATCTCGATGTTGTCGATGAAAGTGGTGAACAGCGGCCACTCGCGGTAGGCCTGCTGCAGCAGCTCCAGGTCGCCCAGGGCCTCGCACGCGCTGCCCAGGCCGTACCAGGCCGCCAGGTTGATGCGCGCCTGGCTCCAGGAGAACACCCACGGGATGGTGCGCAGGTCATCCAGGGACTTCGCGCCCAAGCCGCGCTTGGCCGGACGGCTGCCGATGGGCAGCAAACCCACCTCGGTAAGCGGGGTGACGGTGGAGAACCACGGCGTGAAGTCCTCGGTGTGCAGCAGGTCGAGATAGCGCTCGTGGCTCGCCTCGTTCAGGCGCGCCGCCATCTCGGCATAGCGCTCGGTGGTCTCGGTGTTCGTGTGCTCGATCGAGGGCGCCGAGTTCAGAAGCGTTGCCGCGGCCACCGACTCGACATGGCGCTGGGCGAGCACCTGGTTGCCGTAGCGGGCGAAGATGACCTCGCCCTGCTCCGTCACCTTGAAGAAGCAGTTCACCGAGCCGGCGGGCTGCGCCAGCACCGCGCGGTTGGCCGGGCCGCCGCCGCGTCCCACCGCACCGCCGCGGCCGTGCATGAGCACCAGGTCGATGTTGTTGCGCTGCGCCCACCCGGCGATACGCTCCTGCGCGGCATGCAGCGCGAGCGTGGCGGTGGTGGGGCCGGCGTCCTTGGAGGAATCAGAGTAGCCGAGCATGACCTCCATGCGGCGGTTCGTGCTCGCCAGGCGCGCCTGCACCGCCGGCAGCTCCAGCATCCGGTCGAGCACGTCGATGCAGCCCTCCAGGTCCTCCAGCTGCTCGAACAGCGGAATCACGTCGAGGTCGGGCACGTCCTCGGCATGTGCGAACGCCAGCTGGGCGAGCTCGTAGACATCGGCCACATGCTGGGCCGACTTGGTGAACGAGATGATGTAGCGATGCGCCATCTTGCGGCCGTAGCGGCGCTGGATGGCCCCGATGGCGCGGAAGGTGTCGAGCACCTCGCGCGTCATGTCGGCCAGCGCACCGCGCTCTCCGTGCAGCCCGTGCTCGCGGATATCCTCCAGCGCACGGGTGTGCACCACCGAATGCTGACGGAACTCCATCTCCACCATATGGAAGCCGAAGGTCTCGGCCTGCCAGATCAGCGTCTGCACCGGGCCGTAGGCGGCGCGCACCGCACCGGCTTGCGCCAGCGAGCGCTGCACCACGCGCAGATCGGCCAGGAACTCATCGCAATCGCGGTACATGGTATCGGCGTTGCGGCCCACGGTGGCGTCCAGGCGCGCGGCCATGACGAGCATGACGGCGCGATGCGGCTCGGAAGCGGAGATGAGCCGGGCGCGGTCGGTGAGGACCTCGCTCATCTCCACCTGATGGCTCCACAGGTTCATAAGCTCGTCGGAAGGCTTGCTGTAGGCGGCCTCCAGCGTGAGGTTGCGGCCCACGCGGCGGCATTTATGCGCGAGCGTGGCGATCATATGGGTGGCGTACTTGGTGGCCACCTGGCGACTCACCTTCGCCGTCACGTTGGGGTTGCCGTCGCGGTCGGAGCCGATCCAGCTGCCGGGATGGAAGAACGCCGGGCACACGGGCGGCACCGTGCCGGCGCGCTCGCCCAGCACCCAATCGTCGAAGCGACGGTAGATCACCGGAATCGTGTCGAACAGCGTGCTGTCGAAGATGTCGATGATGGTGTCGGCCTCCTCGACCGGCGTGGGCTTCTTGAGCGCGATGGGGCTCGTGCGCACGAGCGCATCGATCTCCTGCAGCATGTGGCGCTCATTCTCCACCAGATCGGAGCCGCCCAGGTGCGGGCGCTCCTGCAACAGGTTCGCGATACGGCGGATCTTGCCCTCGACGGCCTTGCGGCGCGCCTCGGTGGGGTGCGCGGTGAACACCGGATGGAACTCCAGGCGGCGCAAAAGCTCGTTGGCCTGCGTGCAGCCAACCTCCTCGATCAGCTGATGATAGGCCACGGTGAGCTCGTTGGCCGGGTCGACGGTGTTCTCCGTCGAGACGGCGCGCTCGCGCTCGCGCAGCTTGGCCACGCGGTAGTTCTCCTCCGAGAGGTTGGCCAGGTGGAAAAAGGCGGTGAAGGCCCGCACGATCACCTGCGCGCGGTCGATGGGCAGCTCGTCAATGAGCGCCACCGCGGCGCGGAACGCCTGCGCGCTGCCGTCCTCGGTCACCGGGATGCCCTGCGCGTCCACGGTCTCGCCGTCGGCCTCCGCGCCCGGGTCGCCCTGGTTGGCGCTGATCACGCTGATCATCAGCTCGTCGAAGGTATCCAGGATCGAGGGGTCGTACTCCTTGAGCACCCGGCGCTCGAGCCGCAGGAACAGCGCCAGGCTGTCACGCAGCTCGCCGGGGATGTCGATCTGCGACATGACCTCGCGGGCGGCCGTGAGGTCGCTCAGGTCGATGCGATGCGTGCCCGACATGACGCTCGGCGGCACCACGTCGGCCGCGGTGCCCGACGGCTGCGAAGAAGGTTGGGGTTGTTCAGCCATGCTTCCTCCTTGAGATTCGTGCGCCCGAAGCGCAGCGGGCATAAGTATAGACCCGGTTGCTAAGGTACAGAGGTACTTTATTGAGATGCAGCATATCCGCGCATAACGAACACCTGTATATCGAACACAGCCGCACTTATGCGAAAAGCTCCGCGATCTGCGCCGCGGCCTGCTCGCGCGCCACCAGGCGCTCCTCGTGGGTGGCCATGTTGCGCACCTTCACCGAGCCGGCGGCGAGCTCGTCCTCGCCCACGACCATGATGTGGGACGCCGCGAGCTTATCGGCCTGCTTGAACTGCCCCTTGAGCGAGCGGCCCTGGTAGTCGCACTCGCAGCGCACCCCCCGTGCGCGCAGCTCGCCGGCAAGCGCGAACACCTCGCCGCGCAGCGCCGGACCCGTGCAGGCCACGTAGACGCAGCTCGGATCGACCTGGGCCATCGAACCGCCGAACGCCTCGAGCGCCAGCATGGCCCGCTCGAAGCCCACCGCGAAGCCCACGCCCGGCGTGGGCTTGCCGCCCTCGAGCTCGACCAGGCCGTCGTAGCGCCCGCCGCCGCCGATGGAGCCCACCCCGGCGCCCGGGGCTTCCACCTCGAACACCGTGCGGGTGTAGTAGTCCAGGCCGCGCACGAGCGTGGGGTCCTCCACGTACGCGATGCCCGCCGCGTCCAGATAGCGCTTGACCTGCTCGTAGTGCTCGCGGCACTCGTCGCACAGGCTCTCGCGCATGAGCGGGGCGTCCTGCATGATCTGGTGGCAGCGCTCGTTTTTGCAGTCGAAGGCCCGCAGGGGGTTCAGCTCGGCGCGCTCGAGGCATTCGTCGCACATCTCGTCGGCGTGGCCGAGGATGAAGGAGCGCACGGCCTCGCGGTAGGCGGGACGGCACGCGGGGTCGCCCGATCGAGTTGATGAGCAGGCACAGGCGGGAGAGGTCGAATCCCAGGCGCTCGTAGAAGCGCATGAGCATGATGATGCACTCGGCATCGGCCGCCGGGTCGGGCGCGCCTAGCCACTCGATGCCCACCTGGTGGAACTGGCGCAGACGGCCCTTCTGCGGACGCTCGCCGCGAAACATCGCCTCGGCGTAATAGGCCTTGAACGGGGCGGCGCCCTGCGGCACCAGGTTGTTCTCCACCACCGCGCGCACCACGCCGGCCGTGCCCTCCGGACGCAGGGCGAGACGCTGCTTGGCCTTGAGCTTGGCGTCGGTGCCCTCTTCGAGCACGCGGGCGAAATTGGCGCCGGAGAACACGCGGAACATCTCCTTGCGCACGACGTCGGTGGACTGGCCGATGCCGTGGACGAACACGTCGAGCTGCTCGATGGCCGGCGTCTCGATCATGTCGAAGCCGTAGGGCCCGAACACCTCGGCAGCGACCTCCTGCATCCTGTTCCACGCGCGCATCTCGCGCCCGATGAGGTCCTTGGTTCCTTCCGCCCGCTGTGCCTGCATTGGCGTTCCTCCCGTACGGCTCGTTCACATTCGTCGTCCCATTATATATGCGACAATGGCCTTCGCTCGATAAACCCACGCGCGCGAAAGGCGGCGGAAACAAACCATGTCCAGCATCCACCAGTTCCGCAACGACTACTCCGAGGGCGCCGCACCCGAAATGCTCGAGGCGCTCATCCGCACCAACGCTGAGCAGACGCCCGGCTACGGTACCGACGCGCACTGCGAGCGGGCCGCCGAGCTCATCCGCGCCGCCTAACCATTTTGACTGCTCCAAGGCAAAAAATGAGCTTGGCTTTGCCCCGCGTCCCTACAAGGAAACACTGCATGATCTCGCAGTATGGCTCAAGCAGGAGGAAAAATCGCATGAAGAAGCTGTATGAATCTATCTGCAAGCTTATGCAAATGAATGACCAGCAGTGGAGTGCTATCTCCACGCACTGGATTCCCTGCACTGACACAAAGAAAAGGGGGTGCCGTATTATGAAAAAGGTTT
>ENA-OQMN01000339-OQMN01000339.1-human-gut-metagenome-genome-assembly--contig:-NODE-339-length-9722-cov-2.685044_pt1 | contig 9722 bp, 8 predicted proteins | sample MGYA00242765_ERZ504861 | MGnify/ENA primary metagenome ERZ504861 (study PRJEB26092, sample SAMD00036417) | human gut metagenome | host: Homo sapiens | study: EMG produced TPA metagenomics assembly of the... | reverse complement strand
ACGTTCGTGGTCGACCACGCCATGATCTGCACGAGTTCGTCCCAGTAATCCACCTGCTCGAACTCCAAGCGCTCCACCGGGGCACCCGTGATGATCAGGCCGTCGAAATGCTGCGTACGCACCTCATCGAAGGTGCGGTAAAACGTTGCCAGGTGCTCGGCCGACACATGGCGCGCCTCGTGGCTGCGCGTTCGCAGCAGCTCCACCTCGATCTGCAGCGGCGTGTTCGCCAGCTTGCGCATGATCTGCGTCTCGGTGGCGATCTTGGTGGGCATGAGGTTCAGAATCAGCACGCGCAGCGGACGGATGTCCTGGTGCAGCGCGCGGAACTCCGTCATGACGAAGATGTTCTCGCGCTCCAGCGCCGCGGTGGCGGGCAGGGCGTCGGGTATGCGGATGGGCATGGCGGCGGCTCCTTTCGGGTTCTCACCATAGTACGACAAGCACCGCATGAAAAAGGGCGAGCCCGCAGGCCCGCCCTTCTCGTCAGCGCAGGGGAATCGCCCCGAACCTAGCGGCTCGAACGCGTGCGAACCACGGCGGCAGCACCCAGCGCCGCCACCGCCGCAGCGCCGGCAGCCGCGACGGCGACCACCGAGGCGTCGCCGGTTGCGGGCAGCACGCCGTTCGGCTTGGCGGCCGGACGCTGGGGCTTGGCGCTCGGCATGCTCGGCTTGGCGCCGCCGTCCCCGCCCGGAGTGGGCTGCTCCGGCTTTTCGGGCTGCTCGGGCTTTTCAGGCTGCTCCGACTGCTCGGGCTTTTCGGGATCGACGGGCGTCGAGGGCTCAAGCGGAATCAGCGGGGTGCCGCTGTCGGCCTCCACCAGTGCGGCACGGGCCTGCTCAAGCGCCGCGAGCGCCGCGTCGACCTCGTCCTGCGTCTTGTCGCCGCGCTCCATCAGCGCGCGGGCGGCATCACGGGCGGTCTCGAAGGCGGCCCAGCTGTCGGCGGTATAGGAAGCGCCATCAAGCTTGGTGGCATCCTCCAGGGCATCGGTGAGCTCCTGGTCCTTCGGCGCCACGTACACGGGCAGGTCGGACACGTCGCCGGTGATGCCGTAGGCCTCGAACTCGAAGATGCGCGTGGCCGGCCACTGCGTGCCGGGCTGCACGGACTGCTCCACATCCAGGCGCACATAGCGCCCGGCCGTCGGCGTGATGGCATGCGTGCTGATGGCCTGCGTGTTGTCGTCCACGTTGACGACCTCGGTGAACTTCTGACCGTCTTCGCTCACCGAGATGGTGAAGGCGCGCGTGTTGGCGCTCATGCCCTCGCCGCCGGCCTCGGCGTGCTGCACGCGGAAGCTCGACAGGGTGTAGACCGCACCCAGGTCAACGGTAAGGTTATGGCCGCCGTTGCCCTCAGCGCACCACTTGCTGCCCAGGACCACGCCGTCAACGGCCTTGGGCGCACCCTCGGCGCTGTTCGTGATCTTGTTGGCCGTCGCCTTCTTGCCAAGCGCCAGGTTCTCCATGGTCTCGGGCATGGCGTCGACCACGTAGATGACAGACTTCTTGGTGACGGAATCCTCGCCGAAGCGGTTGCGGACCGTCAGGGTCACATCGTAGCGGCCGGGCTTGGCGTAGACCACCGTGGGCTCAGCCTCATGGGAGTGCAGGGTCGTGGCACCCGGGAAGGTCCACTCGTACGTAACGGCCGACACCGAACTCGTGTTATGGAACGTGACCTCGGTGCCCTTCTGCACGAGCGAGGAAGCGACCTCGAAGCTCGCAGCGGGGGCCGTCTCGTAGGCCAGGGCATCCTCGACGAAATACACCAGGCAGCGATCGGACACCAGCTTGCCGCTCTTGAGCTGCGACAGCGTGCCGGTGAGCTCGGCGGTGATAGCCTCGACCTCGGCGGTGTTGCCGGCGGCCTTTGCCAGTAGCAGGTCGATGGCGCGGTTGCCCGCACGGCCCACCTGGCCGAGCTTGGCCGTGAATGCGGAGATGGCGTCGAAGTCGCCGCCCTTGAGCGCGGCAGAGGCGTCGATCAGCGACTGCATGTCGGCACGCAGGGCCGCCACGGCCGGGTCGTTCGCCGGATCGTCCGAGCTCGCCACGGCCTTCAGCACCGCGTCGGCGTGCGCGCGCATCTCGGGCGCATCGGGGCGACCGCAGGAGAACGAACTGCCGAACACCTGCGAGGAGTTGATGGCGAGCGCATAGACGCTATCCGCGAGCTCGGGGTAGCTCAGCGCGCACGAGGCCTTCAGCGACGCCTCGTCATCGTAGGCGGCGGTGTTCCACGAGAGGTCGGCACCTGTGGCCAGCGTGACGCGGGAGAGGCTCGCGCGGCCCATGGGGTTCATCACGAAGTAGTCGATGCTGTCGAACACCTGCTTGTCGATGCCGTAGATCGGCCCCATGGCCAGCTTGTCGAGCTGGTAGTCGTTCGTGGGGTAGTTCCACCAGATGCCGGCGCTGTCGCCGTACACGTCGGTGACGAACTCGGCATCCGAGGCCTTGATTGAGTCGGGGACCACCGAGCTACCCGTCCACAGCACCTCGATGTCCTCGTCGATCGTCGTCGAGAAGTCCTGCGTGTACTCCTTGAGCGAGTCGCCGAGCGACATCGCGTTGGAGTCGTACTCGGTAGGCACCGTCACGAGCGTGCAGGCCTCGGGCTGCTTCTTGATGAACTCGGCGTTGAACCGGTTCAGAAGCTCGGCCTGGCCCACGCCGTCCTTGTTCTTGATGTCGTCGAAGAAGATGGCGAAGTGGCGCACGCCCTCGTCGTACATCGCCTGGCACTTGCTCGTGAGCGCCTGGAAGTCCGCGTCGCTCGTGAGGTTGATCGTGTTGCCCGGGGACAGCGCGAACACGAAGTCCACCTTGTTGCGCGCGGCTTCCTGGATGAGGGCGTGCATCTTCGCCATCTGGTCGGCCGGGTACGGGTCGCGCCAGTGATCGCGGTGGTACGGATCCTCCTTCGGGGCGTAGATATAGGTGTTCATCTTGGTCTGCCCGTAGAAGCGCACCTGCTCCATGCGGTCATCCCACGACCAGTCCTCCTGGCCGCGCGCATAGAACCCCTCCGATGGCGCCGCGGACCGTCAGATGCGGTTCGTCGGCGATGCGCGCAGCCGGCACATTTGCGCCCTCGATGAGCTGCGCGAGCGTTTGGGCGGCGTAGAAGGTGCCGTCACCGTCGCGACCGGTGAGGACCACGGCCTTGGCCGCCGGGTCAACGCCCAAGACATAGCCTTCGGCCTTGAGTTTTGAGGCATCGGCGAGCTGCAGGCTCGCGGCAGCCGCGTCGCGGGCGGCGCAGGCGTCGTCGGCTTCGGACAGGTACAGGGCCGTGGCGCCGGGCGTGGCGCCCGCGGCGGCCGTGCGCTCGGTCACGGTTGCGCCCGCGTCGGCCAGCAGGCCCCTTGACCACGCGCACCGCATCGGCATCGGCCACATCGGTGCCCACCAGCTCGACCGCGCCCAGGCTGAGCGTACCCTCCTGGTACGTCACGCTCTTGGGAACCGGAATAAGCTGAGGTGCCGCTTCGGCGCGTGCCGGCAGCGCGGCGAGGGTCACAAACGCCGCAGCGGCCGCAACAGAAGCGACCCCTCGCCTCAATACACATCGTGCTTTCATGCATTCTCCTTCCATCGTGCATGCAAGACTAAATTCAATAGTGTATAAGGCGTCGCCGATACTTCGTTTTATCCAATAGGCGAACGGTAGTAAAACAGCCGGTGAGCGGTCGCGGGTAACCGCCGATCAACATGCGTTGCACGCGGTCAAACTGCCTGAATCACGCAGCTTGCGTGCATAAACCGTCTTTACACCGCCGCCCTGCAGCCCGCGATGCCGGCGGATGCCGGTAGATGCTTCGGCGCCCGCCGGCGCTATCGCCGCCGGCACCGGCAGGCGCGCCGTCAGCTGCCGGGCGGGCGCCCACCCTGCAGGGGCGCCAGAAACACCCAACCGGCGCAGCTAGCGCTGCTCGTCCTCGAACGCCGCCACGGCACCGAGAAAAGCCTCTCCGAATTCGTCGGCCTTCTTCTCGCCGATGCCCGAGACCTCCAGCAGCTCCGAGCGGCTCGTCGGCCTGCGACGGCACACGCCGCGCAGGGTCGCATCGCTCGCCACGATATAGGGCGGCACCTCGCGCTCGGCTGCCAGCTCACGTCGCAGCTCGCGCAGGCGCTCGAACAGCTCCACGTCGTCGCCCACGCGCGGGCGTGCATCGAGGGCCGCCTCCTGCCGCACCAAATCGACGGCACGGCGGGCGCGCGTACCGCCGGCGCGCTTCGACGCACGGCGCTTGATCGTGAACGCGAAGGCGTCCGCCGCGTCCCCCAAGCCCTCCTGTGCGCGCGGGCCCAGGCCCACGCACGGGTACTGCCCCTGGCTCTGCACCAGATACCCGCGCCCGATAAGCTGGTCGATAACCTCTTTGATGCGCACCGTGGGCTCATCGGCAAGCGCGGCATACCCTGCGATGGCATCCAGGCGGCATTGCCGGATGCGCTCGGTGTGCGCCCCATGCAGCGCATCGGCCACGAGCGCCTTGCCAAAGCGCCCGTCAACCAGGCGCACCAGCTGCAGCGCCTCGCGGGCGATGCGCGTCACGTCCTCCACCTCGAACGACGTCAAGCAGTTTGAGCAGTTGCCGCATCCTGCCGCAGGCGCGCCCGCAGCCCCGCTCTGACCGCATGCCGCCCCGGCGGCACCGGCCGCACCCAACGCGGTCTCATCGCCAAAGTAGCGCAGGATATACTCGCGCAGACAGCCCGTGGTCTGACAGTAGCCCTCCATCTGGGCAAGCAAGCGGTACCGGTTCTGCCGCGCGCGGTCCCGCTCCTCGGGGGCAAGCGCGTCATCATCCGGGTCCTGCTCGATGAAGAAGCGTCGCAGACGGAAATCGTTGCCGTTCCACAGCAGAAAACAGCTCGCGGGTCCCCGTGCGGCCGGCGCGCCCCGCTCCTGATAGTAGGCCTCGATGCTCTCCGGCACGTTATGGTGGATCACGTAGCGAACGTTCGGCTTGTCGATACCCATGCCGAACGCGTTGGTGGCCACCATGAGCGGCGCGGTGTCGTCGATGAATGCCGCCTGGTTCGCCGCGCGGTCATCCGAGCTCATGCCCGCGTGATAGCGCGCCACGCGAATCCCCTGCGGCTCGAGCGCACGGCCCAGGTCGTAGGCGAGCGCATCCACGGCCTTGCGCGTGGCGGCGTACACGATGCCGCTCTCATCCGGATGCGCGGCGGCATACTCCACGATCCAGCGAGCCTTGGCCTTATCGCCCAGTTCCTCGACGCCGAACGACAGGTTCGTGCGATCGAACCCCGTCACCACGGTCTGCGGATCATCGAGCTTGAGCGTCTCGGCGATATCGGTCCGCACGCGATCGGTTGCCGTGGCCGTAAAGGCCGCCACCACCGGGCGCGCGGGAAGCGCCTCGATGAAATCGGCGATCTGCAGGTATGAGGGGCGGAAATCCTGGCCCCATTGGGATACGCAGTGCGCCTCGTCCACCGCCACGAGCGGCACGCCGATGCCGTCCGGCCCCGCCGCCTGCTGTGCGAACGCCAAGAAGCGCGGGTCGGCCAGGCGCTCCGGCGCCACGTACATGATCTGGTACCAGCCATCGGCCGCCCGGCGCAGCACCGTGTTCTGCTGGCCGGGCGTGAGCGACGAGTTGAGGTAGCTCGGGCGGGCACCCGCCTCCTTCAAGGCGCGCACCTGGTCTCCCATCAGCGAAACCAACGGGGAGACCACGAACGTGATGCCCGGCAGCATGAGCGCGGGCACCTGATAGCAGATGGATTTGCCCGCGCCGGTGGGCATCACCGCCAGCACATCCTGCCCGTCCAGCAGCCGCCGGACGATGTCCTCCTGCCCGGGGCGGAAACTGTCGTAGCCAAAAACTTTTTTCAAGATAGAATGCGGGTCTGCCATGGGTGCCTCCTGCGTTTTTCAAATCTGTATCCGTATTATTATAGCACAGCCCGGCCCGAAATGGTATCAGACCGCTCTTCTGTCGTCGTTTTTTGGCAGGTATTTGCTGGTGTTCCTAGCTTTTTGTGCGCGAAAATGCTATAATAAGAATACATATCTCCATCTCCGGCCCGTTTTGTTCTGAACATGGCCGGGCAAGCACGATAAGGAGCTTTATCTTATGCAACAGAAACTCATCACCTTTGCCGTCCCGTGCTACAACTCGGCGGCATATATGCGCCACTGCATCGAAACGCTGCTCTCCGCCGGGGAGCAGGCCGAGATCATCCTCGTGGACGACGGTTCCGTGAAGGATGAGACCCCGGCCATCTGCGACGAGTACGCCGCCAAGTACCCCACCATCGTCAAGGCCATCCATCAGGAGAACGGCGGCCACGGCAGGGCGTCAACCAGGGCATCCGCAACGCCACCGGCCTCTACTACAAGGTCGTGGACAGCGACGACTGGCTGGACACCGACGCCCTCCAGAAGGTGCTGGCCCGCCTGCACACCCTCGTGACCCGCGGCACGCCCCCGACCTCATGATCTGCAACTATGTCTACGAGCACACCGAGGACGGCACCCGCCACACTGTGCGGTACACCAACATCTTCCCGCAGGAGCGTCTGTTCACCTGGATGCACGTCGGCCACTTCCGCCCCGACCATAACCTGCTGATGCACTCGGTCATGTACCGCACTGAGGTGCTGCGCAAGTGCGGCATGGTGCTGCCCAAGCACACCTTCTACGTGGACAACATCTTCGTCTACCAGCCTCTGCCCTTCGTCAAGACCATGTATTATATGGACCTCGACCTCTACCGCACTTCATCGGCCGGGCCGACCAGAGCGTCAACGAGAGCGTCATGGTCAAGCGCGTGGACCAGCAGCTCCGGGTCACCAGGCATATGATCGACTGTCAGGACCTCGACGCCCTCAAGGGCGAGAAGAAGCTGCGGGCCTATATGCTCCACTACCTCTCCATGATGATGGCCGTCAGCGACATCTTCCTGCTGCTGGACGGCAGCGCCGAGGCGAAGAAAAGCAGAAGGGCCTGTGGCAGTATCTGCGCGAGCACACCAGCGCCGCAGTCTACCGCTCCATCCGCTTCGGCTTCGGCGGCGTGACCAACCTGCCCTTCCCCAAGGGCGACGCCATCGTGGTGGGCGGCTACCGCATCGCACGGAAGATCTTCAAGTTCAACTAAATTCACGATTGTTGCATACAACAGGGCCGCTGCCTGCGCAGCGGCCCTGTTTTTTTTGCCTTTTTCGGTCATTTGTTAAGAAATCTTCACTTTTTCCGCCTGAAAGGATGTTGCTTTTTAGAAAGTGGAATAGTATAATTTATTACGGTGCTGTGTTTTTTGGCTTTTGGCAAGCAGCAAGGAAACGCGCCTGACTGAGAAAAAGGAGGAAAGGGCGGCTGCGCGTCGGCATCGTGCTGCTGCCCGCAATATCGCATGGAACAGCTTCTCATCTGCCTTTCCGCGGCGCTCATCGCTGGTCTGTTGATGTCACGCCTCGCAAAGGCGATCCATTTGCCGGCGGTCACATCGTATCTGCTGGCGGGCCTGCTGCTGGGGCCTTTCTTTCTGGGGCGTCTGAGCCTGAGTAATTTTGGCATCGGCTTCGGCACCCTCGAGCAGGTGGACAGCCTGTCCATCATCACCCAGGTGGCGCTGGGCTTCATCGCCTTCGTCATCGGCAACGAGTTCCGTCTCTCGGCTCTTGAGAGCATGGGCAGGCAGGCCATCACGGTCGGCATTTTGCAGGCCGTCATGACCACCGTCCTCGTGGATGCGGCGCTGGTCATCCTGCACTTCATCCGGCCCGACATCATCTCCATGGCCTCGGCCATCACGCTGGGTTCTATCGCAGCAGCTACGGCCCCTGCCGCCACCCTGATGGTCGTCAAGCAGTACAAGGCCGACGGCCCCCTCACCCGCCTGCTGCTGATGGTGGTCGCCCTCGACGACGCCGTGGGTCTCGTGCTCTTCTCCGCCTCCTTCGGCATTGCCAACGCCCTCGAGCAGGGCCGCATCGACGCCATCAGTATTCTGGTGGAGCCGGTGGTGGAGATCGTCTTCTCGCTGGGGCTGGGCGCTGCGGCGGGCTTCGCGCTCAACCAGCTGGAAATTTATTTTCACTCCCGCTCCAAGCGCATGAGTCTTTCCGTGGCCTTCGTGCTGCTGACGGTGGGCCTGTCCATGGTCACCTTCGACATCGGGCCGATACACTGCGGCTTCTCGCTGCTGCTGGTCTGCATGATGACTGGTACGGTGTTCTGCAACATCTGCCCCATTCCGATGAGCTGATGGACCGCCTCGACCGCTGGGTGTCGCCGGTGAGCATCCTCTTCTTCGTGCTCAGCGGTGCAGAGCTGGATCTGAACATCCTCTCCGACCCGCTGGTGCTCCTCATCGGCGTGGTGTACATCGCCTTCCGCTCTCTGGGCAAAATTTCCGGTGCCTTCGTCAGCGGCCGGGCCACCCACTGCAGCCGCAACATCCAGAAGTACCTCGGCATCACCCTGCTGCCGCAGGCTGGCGTGGCGCTGGGCATGGCAGCCGAGGCCGCTGAGCTTTCCGACGGCCACATGGTGCGCAACGTCGTGCTCTTCTCGGTGCTGGTGTATGAGCTGGCAGGCCCCACCCTCACCAAGCTGGCGCTGACCGCCGCCGGCGAGATCATCCCCGAGGGCCGCACCAATGCCCGTATGGCCAACAAGCCCGAGTTCCCGGTCTCCCTCGACTAAGTCTGCCTATGACAAACGGCACTCCGAACTGCTTCGGAGTGCCGTTTCTGTTTGCTTTACTTCAAGATAACTTCACCATTTTCGGCATCCACCGTCAGGCTGCCGCCCGCTTTCAGGGTGCCGTCGATGATGCGCTCGGCGGCGGGGTCCTCCACAGCCTTGCGGATGACGCGGCGCAGGTCGCGGGCGCCGAATTTGCCGCCCTGGCTCTTGGCCACGAGGGCAGAGAGAGCCGCCGGGGTGTAGCTGTAGGCGATGCCCTTGGCCTCCATGCTGGGCTTGTACTCATCCAGCATGAGAGCCGCGATGCCTTCCAGCGTCTGCTGGCTCAGCGGCTTGAAGGCGATGACCTCATCCACACGGCCAAGGAACTCCGGCCGCAGGAACTGACTCAGAGCCTTGCGGGTCTTTTCCTCACTCAGCTGCTCCTCGCTCTTGTTGAAGCCGAGGCCGGAGGTCGTCCTGTCGCTGCTGCCGGCGTTGGAGGTCATGCAGATGACCGTATTGGAGAAGTCCACCGTCCGGCCCTGTGCATCGTTGATCTTGCCCTCGTCGAGGATCTGGAGCAGGATGTTCATGACGTCGGGGTGGGCCTTTTCGATCTCATCGAACAGCACCACGCTGTAGGGGCGGCGGCGCACCTTTTCGGTGAGCTGGCCGGCCTCCTCATAGCCCACATAGCCCGGAGGCGAACCGATCATGCGGGACACCGCATATTTCTCCATATACTCGCTCATGTCGAGACGGATGAGCGGGTCGGGGCCGTCGAAGAGCTGGTTTGCCAGCTGCTTGACCAGCTCGGTCTTGCCGACGCCGGTGGGGCCGACGAAGACAAAGCTTGCGGGACGGCGGCGGCCCGACAGGTCGGCGCGGCTCCGCTTGACGGCCTGTGCCACCAGATGGACGGCCTCGTCCTGACCGATGATCTTCTTTTTCAGCTCGGCTTCCAGCCCGGCCAGTTTGACGAACTCCGTCTCCTGGATCTTCACCGCCGGGATGCCCGTCCACAGCTCAATGACCTTG
>ENA-OQMN01000337-OQMN01000337.1-human-gut-metagenome-genome-assembly--contig:-NODE-337-length-9813-cov-3.100661_pt1 | contig 9813 bp, 2 predicted proteins | sample MGYA00242765_ERZ504861 | MGnify/ENA primary metagenome ERZ504861 (study PRJEB26092, sample SAMD00036417) | human gut metagenome | host: Homo sapiens | study: EMG produced TPA metagenomics assembly of the... | reverse complement strand
GGCGCCGCCGTCGCGGCATCGCCGCTGCGGCAGCGGCTACGCTTGCCCTGGCGGCATGCCTGGCTGCTCCGGTGCCGGCGCAGGCCGGGCCGCTTGAGGACCTCGGTCAGGCCCTGAGCTCGATATTTGGTGCTGGGGGGGTCTTCCGAAACTGAAGGCGGCCCGTCGGTCGATGACGACCAGAACCTCATCACCAACACGAAAAGCCCTAGCAACGCCACGCTCAACCTTTTCGACTACTGGCTGATCGACCAGGACTACACCGACGTTCGCCCCGACCCGTCCGGCTGGGAGAACATGGGCATCAACGCCGGCCATGAGCTGCGCTTCAGCAATGCCGGCGAGCATGAGGGCCCCGACAGCAAGTCGATCAACGCCTGGACCGGCAAGACCGGCGTCCCGTATTTCAACATGGTGCGAAACACCCTCGGCCCGGACGGCTACCCGGTGCTTGCCGCCGGCAACCGCTACGCCTCCGGCGCCACCACCACGGGTCAGTCGCTGGCCTACCTGTTCGACTCTTCCCAGATCGAGGGCAAGGCCGCCTACCGCGATGTGCGCGGCCTGGTGCAGTTCAAGGACGGCTACTACACCTATGACAGCTCCAAGAACTTCGCCTCCTACAACGATGACACGGGCAACTTCCTGCTGTACAACACCTACGCGGTGAACAACGACGCCGGCACCGTGGCCGGTCAGTTCTTCCCCTTCAACACCGGCGCAGAGGTGTTCGACCTCAACACCGACGGCACCATCAAGCCGAAGAACATCAAGTCGACCAACAGCAAGCTCAACCACTACTTCGGCGCGGAGCTCACGGCCGACTTCAAGCAGCCGGCCGGCGGCAAGATCGGCGGCGCGCCCATGACCTTCGACTTCGCGGGCGATGACGACGTGTGGCTGTTCATCGACGGCGTGCTCGTGGGCGATCTGGGCGGCATCCACGGCGCCGCCTCGATGTCGATCAACTTCCAGACCGGCGAGATCACCCTGGCCGATTCGCGCCCGAACCCTGCAACCTCCTGGGGCAGCAAAACCACGACCATCCGCGCCCAGTTCGAAGCGGCGCTCGGCGCCGACGCCGCGGCGGAATACCTCAAGGAGGGCACGAACACCCTGCGCGACGACTCCTACCACACGCTCAAGTTCTACTACCTCGAGCGCGGCAACACCGATTCCAACATGAAGCTCACCTTCAATCTGCTGCAGACAACCGAAAGCAGCGTGGAGAAGGATAACCAGCGCGGTGAGCCGATCCCCGGCGTGGGCTTCGAGCTCTACCTGGCCGACAAGGCCGCGGACGGCACCTACACTGTGAGCAGCAAGTACAGCAAGCCCGTCTCCACCGGCACCACCGATGACAACGGCAAGCTCGTTTTCAAGACGCCGGACGGGACCCGTCCGATCAACTTCGCCGAGCTCTACGGCGAGAACGCGCAGTATTTCATCTTGAAGGAGGTTTCGACGCCGGAGGGCTACCACAAATCGGCCGATGCCTGGCTGCGCTACGTGCCGAGCAACGGCCGCGACGGCGACGGCTTCCTCATCTCGGACAACCTGTGGCAAACCGGTACCTACATGGCGCCGGCCCAGGTGACCTCCTTCAACGTGAACAACCACAACGGCGAGGTGCAGACCACGGATCTTTACGGGCAGACGCAGCAGTGGATCAAGGTCGACGATTCCAAGACCATGTTCGCCGTGCTCTACAAGCGCGACCCGGCCACGTCCTCGCCAGGCGCCACCTGGTATCCCATCTTGGGCAGCGCGGGCGCCTGGTCGGTGGACACGAGCGGCATTACCGCAGCCACCCATTTCAACGAGCTGTACCGCAACGGCGACGCTAAGCCGTTCACCTTCGAGGATGATACCTGGAGCGTGGACTTGGGCATCTTGCCCGGCCGCGTGACGGAGTACCCGTTCATGGCGAGCGAGGATCAGGACAACGCGAGCTTCCGCATCGTGTACTACCTGGTGGACATGCCGCGCGACGAGCTGGAGGCGCAGCTGCGCGCCGGCGGCAACCCCATCACCAACGACAATACCTACATGCTGGAATCCGACGGCAAGGCCGGCAACTTCACCCGCACGAGCTACGCTAAGATGCGCGTCACCAACGTGGAGAACAAGCTCGTGGTGCAGAAGGTCGACGACGAGGGGACGCCGGTGAACGGCGCTGTCTTCGACCTGTATCGCGCTGCGGACATGAACAGCGATGCGAGCGCGCCCAACCCGGCCGCCATGCCGTACCGCACGGCGACCACCGCCGACATGACGCACGAGTCGCCCGCGTGGGTGGACGGCGCGTTGGCGTTCAAGGCGTTGCCTGAGGGCACCTACTACCTGGTGGAGCGCACGGCTCCGGCAGGCTACGTGCGCAACGGGCGGGTGACCCGCGTGATCGTGGACGGCACGGGCGTGTATGCCGACGCCGGCGAGGCCGATGACGGCGTCACGGTCGAGGCCGGTGCGGGCACGCTCGTCGATTCCATGGACGATTTCGGCCGCAACGACCAGGTCGAGGTGACCCTGCACGACATCAAGGCCCAGCGAGCGACGGCGAGCGTGAGCGCGGTGGCCGGCGAGCAGAACGCCTACCGGATCGATGGCTGGACCGAGGCGGCGGGCACCGACATCGACAACCAGGTGCACCTGCGCTACAACGACCACGCGGCCACCGACGGCAGCGAGTCGATGGTCTACCTGCCCGATCACGACAAGCAGCAAAGCGACGCCACGACCTTCACGGCCGATACCGGCATCGTGGGCGCGCGGATTCGCCAGGACTCGCTTACCGAGGGCATGCAGCACAACCACGGCATCGGCACCTGGTATGAGCTGGGCGACCAGCTGCTCAACAACCTGTACTCCGGCTACACGGCCGTGCGCGTGGAAAACCAGCGCACCTCATCGCTCGAGGTGGAGAAAAAGGTCAGTATCCCGGACGGCTACACCGCGCCCGACGGGCTCGATGACATCGATTTCGCCATACGCTACACCTTCACGGACGCCGCGGGCAAGGAGCTGCCCGGCTCTTTCACCGCGCGCGTGTTCAAAACCGTCAACGGTACCGAGGTACAGCAGGGCCGTGACTTCAAGCTCGCAAGCGGCGAGGTGCACTCCATTAAAAACGGCGAGACCCTGAAGGTCTACGGCCTGCCTGCGGGCACGAACTACCAGGTGAGCGAGCCTGCAGACACGATGCCGGAAGGCTTCACGCAGGTGCAGCCCTCAAATGAGGCGGGCGAGGCCTGTGACGCCACAGGGCAGATCGCCGCGCCCGGCGAGACGCCGGTACACCGCGTGTTCATGAACCGCTACCTGCCGGCGCCCGCGCAGATCCCGGTCGACACGCTGGGCGTGCGCAAGATCTTCACGGCCGACGCTTCCCTGGGCGACCCGTGGGACCTGCTGAACGACGGCGAGGGCTTCACCTTCGTGCTGCAGGGCTCCACCGACACCGAACCCATGCCCGACGATGCGCAGGAAAGCGCCTCGGGCCATCTGGAGTCCACACTCACGGTGACCCGGGACGACGCGGATGCGGACCCGGCGTTCTCCAAGTTCTTCCAGTCGGTGCGCTTCGATACGCCGGGTGAGTACAAGTACGAGGTGTTCGAGCGCACGCCAACCGGCGAGGACCGCGTGCCGGGCGTTGCCTATTCGGACGCGTCCTACACGGTGTGCGTGACGGTGACCGAGAACACCGCCGAGCGCCGGCTCGAGGCCGCTGTGGCGGTGACCCGCACCTATACCGACGCGGGTGCCGAGGTGAGCGAGGTGATCAAGCCGCAGGAAGACGGCTCCTTCGTGCTGCCGTTCACGAACACGGCCCAGCGCCAGAGCGCCACGGTGTCGGCTCTGGCAACCAAGCGCCTGTCCGGCCGCGACATCGTGACCGGCGAGTTCGGCTTCCGCATGGACGCCGTGCCGCTCGACGACGAGCAGATGGCGCATTTCCCCATGCCAGCCGGCGCGCAGACCGACCCCGAGACGGGCCGCCCGTATGTGACGACGGTCAACGCCGGTTCCCAGGTGAGTTTCGGTCAGATCACCTTTACCGATGCCGACTACGGCGAGTCGGTGGACTATTACTATGAGCTGTCCGAGATCGTGCCCGACGACGCGGTGAACGCCGATGGGGTCGCCTGGGCCGATGCCTCGGCGATTGAGCGCGCGAACGGCGGCTTTGCCAAGGACGGGGTGACCTACACAAGCCAGCACTACACCATGTGGGTGCACCTGGAGTACGCCGGATCCGACCAGGGCGTCATGACCGCCCAGATCACCTACTACAAGGGCGACTGGCCCGCCACGGGCCAAAGCGGCCTGGGCGGCGCGGGCCATGAGGAGTTCGTGCCGTCCGACAACGGCGTGAACGGCGTGCTGTTCGAAAACGAATATCGCTCCAGCTTCCACACGAACCTCATCCAGGTGACCAAGCGTCTGATCGGCCGCGCCATGACCGCGGAGGACGGCTTCGAGATCGTGGCCGAGGGCTCCGATGAGGCTTCCGCCAACCTGCTCAAAACCGCGCTGAGCGGCGGCGACGGCGTGATGGAGGGCTCCAAGCTCGTGTTCCGCCCGGACGCGGCCGCCGATGGCGAGCTGGTGAAGATGTCGGCCGGCTCGCTTACCCTCACGCAGGAGGACGCGGGCACCGCCCAGAATCCCAAGGTCTACACCTGGGTGATATCGGAGCGCATCCCATCCGACGACGCGAAGCTGCCCGGCGTGACCTACGACCGCAAGCAGCTGCGCCTGCAGTTTTCCGTGGTGGACGACCAGAAGGGCGCCATCCGGGTGACGCCTACGCTCACGCGCATGTACGACACCGACGGCACGCCCGACGGTAGCAGGGTGAACCTCGACATCATCTTCGACCGCGACACCAAGCGCTACTCGCTGGACTTCACCAATGTATTCGAGGCGAAGGAGACCTATGCGGGCGTAGATGTGCTCAAGACGATGGTCGGCCGCGAGATGCACGACGGGGAGTTCCGGTTCAGGGCCGTGGCTGCCGACTATCAGTCGGCGCTGAAGCTGTTCGAGCTCTATCAGAGCTCGTCTGAGGAATACGCGGCCGAGCAGGAGTTCAGCGCGCCGGCGGCCGACGATGGGGCCACGGTGCGCATGGAGAAGCTGCGCGGACTCACCTTCACGCAGGATGACGTGCGCGACGGCGACAATTGGTATTCCTATTACTACGTGGAGGACCTGCCGACCCACGACGACGATGACGCCACCGCCGGCATGCAGCAGCGCGGCGTGACCTACGACGAGACCGCGTACCGCGTGGACATCTCGCCGCGTCTGGATGAGCGAAGCGGTGCGCTCTATACCATCACCGAGGTGTACCAGGGCGTGCGCGACCAGGAGTTCTCCGATACGCCGGTGGTGACGTTCGACAGCCGTGACGGCAAGCTGCCCGAGCTGGCGTTCGAGAACAGCTACAAGGCCGCGCCGGTGACGGTGCGCGGCACCATGCTCACCAAGAAGCTCGAGGGGCGCAACTGGCAGGCGGACGATTCGTTCAGCTTCCGGTATACGCAGGAGTCCTACCAGCTCGACGATCAGGTCATGCAGCCGGGCGACGCCGGGTACGTGGGCATGGAGATCCCCGATTCGACGGTGGATGCCTCGAGCGAGGGCACGGGCACCGAGGGCGTGCGCCGCTTCGGCTTTGCCGACGTGGTGTATAGCGAGCCGGGCGTTTACACCTACACGGTGCGTGAGAACAAGCCTGTCGACGGCGCCCTGCCGGGCGTGACCTACTCCGATGAGGTGGCGCGCGTGACGGTGACCGTGGTCGACTTGGGCCGTGGCCGACTGTTCGCGTTCCCGCAGGCCACAGACATCGAGGACGGGCACGACGCGCACTTCACCAACGTGTACACGCCGCAGGAGGCCGCGGTGTCCACCGACGGCCTGTTCTCCAAGACGCTTATCGGGCGCACCTGGCATGAGGACGAGACGTTCACCTTCGACCTGCGGGCGCTCGACCCTGCCGACGCTCCGCTGCCGGCGGGTGCTGTCGACGGCGTGGCCTCGGTGAAGGTGAGCGCCGACAACGCGGGCGCGTTCGGGTTCGGTTCGATCTCGTTCAGCGCGAAGGACCTGGCTGGAGCCGCCGAGCGCACCTTCCGTTACGCGGTGAGCGAGCGCGTGCCGGACGATGCGGTGAATGCCGACGGGGTGCGCTGGAAGGACGCGGATGCCAGCCAGCGCGCGGCCGGCGGCTTTGCCAAGGACGGCATGACCTACGACGCGCACGAGGCGATCTTCACCGTGACGGTGACCGACGACGGCGCCGGCGCGCTGCATGCGAGCGCGCCGGCGATCGAGGGGGAGGGCGCGCCGGTGTTCAAGAACGCCTATACGGTGACGCCGGTTTCAATCGAGCTGGAGGCCCGCAAGAAGCTCGCCGGCCGCGATCTGCGGGAGGGCGAGTTCGCGTTCAAGCTCACCGAGCAGGGCGGCGACGGCGTGGAGCTCACGGCGCACAACGATGCCGCGGGCACGGTGGCCTTCGATGCCATCGAGTACCGGGCGGCGGGCGAGCACGTCTACACGCTCGCCGAGGTTGCCGGTGACGACGACGGCGTGCTCTACGACACGACGGTCTACACCGTGCGTGTGCTGGTGACCGATGACGGGGCGGGGCCTTGCACGCAGACGTGCGCGTGACCGATGCCGCGGGCAACGAGGTCGCGGACGCGGTGCCGACGTTCCGCAACACCTACACGGACAAGCTCGATTACGGTGCGGCGCAGGCGCTGGGCATCTCCAAGGTGCTCGAGGGCCGCACCATGGCGGCCGGGCAGTTCGGCTTTACCGTGCAGGCGGCCGATGCGGCTTCGGCCAAGGTGCTCGGCATCGATGAGGGCACGCTGGCGCGCGAGGTCACGGTGCCGGCCGCCGCGGATGGCGCGGTGGCGCGGACCTCCCTGCTACCGGCCGAGGGCGTGACGTTTGCGCGCGGCGACGCGGGCAAGACGTTCCGCTACACCGTGCGCGAGACGCGCGGCGGTGGGGCGGGCTACACCAACGACGAGACGGTCTATGCCGTCGAGATCGCGGTGACGGACAACAGCGACGGCACGTTGACGGCCACGACGCGCGTCACGGGCACGAACGGCTTCGCGGCGCAGTCCGTCTACACCACGGGCGACACGTCGCAGGTGCAGGCGGTTGAGCTGCCGTTCAAGAACGCATATGCCGCGGCGGGTTCGCTTGCCGTGACGGCGCGCAAGGAGCTTGCCGGCCGCGACCTGCGGGCAGGCGAGTTCACCTTCGCGCTCGACCTGGTGAGCGCATCCAGCTCTGGGCAGGATGCACGTCGTTTGGGCGAGGCGACCAACGCCGCCGACGGCTCGATCTCGTTCAAGCCGATGGCGCTCGACATCGCGGGCCTCAAGCAGCTCGTGGCCGACGGGTACGCGACCGCTTCGACCGGCGGGGACGGTGCTGCATGGCAGCTGCGCCTGCGCGTGTCCGAGGATGTGTCCGGGCTGCCGGCGGGCGTGAGCGCGCAGGTGGCCTCGGTGGGGCTGGCGGCCACGGTGCGCGATGCCGGCGATGGCACGCTTGCCGTTGAGATGGCCGAGCCCGCGGGAGGCGCGGTGCTCAAGAACGTCTACTCCGCGGGCGACCCGGTTGCGGTGACGCCTGCCGGCGCCAAGGTCCTGGCCCATGCGGACGGGCTTGCCCCCGCTCGATCGCGGGCAAGTTCACCTTCACGCTCGAGGCCGTGACCGACGGTGCGCCGATGCCTGCTGAGGGCGGCGCGACGGCGGTGAATGACGCGGCGGGCAACGTGGTCTTCGGCTCCATCTCCTTCGGGCAGGACCTGCTGGCGGACGTGACGCCGGCGGCGGACGGCTCGCGCGAGAGGGCCTTCACCTACCGCGTGACCGAGTCCGGCCGGGTGCCGGGCGTGGAGAACGACGCGGCGGCGGAGGCCGGCAAGGAATTCAGCTACATCCTGCGCGACGACGGGGCGGGCCACCTGAGCGTGACGGCCGATCCTGCGGACGGGCCGACCTTCACCTTCACGAACACCTACACGGCATCGCCGGTGAGCGTGGGCGTGACGGCGCGCAAGGAGCTCACCGGACGGCCGCTCACGGACGGGGAGTTCGCCTTCACGTTGGTTGAGCGGGGCGGCGACGACGTGAAGCTCACGGCGCATAACGATGCCGCGGGCACGGTGGCCTTCGACCAGCTGGCCTCCACCGAGCCGGGCGAGCACGTCTACACGCTCGCCGAGGTGGTGCCCGATGCGGGCGATGGGGCTACCGGGGTGACCTACGATCGGTCGGTCTATACCGTGCACGTGACGGTGACCGATGACGGTGCCGGCAAGCTTGCGGCAGATGTGCGCGTGATGGATGCGGCGGGCAGTGAGGTTGCCGGTGCGGTGCCGACCTTCAAGAACGTCTACGAGCGCCCATCGGTGCCGTGGGTGCCGATCGAGCCGTCTGAGCCGGTCGACCCCGACGAGCCCGATCGGCCTGTGGATCCGGATGGGCCGGCGGTGCCGGACGACCCGGATGGGCCGGCGGTGCCGGACGACCCGGCAACGCTCCAGGAGCCCACCGCTCCGGGCGATACCGAGGAGCCCGATGCTCCTGCTGGCTCGGGCGACCTGCCCGGCACCGGTGACGAGGCGCTCGGCCTGGTGGCGCTTGCCACCGCCGCCGGCGCGGTTGCGGTCGGTGCCGGCGCGTGGTTGCGCCGACGTTCGCAATAGCGAGGTGAGGCCCCGCAGCGGCAAGCGTGCTGCTGCGGGGCCTTGTCATGCCGCTGGTGGTCTCGGGGCTCGGCCGCGCTGCCGGGGCTGGTTGTCGTGACTGGTTGGGGGTCGCCGCGCTGGGGGCCGGTCGCCGGGCTGCCGCGCTGTCAAGGTTGGCTGGACGTACGGCCGGCTGTCGCGCTTGCAGGGCCGGACTGCTTGCGCGGGCGGTCGAGTGCATGTGCCCGGCCGTGTGTTGTTATGCGCGCCTGGCCGCCTGGCGATCCCGGGTTCGGATTTCAGCCATCTGGGGCCTCCGTCCAGATCCAGGGTTCGGGTCTTGGCCGTTTGAGACCGAAAAACGGCCCTGGATGGACGAAACGCGAACCCGGAAATCCTGGATGGACGGAATCCGAACCCCCAGTGGTTTTGGGTTCGGGTCTTGGCCGTCTGGAGCCTCCGTCCGGATCCCGGGTTCGCATCTTGGCCGTTTGAGGCCGAAAAACGGCCCTGGATGGACGAAGCGCGAACCCGGAAATCCTGGATGGACGAAATCCGAACCCCAAGTAGTATTGATGACGGCGCGACGCGTCGCTACCCGATACGACATGTCGCCATCGACGGTGCCTCAGCGCGATTCGGACTGTGATGCCTCGGTGCATCGCGCGTCGTTGCGTCATCGCTTCGGCTGCGTTCTGCTGCGCTATTCGGGCGCGTTGCCCAGACGCTCCCATCGCATCGCTCGGACGCCCCCATCGCGCCGCCGAGCCGCGACAGCCCGGCACGCTCCGCCGCGCCGCGACGGCCCTGCACGTGCCGCCGAGCTGCGACGGCCCGGCACGCAACAGCCCCGCACGCCCCGCTGCATCGTGACGGCTCCGGCACGCGACGATCCTGCTCACGTCGCCGAGTTGTGGCAGCCCGACACGTGACGGCCCGGCACGCGACGACCCCGCACACGCCGCTGCGCCGAGACAGCCCGGCACGTGGCAGCCCGACACGTGACGGCCCTGCACGCTCCGCCGCGCCGCGACGGCCCCGAACCGCGACAGTCCGGAACGCGCGCATGACGGACACAT
>ENA-OQMN01000336-OQMN01000336.1-human-gut-metagenome-genome-assembly--contig:-NODE-336-length-9823-cov-4.898102_pt1 | contig 9823 bp, 13 predicted proteins | sample MGYA00242765_ERZ504861 | MGnify/ENA primary metagenome ERZ504861 (study PRJEB26092, sample SAMD00036417) | human gut metagenome | host: Homo sapiens | study: EMG produced TPA metagenomics assembly of the... | reverse complement strand
AAGTCAAAGACGAGCAGCCGCGGCCAGTCCAGCGGGGGCGGGCAGAGCGGCGCGTCCAGCCGGGTGAAGCAGAGCTGCACGCCGGGTGCAAGCTCCCGCCGGTCAAGCGGGGCTGCGGGGATGAGGTACAGCTAAGAGTATAGCCGTGCGTGCCGCACGGGGACGGGGCCCGCGGGAGCCAGTCTGCTGCAAAATCGAGGTTTTGCGAAATGGCACCGCTTCGGTCACATGCCCCAGGCCGTCCGACATCAGCAAAACCGCAGGTCGCGCTCAGCCGAAAACGGACGCGAAATGGCACCTGAAGAACGCATTTCGCAAAACCTCGATTTTGCAGCAGAGGGCTCGAAGGGGGCTCCGTCACGCTCCGCTTGCGGCCTGGCGCGCCATAACTGTGTAAGGGGCTTGCATCTGATGCAAGCCCCTGCCTTCTCACAAGTTGAGCAGTCTGGCCTTCGCGGCATTGAACTCTTCTCGGTAATTACGCTTGCATCTAACAGCCCCTTCAACTTAGTAAGCTTTTTCATAGGGGGTCTTCCTGTGCTGGCTGGGGAGACGATGTGGGCTGTTGTAGGCATGTGTACGGATGGGAGACCCCTTGCGTGTTTTCCATGCCCAAAAACGCCATGCCGAGCGAGCCTGCATCTTGGCTTCCTGCTGATTGCAGCCCCGCGGCAAACGATGCCTGAAGATTTGAATTGCCTCTTGCGCCCATAAGAGCGTCCGCTTGCTGGACTTTTAACAGTAGTTCTTTCGTTTTCTCGTCGTAGTCAATGGCGGATAGGGCGACTTCGACGATTTCTATTCCGCGTCGTTCCCTCCAATGGTAATTGCACTCCACCGCTTCGCGTAAGCTGGCGGAGAACCGATGGCTGTCCCGTTGCATGTCGCTGATCCTGGCAGTTGCTCCGCTTTGGTTCGCGTATACGGAAAATGCTGGCGCGAGGGAGGCGACCAGTTCATTGAAAAGTTGACTGGCGGCCTTGTTGTCGAAATCCATCAGGTCGAACACGGTTAAGGAGTCACTGTAGTAGTCGACGGGGACGAACTCTTTAAGAAACAGAATCGGGTTAACGATCTTCAGGGTGCAAGTTCCTCTTGTGGTTGCCCCTGCTTGGGCTTGCAGGTAGGAGTCATGGGAATATTTGACTAAAGGAGCAAACCGCCTCGTAAATGGGTGGTTTGCCCTTTTCATCTTGCTGCTATGCAACTTTTTCACAACTTTTGAGTGCTGGAATTCGCCCCTAGCCGCGTCTTTTAGCCATCGCATCCCGCAGCGCCCGAAGCACTTCGATTGCCACGGGCAGCTCGTCGACCTCGAACGAATCCAGGATCTCTCGCACCTCTAACGAAAGCGTCGACTTATCAGGCCTCGGCTCGTCGGACAGCAGCGCGTCGGCGCCGACCGAAAGCTCCTCGGCAATCTTCGATAGCACGGGCAGGCTCAGCTTAGTGTTTCCGGTCTCGATATGGCTCATATGCGTGACGGAGATGCCGACCTTTCCTGCCAGCGCCTCCTGCGACATCCCGCAGGCCTTACGGTACCGCCGTATGCGTTGGCCTATTTCGAAATACTTCACACTATCACCGCCCATACGAATCAATCTGACTTGAATCGTATGGGCATTTCTCTGCAAGTATAATAAACTGTAGGGGCTAATTATTGCCTATGTAGTTCAATTATGAGCAATAGTCAGCATTCCGAAAACGGGTGCGCCGAAGGCGCACCCGTATATCGAGGAGAAGGGTAAAGGCCGTGGGGGAACAAACGGCAGATCTGCTGGCGGGAATCACGACCGCGCACGACCTGATGCATCGCGTGGTCAATCTGCAAAATCACATCAACCAACTGACCACGCAGTTCTCGCAAAAGACAGCAAGGAAGACCAAGCGGCACCCCGTGCTCTATGCCATAGCCGGTTTCCTCATCGCCTTCACGCTCATCACGAGCACGCCGCTCTGCGCGCTCACGTATCCGTTCTCCCTCCCGTTCTACGCGACCGGAGGACCGGACCTCCAAAGGGACGTCTGGAATGCCATAAACCTGATCGTCTCCGCCGTCATCGGCGTGGTCCTCTACCTGGTCATCGCCAAGGCGGCCGACACGTCCCGCGCCCGCCGCAACGTCTATATCGACAACAACAACGCCGTGGTCGACGCAAATAACCAGGCGCTCGCGCAGAGCATCGAGCAAACCAAGCAGGAGATCTTCACCGTGCAGCAACGTTGGGCGGCAGAGGTCGCGCCGTGGTACCCCATGGACTATGACAACACCGCAGCCGTCGACTTCTTCCTCTCCGCCGTGCGCAACCATCGCGCCACCACCGTGCAGGAGATGGTGAACCTCTACGAGACCGAGATGGACCAGCGACGCACGGAGGCGGGGCAGCAGGAGATGCTCAACCAGCAGCGCATCGGCAACATGCTCCAGATCGGCAACCTCTTTATGCAGGGGCAGATTCTCAACCAGGCCCAGCAGATCAACGCGAACACCGCAAGCACGAGCAGGAACGTCGATTGGATCGCGCGCGATGTGTTCGGCAAACGCAACGGACTGTAACCGGCCGATTTAACGAAAACGTAAACCCAAAAGAAAGGAAAAGGGAAGATGAAATCAACGACATGGAAAAGAGGGGTGCTGACCCTCGCGGGCGTGTTCGCCCTGTGCGTAGCACTGCTGTCCGGCGCGCGCGGCGCCTATGCCGAGGAAATCAGCGGCAACGGCTGGACGCTCAACGACGGCGTGCTCACGTTGACGGCGGACATCCCCACGGCAACCACATATGACTGGACGCAGTACGCCTCGCAGATTACAGAGGTCAAGGTTGCCGAGGGCGTCACGGAAATCCCCGGCACCGCGTTCGCCTCGTACGGTAGCGTCCAGTACAGCAACCTGCATAAGGTGACGCTGTCCTCCACGGTGAAGACCATCAGGGTCTCCGCATTCGCGGACAACCCTAGCCTCACCGAGGTCCATCTGAACGATGGGCTGGAGCGCGTGTGGAACTGCGCGTTCCAGAATGCGGGATTCACCGAGATCAAGCTGCCCGCAAACGTCGACTGGCATTCCGATGTCTTCGTCTACTGCAAGAAGCTCACCTCGGTGACCATTCCCTCCGGTTCCACATGGGGCGGCGGCAACGCGCAGTTCTACGGCTGCACCAGCCTTGAGAACGCGCATGTCGAGGAGGGCGTGACCGAGATCCCCGACCAGTTCCTCAACCAATGCGACAGCCTCAAGAATGTCTGGATCCCCAAATCCGTCACGGCCATCCATTCGACGCCTATTCTCAACTGCCGCATCATCGGCTACAAGGGGACCGAGGCGGAGCGCTATGCGAAGTGGCGTCAGGAGGTCGGCGTGAACACCGTTGAGTTCCATGCCATCGACGGCGACGCGCACGAAGGTACTTGGAAGGTCACGACCCCCGCGACCTGCACCGCGCCCGGGCAGGAGCAGCTAACATGCGATATCTGCGGGGCCGTCCAGACGCGCGAGATCGCGGCGACCGACCACACATGGGACAAGGGCACCGTAACTACCGAGCCCACCGCGACGAAGGAGGGCGTGCGCACCTACACCTGCACCAAATGCGGCGCCACCAAGACCGAGACCGTCGCCGCCCTCGGGACATCGACCGAGCAGAAAAAGCAAGCGCAGGCAAACGGCTCGAATGGCTCGAACGCAAAAACCGGTGCCAAGAACGGCGAGCTGCCCAAGACGGGTGACAACATCCTCCCCTTCCTCGCAACGCTCGCAGTATCCTTGGCGCTCATCTCGGCCGGCGTCTTCATGGAGCGCATGCGCGCCTCAAAGTAATTTCTCAAGAGCGAACAGACATCACGGAGAAGGAAGCAGGATAAGAGATGGCTGACAGATCCGGCAAAAAGAAGCGGGCGGCACTGTGGGTGGCGATAGGTATCGCGGCGGTGGTCGCCATCTGCTGCGGAGGCGCCTATCTATATCTCTCGGCGCAGGTGTCCAAGACCTACGGCGTCCCCCCTCGTCGTAAACGCCCGAAGGGCTTGACACGCGAAAGGGCACGAAGATCACCATCCATGCCACCGGAAAGGACTCCTCGGGCAACAGTGTGGACAGCGTGTTCCACGCGGGGTCGGACTCTTCGGACATCGCCCTCAGGCCGGGAGATTACCGCCTTGCGATCGAGGCGTCACCCATCGCGGCGGACGGAACCATCTACGACACCAAGGGCGCGTCCACGAAGGTCAGCATCGACAAGGACGGCAAAGTCAACGTCAAGAAGGAAATCACCATCAAGCCTGTCCCCGCAGAAGAGGTGACGGACGCGCAGATCGATGCGGCATATAAGGCAGCAAAGGACAGCGGCATAAGCTCGTCAAAGCTCGACAAGCTCAAAGAGAAGGCACAAAAGCGCAGGGACGATGCCGTGGTAGCCAAGAAGGCCGAGGAAGAGAAAAAGACCGACGAGGCGAATAAGAGCACCGAGGCGAGCACTTCCGAGAGCGAGCAGACGTCAACGGACCAGGCATCCAGCGGTGGCCATTCGTTCACGACCGACTACTTCTACGTGGACGTGCCGTCCGATTGGAAGCAGAACGAGTGGAGCGTGACCCAGCTAGACGACCACACGTGGCAGATTTCGCACAAACCGGCCAACGACTACGGCGGCGCAATCTGCATCGCCGTTGCGAAAGATAACCCGTGGCCGGTATACGGCACGCAGGAACTCGGCGCGACCGGCACCGGACTGAACGTATATGTCGGCAACGGGGCGGGAGACGGCCTGGAGAAGTATCTGACGATCGGGCTCACCAAGTCATGGGACCCGAACGATCCCAACTCCGTCCGCGGCGACGGCATGACGAACTCCCAATTCCAGGATCAGCTCAACGCGAGAGAGTGGCTCAAGGCACAGCAGGAAAGCCAACAACAATAAGTTGCATAGGGACAAGCCGAACGGCTCCGGAATCTTTACCGGGGCAGTCGTTCGACTTGCCCCCTTCCCATCAAAGCCGACGGGAAAAACATCGAGCAACAAGCTAAATCGACAAAGCAAGCGAACGCAAAAGGAGAAAACAACCATGAAGCAGTACACGAGGAGAGAGGCGCTCAAGCTATTCGGCATCGGAACGGTTACCATAGCGGGCTTTGGGCTGGCTGGATGTAGTGGTTCAGGCGAAGGCGTCAAGAACGCGAGCGAGCCCGTGCCTGCTTCGCAGGCTTTCGGCCAGGCGGGCGTGTGGATGGTCTACGGCGGCGACGAGCAGATAGGAAAGGACACAGGCGTCGAGCGCGTACTTGTCTTTGACGGCAACGGGAACGTCACCGTCTACGATACGAAATACGTGTGGATGAACGGCGGTACGTCCTACGTCGACGTCACGTTCGGTGACCTCGACGGGATGTCGAACGACGAAATCATCGACCTCGCCAAGAAGAAGGACCGGGAGCGCTTCGACGCCACCAAGCAGTCCGCCATCGACGAGACCAACGAGGACATCGAAGAAGCTACTTCCTTCCCCCCGATTACGCCGCAAATGAGGCGGCAGGCCAGAAGGTCAACGAGGCCGCCGAGTACCAGGAGCCGGAAGCCGTGCCGTTCACCCTCAGACTCGAAACGGATGATACGGGAAATATCGCCGCATCAGAAACGCTCAGCTTCGAGCACCAGTCTCTGAACAGCTCGCATTTCTACTCAGGCTCACATATCGGCAGTCATCCCGACAGATACGCGGACGAGGCGCTTTACGAGACCGAGCAAGTGGACATCGACCTTTCCACGCCCACCTACTCGACCACCCAGACCGTCTATGGCACGACCTTCGGCGGTTACTCCGGCCTCGCCACCGTCGTGAACGAGGGGCACGCGGGCTTCACGTGGGACACCCCCGATACCGAAGGGATAGAGGTGGACTAGGCAGTAGATACGCACGATATAGCCCGATGGCAGCTCGGGCTATATCCGTGAAATAGAAAGGAGCAAACATGGAGGAACAGGCAAGTTTGTTGCCAGGCGTTGCCACGGCGCACGATTTGATGCACCGCGTGGTCAGTCTTCAGCAACGCATCAACCAGCTCACCACTCAGTTTGCCACCAAGACGGAAAAGAGACTAAAAGGCACCCTGTTCTCTATGCAATCGGGGGCTTCCTTATCGCGTTCACGCTTATCACGAGCGCCCCATTGAGGGTGCTCACATTCCCTGTCACCATGCCGTTTTTCCCAATTGGGGGTATGGAGCTTCAGACGACGGTCTGGAACGTCGTGAACCTCATCGTCTCAGCTATCATCGGTGCGATTCTATACAAGGTCATAGCGAAGACAGCGGACAAAAGCCGCTCCCAGATAAATGCCGCGATTGACCAAAGCAACCAACAAGTTGAAGCCAACAACCAGGCCCTAGCCCAGAGCATCGAGCAAACCAAGCAGGAGATTTTCGCCGTACAGCAGCAATGGGCTTTGCAGGTCGCCCCGTGGTACCCCATGGATTACGACAGCATCGAAGCCGTGGATTTCTTCCTCGCCGCCGTGCGCAACCATCGCGCCACCACCGTACAGGAGATGGTCAACCTCTACGAGACCGAGATGCACCAGCGCCGTATGGAAGCGGGCCAGCAGCAGATTCTCAACCAGCAGCGCATCGGCAACATGCTGCAAATAGGCAACCTGTTCATGCAGGGGCAGATTCTCAATCAGGCTCAGCAGATCAACGCAAATACCGCCAGTGCGAACAGCAACCTCGACTGGATGGCTCGCGCGATGGGAAAGCGCTAAGTAATGACGCGGTTGACATAACGAGGTAACTCGAAACCACCATGAAAGAAAGGGGGATGGATAATGAACGGATTATCCCAGTGGGCGCGCTCGCATAAGCCCCAAGCCGCAGCGATAGCCGCTGCGATCGTTGTTGCGATAGCCGTGGCAAGTGGAGCGTTCGCAACGTCCGAGCAACAACCAGAACAACAGGAGTCAAGAACTGTCGATGTGACCCTCAACGTCACGGCCGACCACGGCTGGGACGAAAACTCCACGCCCGCCATCGCCCATATCGAGGGCAACGATGTGGACTTCTACCACGCGGTGACCCCCGATGCCGAGGGCAACAAGGGCACTTCCACGGTCGCACTCGCCGAGGGCGACTACACCGTGAGCTTCGTCAGCCCCGTCAACTCCGACGGTTCCGCATTCGACATCTACGACACGGGCGCTCCCGTCGACATCACCGTCGACGCCGACGCGAAGACCGCACCTGCCATCAACTGCCCTATGGCGCAGATTCCCGCTGACAAGGTCACCGACGATATGCTCGCGGACATCGTCAACAAGACCAAGGACGCCATCAAGAACGGCGACGTGACCTTGAAGGGCGATGCGGGCACTGGCATCCTCGACAAGCTCGACGGCAACGTCGCCAAGAACCCGAACGCGAGCGACAAGACCAAGCAGGAGGCAACTGACGCCGACAAGGAAGTCGATGTCAACGACAAGCCTGCCCAGACGACCCCGTCTGCCAAGAACGACAGCGCCAAGGCTGACAACGGCAACGCTGGTTCTCAGTCTTCCAACAACGGTTCTTCGAACTCTGGTTCGGCGTCCAACAAGCCTTCCAAGCCTGCCCATACGCACACCTGGGTGAACCATACGGCTACCCGTCAGGTCTGGGTGAGCAACTGGGTTGATGTGCCTGACTACGAGACCAAGACAATCTATGGCGGACAACTCTACACGGAACAACCTGACGGAACATGGCTCAGCAACGGAGAGACGTACTGGTTCTACACCGATGCCGACTTCGAAGCATTCAAGAACCTTATCGTCGAAAAGATGAAGACCGAAGGGTATTGCGGCAACTACGTGAACCGCACTAAGACCGAGAAAGTACAGGTAGGCTCCCACAAGGAAGACCACGGTTCCTACAGCACCGAAACCTACGTGGACTACGTGTATTGCACCTCGTGCGGCGCTCATCAGTAAACAATCCACATCCGGACAGCAAATCCTACCCAATCACAGAAGATAGCCAATCGTCTTTGAGGAGGAAGGCGGTCGCAAAGCGGCCACCTTCCTCTTTTTTACTCCGCAAAAATGAGAAATGGCATCTATTCGGAAGACACGAAAGTAGATCAACGACAGCGTTCTGCCCTATCGAGGGCTCTTGATGGCCTCAGAGCGGATCGCGTTGAGACCCTATCGCATCCCGCGCCCGCCAAAGGTCCTTTCATGGGTCTTTCAGCGGGCGCTTAGTGGGCTGCTAATGGGATACTGACGGGCAAGAGCGAAAAGATGCCTTCGGCATCGAGTGCCTCCAAAGTGAAAAGGAGGTACACACATGAACAACAAGCCATTAGAACCCAACAGCCCCCAGGAGGAGGCCATGTGGAGGGCGCAGGTGCTCAGGCGCACCGCCCGCATCTGCTCGGCGAAGGCCAAGGAGCTTGAGCGCATGGCGAGGGTGGACGGCAACGCCCCCATGCGCGACAGCGGCACCCTGAAGGACGTGCTCAAGCGCATCGACAACGTGATGGAGTGGCGATTCGTGAACGCTCTGGGCGAGGTCGTCCTCGACGGGGACATCCTCGCGGAGAGCATCGACTGCGAGACCCTGCGCACCATGCGCTACTGCGTGGCTGAATGTCTCAAGCGAATCGAGGAGCGGGAAGCGGAGGGGAAAAGCGATGAGTGACTACGGCATCAAGACCTACGCCGACCTCGCCGAGACGTGCGGGAACATGGTGCTCGCAAACGAGATGGCAAAACGCCCGCTTGAGCTTGTGAGCGGGGACTGGGCGCCGTGGGAGGAGATTTTCCAGTGGTACATCATACAGGACCCGTCGTTTGTCATGGGGCACACGGGCGAGCCGGTGTTCTACGACGAGGAGCTTGACCTGTACGTCCTTGGGGTAAATCATCTAGGCACAGCTTGGCGGCTCGTGCCCGCTCCGATAATCTACGACTGAAACGTCGCCGAAGGGCGCAGCGAAAACAATCGCTGCGCCCTTTATTTTTTGCTCCGCGCGCACTCAAGACGCGCTTTCTACACGTCGTCACTTTACGCCTGAACTTGTAGAAAATCCTCCGAGAAGATCGCCCCGTTTATGGGGCTTTCCAAAGCGCTTTCTACAATTGTCGCAATCTTCGACAAATCCAACCCCTAAAACATGCCTTGTTTTCTACAGCGCTTCACGCCATATATCAGGAGAAATCGCCTTGGCTCCCTCCGCTATACGCTTCGGGGGCAAAAAAGGCAAAAGGGCATAAGAGGGGCTGACGCAGCTTGCGCTGCGGTCGGCATAGCCGACGGCCCCCCCATGCCCTTGCGCCAGCGTCGTTGGAAATAAAACGAGGCGGCATCGAGCGAAGCGAGATGCGCGAAGGCGCGAGCATGTCTTATGCAGGCTTTGTGATTCACAGGGAATTGCATCGATTCTTTTCTTCTCATATATGAGCAGATGCAGATAAAAAGGCTGATTTACCAGGCTTTTCTCAATTTGAAGATACTTCAATCTGTAGCTAATCTCGCCTTGTTACGAAATTGCGTTGCGTCGCAACGCCGATCGAAAAGGAGGCTCAAAATGAGCAATTCAACCTGCAAAACCAAGCAGGGCAACCCCAAGTTCGACTTACTTGAACGCTCACTCAGGATCGTTGATTCAAACACAGCGGCAAGGTTTCTTGGGACTACAGGGTTTCTGAAGTTCATGGTTGATTACGGCGGCGCACTTGGAATCAGGTGTCTTGCTAAGGGTTCGCCTTCTTCAGGTCAGCAGTACTTCTTCATTGAAGAACTGCTGTATCTGAAGGATGAATACTTTTCGAACGAGTAATCGAATCTAACCGAACGAAC
>ENA-OQMN01000335-OQMN01000335.1-human-gut-metagenome-genome-assembly--contig:-NODE-335-length-9903-cov-3.740385_pt1 | contig 9903 bp, 8 predicted proteins | sample MGYA00242765_ERZ504861 | MGnify/ENA primary metagenome ERZ504861 (study PRJEB26092, sample SAMD00036417) | human gut metagenome | host: Homo sapiens | study: EMG produced TPA metagenomics assembly of the... | reverse complement strand
GGCCATATCCCACCTCCGGTGGCGTCGGGGCGGGCCGCTCCCGCCCTCAACCACCGTCTTCCCAGACTCAGCGATACATGTCGCGCTGAGTGTTGGAAGTGTTTCGCTAAGGTTGGAAATCAACGGCAAAATGCGCACAACGTGAGATTCTGTCAAAAACCGCTTGCACCTGACGCTCATTCCGGTAAACTGGCTAATGCATTTCACGGAGAGTTGTCCGAGTGGCCGAAGGAGCACGATTGGAAATCGTGTAGGCGTCAAAAGCGTCTCCGGGGTTCAAATCCCCGACTCTCCGCCAGCACCTTCCCATGGCCTGTTACCACCTAACGGGCCATGTTCCATTCCCTGCGGAGGGGTGGCAGAGTGGTTGAATGCGGCGGTCTCGAAAACCGTTTATCCGGTGTCCCCGGGTACGAGGGTTCGAATCCCTCCTCCTCCGCCAGTTGCACTTTTCAAGCGAGCCCTTGCGGCTCGTTTTTCTTTATCAATCGCAAAGGCTCAGCGCAGCAAGGCCTCCGCTGCAGCAGCAGGGGACGGCGCTGGGCCTGGGCGGCAGCATGCTGCGCCTCGCCCCCGCGGTTATCGCGCAGGCATATCGCCAGAACCCAACAGCCTCAACGGGCACCTCGCGCAAGCGCAGCACCCCCGGCCTCACGCCGTACCGGCCTCAGCGCTTTTCCCGCTACGCTTCCCTTACGGCAACGGTCAGCAGGCGCGGCCAGGTGGAAACCTGCAGGCTCAGCGACGTCTGGTCGAGCGCATCCCATGCCTCGGCGGGCAGAGTGTAATCCCATATCACATACAGCAGCGGCAGCGTGACTTCCGACCCCGCTGCAAGCCTCGAATAATCGATGTCCGGGAACGCCTCGGATTCCGCCGGCATGAAGCTCTGATTGCCGTAGGTCACCCCGAGCACCAACGTGCTCGAACGCAGGTCGAACAGCTCTATATCCTGCTCCCCGTCGTTGCGCACGGTCACGTCCACGCGCACCATGCGATACCGGCCGTCCTGCTGGGCGTTCTGCTTATACGTATCCGGGCACAGTTCCCGCACCTCATCGTCGGTCAAGATCTGCGCGGGGGCCACCTGCAGGCTCACCCCATCATAGGCGGGATACGGCACGCTCTCACCGGCCTGGAACACCTCACGCGGCGGATTGGGGAACTCCGTCGTCAACGCGTGGGCGCGCACGCCCACGAATGCCAGCCCTGCCACGACGAGCAACGCGCCGAGAGTCGCCGCGATCTTGCAGCGGCGCGCACGCTTGCCCAGCGCCGCCATGACCTGTTCGCGCTTAGCACTATTCGGCTTCATCGGATCCCCCCAACGCGCCCGCACCGCCGGCGTCTGTCACCCTGCCGCCCTTCATCCTGGATCGATCACATCGGCCAGATCGTCGAGCTCTCCTTGTCTGGGAAGCCACGATCACCAGGGCGCCCCGCTCGCGCGCCTCGCGAATCAGCTGCATGGTCACCTCAACCGATGCTTCGTCCAACCCGTTGAACGGCTCATCGAGCAGCACCAGGTCGGGCTGCTCCATGAGGGCCGAGATGATGCCGATCTTTTGGCGCATGCCGAGCGAGTAGGTCCTGATGGGCTTTCTGCTCAGCGGGTCCAACGACAGGCGCAGCATCAGATCAACGATGTCCCGCTCTTGCGCAATGCCACGGATCGCGGCGATCTCTTTGAGGTAGCGCAGGCCCGAGTAGCGCCGAATGACCCCTGGCTCCTCGATGAGCACGCCGACGCTTTTGGGAAACGCCAGGCCGGAACCCTCCCCAACGGCACCCCGTCGATGAGGACGCGCCCCGTTGTGGGGATCATCAAACCGCACAGCGTTCGGAGCAGCACGGTTTTCCCCGACCCGTTTTTGCCGCGCAGGCCGTAGATGCGCCCCGAGCAAAACGTCAGGTCGATGTCTTGGAGCACCTCCTCGGCTCCGATCCGCTTTCCCATGTGTTCAACAACAATGCGCATGGTGCGAGCACCGCCTCAGTGTAGAAAAGTCGATAGTTCGAAGGTTGGCAAACAGCAGGCCGAACACCGCGCCCAGGGGCAACAGTCCCGCCGCGAGCCACAGCAGCGGCGCGGCCGCGGCCTCGTACTCCACGTACCGGTGAAGCATCAGCATGTTCGGAATCAGGACGGGCAGGCCGGTGAACACCGACACCGTCACATATCCCGCAAGCGCAGCCACTCCAACGGGAGCGCTCACGATCGACGGCCAAGCCGCCTGCAACAAGCGACATGGCGAGTACCACCGCAAACTCCAGACAGCATGAGCGCAGCAGGCATCCCACGTCCCATGCAACGGGGCCCTCCATGGCAAACAAGCCCGCAGCGTCTGCAGAAAGCGACCCAAGACCAGGAGATCCCCCGAGCACCAGCGCGATCACCACGCAGCACACAAGCCGCCACAGCAGCTGGAACGCCACATAGCCCGTCACCGCGGCGATCCTGCGTGCCCAATACGACGCTCGAGAGCGCGAGGCCAGCACGCGCGTGCGCTCGATATCTCCATGTGGAGGCATGAGCAGGCACACGGCCCCCAGCGAGATGATGAGCAGGCTGCACAGCCACAGCACGGGAATCGAGAACGTCTGACCGGAGGCAAGATAGTCCTGGATTCGCGCGCCTCGAACGATGTTGCAGCATATATCCCCTGCGGTCACGTACGCCCCCGCCTGCATGCGCAGGTTCGCGGCGGACGCCAGCGGGACAACGGTCGCTATCGCACACGCAGCAACACCGGCGGCGTAGCGCGTTGTCACACGGCGCACGAACCGCCCGGAGGCACCGCCCGACCCCTTCGGCCTCATCTCTCTCCCCGCTTTGCATCCACCGCAAGCGGGATCGCCCCCGCACAGGCAAGCAAGCCGAACTCAAGCGCGAGCAACCACAACGGGCAACCGACGTTTCTTGAGGGGTCGATGGTCGTCAACGGGCTCACGGTGCCAAAGCCCAGCGCCGTGAACACGGTCGTCAATACATACAGCAGCAGGAACGGTAGCACGTGGACGATGAGCCCATACTCGGTGATGTAGGTCACCACCAAGCCGAGCGTGGCTAGCACGCCGCCCGCCACGAACAGGATGCCGAGCCACAGAACAACCCACACCAACGGCTGTGTCATATAGAGCTCGGCGAACATGCTCGTGGACTGCGCCACCTGATGCCCGGAGCCGGCAACAGGATTGATGACGGGATAACGCGTTAGCAGCAACAGGAAGCTGAGCGCGCAGGGAACAACAGCCGCAACGCCCCCAGAGACAAACGTCGCGATCCACTTGGAACAGAGATAGGTTCCCCTGCTCACGCGCGTGCATATCACCTGGGCATAGTGATCGGCGCGGTCGCGCAGCAGGCTGCCCGCATGGGGTAACCCGGCTAACAAGGGAAGCAGCAGGAAGTACAGGTAGCCGTGAAAGGAGAACGCGTCCGCCGGCATCCAGTGCATCCAGATGAAATCGGGCGAGAAGTTCATGGCCGCGTGCAGGGCAGCCTCGGAGGCAAAACCAGCCATACCAGATGTGGCGTCCAATATGTCCATGATGAAATGATGGGCTGCAAGCAGGCAGGCAAACAGGAGCGCAATGAGCATCCCCCTGCTTGTAAACGCCCTCTTCAGCTCCAAACGAAGGCAAGGGGCCATATGGCTATCTCCATTCTGTTGGTACCGGTGTCCATGATGTACCAGCCTCCTCGGGAGCTTGCTCCACCAAACCATTCACGTCCACCGTGAAAAACAGCGGGGCATCCTGATTGCTCACGGCCTCCTCGGTCACCACGAAGCCAACATGCCCCGATACCGACTCGCCCACGGCCAAGGGCACCTTGCCCGCATCGTGACTCTGCTCGGTAAAATCCGCAAAATCGCTCGCCACCGGCTCCGCACCGTAAAAGATGCCATCTTTCGAGTTCGCCTTGAGGTTGCAAGCGGTTGCCAGGAACTTATCGTCCTCCGTATGAGACGCATTCTTGACCGTCAGCTCAACGTCCACGTACAGGTGGTCGTCTTGAAACGTCCCGTCTGCATCTAGCTGCGCAGTTTCGTTGCGCATGAGATTCATTTCCTCAACGGGCAGCAACGGTAGGGACCCCCGGACTTTCCCCACCCGAATGTCGTGCACCGTCACCTCATACCCCGATACCGTGTACGTCTGGCCAATGGCCGCTTCGGGCGGCCTCGTTTCCGGGGCCGGAATGCTCGTCAATTCCATGGGAGGAGGTGTGATGTATTTTACTAGCTGAGCGATAGGTGAATTCGCAAGCAGGCTGCTCGTTGAGGGATTCATAATCATGTATACAGCTGAGCCAACAACAAGGAGAGCGAGGACGACGCAGAGCGCGGTTCCCACTCGTTTCGCCCTGCTCATCCCGCTCTCCTTAGGTTTCGCAACGACTACCTAGACTGCCCTACAGGCTGTCAGGACTCCATACCAAAACTGGTTGCATTCAAAAGGGATCGAGGCGCTGCAGCACACCTCAACAGCGCGCCCCCATCCTTCGAAAAGAACTTCATAGCTCTCCCCTTTTTAAGAATCCCCAACTCGTCGAACGCTTACGCAAAATGATAACGCTCGGAACTCACTATAAAAAGGATGGGTCATTCAAAAGACGGTGAGCGGTAGCTTTTTGGCGGTGAACGTACACAGGAGCGATTATTTCACCGTTTGCCACTTGTTAGCGTTCTTATTTGCATAGGGCCACATCTACAGCACTGGGGCGCTCCACCGAATTCAGACAGCAAATAGAACCCTGCCGGCGTAAATAAACCGCTCCCATTTCCCGATGCCGAGAAATGGGAGGCGGTTCAAAAACCGGCAGCGCCCCTGTAACGCATTACTTGTTGCGCGGATAGATGGAGATCGCTGCAAGCAGAAGGCTTCCATCTTCTCCGGCGGCTACTCGAAGCTCAGCTGCTCCAGGCGGTCGAACACCGTGTCGACGCGCGTAAGGAAGTCCCACGGATCGAAGATCTCATCGAGCTTCTCGGGGCTCACCGTGCACTCCGGATCGGCCTCCAGACGCTCGCGCAGGGTCGGGCCGTCCTGGGCGGCGTGCACGTCATCCCACACGGCCATCGAGTTGCGCTGCACGATCTTGTAGGCGTCCTCGCGCGTGATGCCGGTGTCGACCAGCGCCAGCAGGACCTTGGACGAAAAGATCAGGCCGCGCGTGAGGTTGAGGTTGGCCTGCATGCGCGCCGGATAGAGAATGAGCCCGTCCACAATGCGGATAAGGCAGGTGAGCATGTGGTCGAGCGCAATGAAGCTGTCGGCCTGCGCCACGCGCTCGGCGGAGCTGTGCGAGATGTCGCGCTCGTGCCACAGGGCCACGTTGTCGAAGGCCACCTGGGCATTGGCCTTCACCACGCGGCTGAGGCCGCAGACCTTCTCCAGCGTGATGGGATTACGCTTGTGCGGCATGGCCGAGCTGCCCTTCTGACCCTTGCGGAACGGCTCCTCGGCTTCAAGGGTGTCGGTCTTCTGCAGGTTGCGGATCTCGGTGGCGATGCGGTCGCAGGTTGCCGCCGTCGTGGCCAGCACCCCGGCGAGGTACGCGTGGTGATCGCGGGAGATGACCTGCGTGGACAGCGGATCGTGGGCCAGGCCCAGATGCTCGCACACGTACTCCTCGACAAAGGGGTCGATGGAGCTGTAGGTGCCCACCGCGCCAGAGATCGCGCCGAACGCCACGTTCTTGCGGGCGTCCAGCAGGCGGTCGAGGTCGCGCTTGAGCTCCCAGGCCCAGCTGCCGAACTTCATGCCGAACGTCATGGGCTCGGCGTGGATGCCGTGCGTGCGGCCCACGCACAGGGTGTTGCGCTCCTCGAAGGCGCGGCGGCGGCAGATCTCGCCGAGCTTGCGCACGTCCTCGATAATGATATCGGTGGCCTGAACGAGCTGGTAGCACAGGGCGGTGTCGCCCAGGTCGGAGCTGGTCATGCCATAGTGGACCCAGCGGCTGGGCTTGGGCTCGCCTGCGGGCACCTCGGCGTCGATATAGGAACCCATGTTGGTGAGGAACGCGATGACATCGTGGTTCGTGGTGGCCTCGATCTCATCCACCTCGGCCTTGTTGAAGGAGGCATGCGCGCGGATCCACGCGGCCTCTTCCTTGGTGATGCCGCATGTGCCGAGCTCGGCCTGGGCCTCGCAGGCGAGCACCTCGATCTCCTGCCAAACGGCGTACTTGTTCTCGAGCGAGAAGATGTGACCCATCTCCGGGCGGGTATAGCGGTCGATCATGGCGGCTCCTTTTTGAGTATTGGCACGCAGGGCATGCCCTCATTGTACTTGCACCGAGACAAGCCGGACACGGCAGCCATCGGACTCCGAAAAAGAACCTGCAGTTTGGGGACGGGGTCGTTTCGTTCGGCCGGCACATCCATCAAAATGGGGACGGGGTCGTTTCGTTCAGGGCGACGGCGCCACCGGCCCTGCGACTGCTGGCTGGCGCAGGCCACCGTCAACCTCGCCGTCGAAGTCGAAATGAACGTAACGGCGAGGTTTTATCAGCTCAGAGATATGCGTCACGATGACGCGCTGGCGTCGACCGAGACGTTATCGAATCTGCAGTCCTCGTTCTCCTTTTTCTAAAAGGATCCAAATGCCCAAACCAACATACAGTCAATTAGACCGGCAGCCGACTCAGCATCCCGACGACCGGCAGGCTTGCTACTTGAATGAAATGTAAGCTTCGTCTTCCCGCTGCTCCATAGCAAATCCCATGTTCTCTATCAGGTGTCTCATGACCGGATTTGCCGTCACATGAGGGCCAAGAAGTCCCATAACGCTGCTGATTAGGCTGTCGTACTCCTCCGAGGGGAGGAATCTCTCGATCCGCTTGAGCATCATAGCGAAATCGCATTCGTGGTGCGGTCCAACTCGAGTACAGTACAGTCTGTCATCATGAGCACAGCTGTTCCTGAACTTTACAAGATAGTCGATACTCACCCTCGCTTCCTTTGGATCGAAGTAGCCGAGGGAAGCATCTCCAACCCTTCCGGTCGCAACCGATATGTGCCTGCAAACACGAGACTTTTCCTCGGTTTTCATAAGGTTGAAGAAGTACTGCACGTTACCGAAAGTCAAGTCATTCACGAGCACCCACAGAGGCACTGACCCATGCTTTTCGCGATAGTGACGTATGAACTCACTCCTGCTTTGCGCTGCCCGAGATTGGAGGGTCGAGGTTAGTTTGACGAGGCTCTTCGCATAATCTTTGAGGCCAAAACATCGATATTCCTCTTCTGAAGCATACGAATCAAACCGCAGGTAGTCGTCGCTCATCCCATGTCGCTCGCTGAAGCAGTACGCACACGCCGTCTTAATGAGGGCCTCGACTCTGATGAGATAGTGAAACGTTGTTTCGCGAAGCGCCCTGTCGAACAAGAACAGCCGATAGATGTCGGAAAATGAGGTTCCCTCGACATATCTATCGTCCTTCACCTCAGCCGTTCTGCCGCGATCGATAAATGGATCTTTGTAACCATTGATGACTGAATAGTACCCTTCACGCATCAGAACCATTCGGGTCTTCCCATCGGTCCGCACCCCGCGCTTTTCCAGCAGCTTGATTTGATCGTCGATTGAAGTGAACGGTTTGTCCATACCGACCCCTTAAATGAGAAGAGCGGCCGCCCGCTCGGACAGCCGCTCCCTCCGCTGGGGCGGGAGACCCGTAGATGCATCCCGCCATAACCGCTGTCTTAACTATAGCGCATGCCGCTCGCCGTCAAAAACTTTTTACACGACTCGCCTCTCGACAGACTATCAAACAAACTGTCAATGGATCCCCAGATTTTCACAGCACGACGCAAAATGGGGACGGGGTCGTTTCGTTCAGGGCGGCACGGCAGCGCCGGGTCGGCGGCGCCTGCGAGCAAAGACCGCCATCAGCCGCAAACCGCCATCAACCTCGCCGCCACCGTCAGAACAAGGCTAACGGCGAGGTTTTACCAGCTCAGAGATATGCATCACGATGACGCGATGACGTCGACCGAGACGTTAACGGACAGAAGACAGGCCCAAGACCGATCAACGCAGACCGCTCATCAACCGAAATCCCCAAGGCGCACCGAGACAAACGCAGCGCTGCCGGCATGGCAAACAAAAAACCCGGCACCGCAAGGCACCGGGTTTAAAATTAACTGGAGCGGGTGACGGGACTCGAACCCGCGGATACCAGCTTGGGAAGCTGGGGCCTTACCACTTGGCGACACCCGCTTGTGTCTGCGCCGATCAAACCAGCGTGAGCAGTAGTATACCGTTCCATTTTTCCCGGGACAAGGCATGTGTCAAAAACAGGCGCCGCCCACAAACTTGCTGAACGGACCGCTGCTCTGAATAGCAAGCCCATGGAGCCGGCGGAAACGTGCAAAGATCTTGACGGCACCATATATCTACGCGCTGCAACTGTAACGCTGCATCAGCAATTGACCTCTCGTGCCAAACCGTTAGTTTCCTCCGAGACCCCACCTACGCGTTCAGGGTTCGCGCGCCAGCTATAGCCGAATTGCACCAAGATCCTCCCCCGATCTATCTTAGCCACAATATATGTTATGGCTAAGATAGATCTGATGTGGCGAAGATACGGAGCAAGATACAGCAGAAGGATGCATTGCGGTTGCGGCCCAACGTATACCTAATTCGCCACCTGGGCATTCTGGGAACCAACAAGTGACCGGATAATGACCGCAGCTTCAGCTAGGTTCCGGACCTTCCATGTTGCAGCAGACTGATCGATCGGGACCCGCGTCTCCTCGTAGGCGATGACCGGAATACCAGCTGCGATCGCCGCTTCGATCCCGTAGGCTGAATCCTCTATCGCAACGCACTCCCTCGGCTCAACGGAGAGCAGCTTGAGCGCATTTCGGTAAATTGTTGGGTCCGGTTTGCTTTTTTCTAAGAATTCACCGCTTACAAGAAAATCGAAATCGTCCCGAATGCCGCATACCGAGAGCACCTCTTCGATACGCCTGGCCGATGATGACGACACGACCGCCGTCTTCAGCCCGCAGCGCTCTGCCAATGCCAAAACATCTTCGGTCTCCGACCGATAGAGCGACGCAAGGTCAACACGCTCATGCCTCTCCTTGTCAAAGGCAAGAAACCGCTCCCACATCTCATCGAGCCCGAGCACCCCGCCTGTAAACTCATGCAGCTGCCTTTGAAGAGCGCCGTACGACTTTCCCACGAGCACGCTGAAATCGATTCCCTCCGATGACCTCGCGTGCTCTCGATTAACGGCCTCAACGAACGCAACCTGGGTTTTGAAATCCTCCAACTCCGTATCGACGATTACACCGTCCATGTCAAATAAACAGCCTTCACGCCGGTCATGGCTTCCCCTTCGCTTATATTGCTCAACCACCAATAACTCTTCTATCGCAAGCTCTCTTATATTGCCCCGTCATTCAATAACAAATCCAGGGGCTTGGAAAGAACAATATCGGCTTCAGGTGCCGCAGATGAAAACCAGGTCGCAGCGATGGAACACACGTTAGCCGCATGTGCCGCAACCACATCCGCCTCCATATCTCCAACGAACACTGCCTCACTTGAGCTGACGCCGAGCTGCCTCAAAACCAACTGAATTCCATCTGGAGCCGGTTTAGGGCGATTCACTTCATCATCCGTCACTATTATGTCAAACAGGTTTTCCATATCGAGAAGTCTCTGGCTAATTGCCAAGCTTTTCCTGCCTTTACCCGTTACAAGAGCGAGTTTTTTCCCTCGATCACGCAACTCGATAAGCACTTCACGTATCGGCTCAGTCCTAGAAGGATCAACGAACACGCCGTGCAGGTCAGCGTAAAGCCAATAAAACAAATCGACTGCCTCATCGGCCTTCAATCGGATTGCTGTTTCATTAGACCTCCCTTTTCCCGTCCACTC
>ENA-OQMN01000332-OQMN01000332.1-human-gut-metagenome-genome-assembly--contig:-NODE-332-length-9982-cov-5.067275_pt1 | contig 9982 bp, 20 predicted proteins | sample MGYA00242765_ERZ504861 | MGnify/ENA primary metagenome ERZ504861 (study PRJEB26092, sample SAMD00036417) | human gut metagenome | host: Homo sapiens | study: EMG produced TPA metagenomics assembly of the... | reverse complement strand
GTTATGGCAACAAGCAATCCTGCCCCCCGGCCAGATCAATGTGAAAAGATGGAGGTCATGTGGGCGGACGAGAGCGTCTATGGGCCGCCTGCTCCTGGCAGCAAGGTGGGCGACTTTATACAGACATGGCTGATGGGCTCCTGGGACTGCGGAGTATTTACCCACCGGGAGATTGCCCAGCGGCTCATGGATACCTTCACCGGTCTGAAGATCAAGGAACTGGCGTGGTTTGAGAACCCCAGAGAAAAGACTCTGAAAAATGGTAAACCGCGTGCGCGCCGGGCCAAGTGGCTGCCGGACCGGGAGGTGGATCTGGTCTACCTCTATTCCGACCGCTATCTTGATGCCAGAAATCCCTCTCCCGCCGAAACCGACTTCTTCACCGTCACAAGGATGGATGCCTGGGGCATGAGCACCTGGTTCATGTGTACCCCGGAGGCCGCCGGGAAGCTGATCGCCATGGATTACGATAATCTGGCCGTCCAGGAAACCACCATTGTGGGATAGGAGAAAATGAATGATAACTTTGGAACAACTACCCCCCAAGGGGGTCAAGCGAGAACAGGCCATTTTGGAAGCTGGGCAAGGAGGAAGCAAACGGCGAACTGCTGTTCCAGCTTGTGAATACAGAAAAGGGCAAGTGCAAAACGGCTGCTCAAAAGGCTTTGGCGCAGCTGGAATATGCCCCTGCTGCCCCACTGTGGGCCAAGCTGGTCAAGGGCAAATGGATGGGCAGCCATATCATGTCGGATACCTGTTCCGACTGTGTATCGGAGCAGATCGCCCCGGTCATCTTAAAGACTCTCTCTCAGCTGCTGGACGAGGGGGACACAAAGCCACTGGAAATCGAACAACTGAACTTTTGTTTCCATTTGATGCTGGGGAAAGCCTCGCCCAAAATGCTGGAGGTCTACCGCTTTCTGGCGGAAAACATCCAGCGGATCGCCCAGCTGAAACGCGCACCTGCTTATTCTCGTGATGATTGTACCTCCTGGTGGATCACGGACGGGCTTCGCATTTGGGATGCCACACCCAAGGAAAAAGAGAAAATTCCCGCTGTGGTGCTGACCGCCTCCTTGATCCGCAACCCGGATGAGCGGCTGCAAGCATTGGCTGATGAGCTGAATGAACGCTACGGCGGCAGCTGGCTGATGCCGGTCTTTATGAAGGCGATCATCACCCAGCCCAAGGAGCAGGTGTACGAGACCTATTCGCCCCTTCTGGATACGCCGCAAAAAGGCTATTTGTTCCATGCGTTGGGAATGCTCCATTACCGCTGTTATCCGGAAGGCTGGATCTATGAACGCCTGGGCCCGGATGGAATGATCGCTCTGATTTTCTGGGGGGATTATAGCTATGGGACCTATGACACAAGGTTCATGTTTGAACGGTATGTGGAGCTGGATGAGCGGTGGCTCTTTGATCTGGCCAAGGACCCGGAGGGCCGCAAACCTACGGTGACATGGCAGACCTACAACCGGGGCGGTGTGATGTATGGAAGCTACGACGAAATGTTCATCAGCCTGCTGCCCCGCAAGGTGGAAAACCCGGAACTGAAGCGCATTCTGCGGGACTACTTCCGTATTCGCAGTGAAAAAGTGAAGGTGGAAGAAAGCATTACAGTTTACAAAGACGCCACTGAGCGGTTTGGGGATTAAGCGAGAATAGAGGGACTGGCCGAAGGAGTGATACAGCATGATTGGAACAGATGAAAACCGGGCGGTGCTCCATGTGGAGGTCATCTTCTGGGGCGGCAAGAGAAAGTCTCCCCCCAGCTTGGTCAGTGGAAAGTATAGTCCCCATTTTGTTGTCACAGGAACCACTGAATATCTGGGTGTGTGCTTCCTGGATGGAACGGAGCGTTGTGCATTTGATGAAACGGCTTTGGGGAATGCTCAGCCCCTCTATCCAGATACCATTGACTACGCCCCGCTGGAAAACAATGCGGAATTTTTGATCTATGAGGGAGCAAAAGTCGTTGGCAAAGGCCGGGTGCTGGGCCGGACCGTTCCCTATCAAGTGAAACAACAACGAAAGTAGGTGCCTTATGTACCAAATTGCATATATTGGCCGCTGGGAGACCCTCCCGGAAACGGCTGCCGCCATCTGTGACCATGACACTCCCAAGCTGGAGGCGCTGCTTCAAGGCGGTCTGGATTTAGATGTTCCCATCCAGCTCAGCGAATACATCAAGCTGATGCCATTGGAGATTGCGGTTTTTCGGAATGATGTGCCCATGATCCACTTTCTGCTGGAGCATGGGGCAAATCCCGACCTGGCAGAGGAACAGCCCCTGCTGCTCACTGCCGCCCGCTGCTGCGGGCCGGAGGTTGTCTCCCTCTTTGCTGGACAGGCCGCAAAACTCAGCCCGAAGCAGAAAGAGCGGGCCTTCCAGGAAGTGCGCTGGGGGCAGCGAGCGGAGAATATCCCGGTGCTGGAGCAAGCCGGGATCACGGTGGCCGAGTTTGGCGGCGAGGCATTCCGGGCCGCTGTGTCCGAGGGCAATACCAAACTTGCCCGACTGCTTCTGGAAAAAGGGGCAGACATCAATTACCACAAGCCGGACATGGTGTTCCCTTACGCCTCCACCCCTGTCACCGAGGCCGCCCGCTCCAACAATTTCTCCATGGTGCGCTGGCTGGTGGAACAGGGAGCGAATATCACCCTTGTTGACAAATACGGCGACCGGCCTTACAGTGTGGCAGTTCAAAACAAGAATCAAGAGATGGCCGACTACCTGAAGGCGCTGGAGCCGGAGGACTGGCACAACGAACAAGAAAAGGTCCGGCAGCTTATGCCCTACAAGCTGCCTGCCAAGCTGGTGGAATACTTGAAAACCGGCCCCCTGCGTTTGGAATTCCCGGAGCAGGAATGGGTGAAATGGGCGGAGCTGTACGCCTACATGGATGTGCAGGAGATGACCTGGAAACGGAAGAAGCTGCTCTCCCTCATGGCGGCCATGGACAATTACAGCGACTACCTGCTGCTGTGGAGCCCCAGGGACAAAAAGCTGTGGTATCTGGACATCGAGCATGAGGAATTCCACTCTCTGGCCAAATGGGATGACTTCATCGCAGATCCCGGCCGGTATCTGAACGGGATGATTGAGGGCGAGTTTGAGGAATAAGGAGAATGATCTATGTTTGAAGAATTTTATGAGATGTACGAGCCCGAGGAGCAGGAAGTGATCGCTCTGATCAATCGCTGCATTGGGGGCGGATTTAACTGGAAAGGCAACTTTTGGGAAATGACCGTTGTGACGCTGGGTATCGTGTTCTGTGACACCGGCAAGGTCAGCACTAAAGAGGAGCGGCTGGATTGGCCGGTTACCGAGGAGGAACGCCATAGTGACAAAGGCTGGGGACGCTTTCAAAGCGAGCAGATCTGCCGCCTGAAGATCCGCCGGATGAAAGAAGAATGGGCAAAGGATCTGGTGGCGTGGCCCTGGTGTATCTCCCAGGTGGTCAAGGCCCATGAGGACTGCCCGGAACTCCAGGCAGTCCTGGACGAGTACCACAAGCCGGTGGTGATCCAGGACGAGGTGCTGGGAGAACTGACACTGGACAAGGACTATGATACCTTCGAGGGCGAAATCCAGTGGTGCGGAAAGGATGTGAGCCTTTCTCTGGAAGTCAATGCCGAGAGCAAGCCCTCCTGGACCCGCGCCCGCAGTGCCGCCAAGAAGCTGCTGGCCAACTGTGACACCTGGGACAAAGCCATGCGGGAGCTTGCAGCCAAGAACCTGACCGAACTGGCTAACAACTGGCTTTCCCAGGATGAGGAAAACCCCCGCGATCCGGAAACAGACCCCATCACAGAGGAAGAACTGGCCCGGCGGATCAGCATGACGAGCCTGTCCGTCACCTCCGGCGGCAGCTTCACCGCCTGGTTTGACTGCGACGAGATGTTCACCGACCATGCTGTGACGGTCTACGGCTCCTTGAAAAAGGGCCTCAAAACTGCCAATATTGAGGGGTAAGGAGACGCCTATGAAACTGCATGAGTACTGGCTTGGGCTGCATCCCCTTGATTGGGAATTTTGCTTTATGCCAGTGCAAACCTATAAAAACTTCATCACAGAGCAGTATCATAAAAACCCCGCTTTTTACAATATATCAGCGGGTTCTATTGAGAAGGTATTGGCACACATTGACGCCATTTTATCTGCGGCCATGGAGGATTGGAATAAAACCACGAACCATGCTGCCTTGCGTTGCCCCCCAATGATCTTCTTTCCCAAAGGGACAGGAGAGCAATATAGCGGAATTTGCTGTCATTCTCAAAATGGATAATGATGGAGATACAGTAGTCTATTCGCCAATCCCATTACCCCATTTGGAAAACCAATAAGGAGGCGCAGAGATGAAACTGAACTGTAAACGCATTGATTTTACATATACACCCGGTGAGGAAATCTTCAACTTTCCCGAGGAATCGGGACTACCCTTTATCTTCGATGTAGAGGAAGAACTGACCGGCGATCCTGCTGTCATGGATGCGGTGGGAGAAATGCTGGATGAGGCGGAGAAATTGGCGGAGAAGGCCAAAGCCGCCATCAAAGCGGCGCTGGCAGACGAGGACAGCCGCTACCATAGCGTTGTGACATTTTTCATGGAGTTCCATCGGGACGATGTAGGCCCGGATATTGTGGCGGAACTTTTTCCGGGAACCGACCCAGCCAAACTGTCCTTTGCTGAGATGGTTGACTTTTTGAAGCTCAAGCGGTTCGGCAGTCTGGTGGATAGCGAGATGAACCAGCAAGTTTTCATTCTGGATCTGTCCTTTAACCCGGAGATTACCGACGAACTGATGGTAATCTACTTTGATTTGAACAAGGAGATTTTCTGTATCACACATGAGAGCTGAGCGTGACTGACATACACGAGGAAAGGAGCAATCCCTATGAAAGCATTTGACCCCAATTACAAGCTGCTGGACGAGATGTATCAGGACGATTACTATCCTGCTTTTCTGGTGGACAAGGTAAAGGACGAGCTTCAGAAGGTCATCGCCCTGCTGGAGAGTGGCGAAACCGACACCGAAGTGGTGCAGGAAACGCTGGACGAGGCGGTCTGCGGCATCAATGATCTCCAGGAGGAGTTTGACGAGAACGACAGCGAGATCGAAACGGTGGCGCGGGAATGTATTGCGGCAACCGTGGCCTACATTCTGGAGTGGTTTGGCATCCCCATTGACACCGAGGAGGCCATCCGGGAACGGGACTGGTGAACCCTATGGCAGAAAAAGAACTGGCCCTTTGTGATGAGTGCGGAAGCCTGTTTTTCAAAGGCTCCTCACAGATGATGGGGCTGTGCCAGAATGTGCCCATGTTCTCTATGGCTACCCGAATTGTGACCATCATTTTCAGGATGGCCGGTGTGTGAACTGCTATTGGGACGGCTCAAAGAGTGTGTACATCAAGAAACAGAATCAACAGGAGGAAACTGATATGCCTACAACTGAATGGCTGAACAAATACGAAGCAATCAAGGATAAATTGACCTGTAAAGATGACTTGGAGGCCCATTTCACAGAGAAAGTGATTGGGAACATGGCGGTGGATGTGCTGGACATCGGCACCGTCCATTTCCCCACCGGGCAGATTTTCGCCTGTGATCCGCTGGTGGAACTGGAGGACACTCTGCCGTTCCTTCAAACGATCCCCGCCGGAACTTATCCCGTAAAAATCTGCGTGGTGCCCAGCGAACAATACGGCGACCGCTACGCCTGCGTCAAGGTAGAGGTCAACCAGGAAAAACCTGTCCGCTATGAGCTGGGCATGGTGGGCAACGAGGATCTGGACGAGGAACTGGGCGAGGACGAGTATTTTGGCTTTGGCGTAGACGCCGGGATGGGCTGCGTTGCGGACATCCAGACCCAGGCGGCCTTCAAGGCATACTGGGCCAAGCGGCTGGAGGAGGACCCTGACATTGACCCCTATAACAACCTGTTCTGCGACTTGCTGGAGGAAAACGCCAAAGCTCACCCCAAATATCAGGGGGACTGCGGCGACTGGCTCAACTGGACAGTGCCGGACACGGACTGCAACCTGCCCATCTTTGCCTCTGGCTGGGGTGACGGCTACTATCCCGTCTACTTTGGGTATGACGCAAAGGGCGAAGTCTGCGCCGTGTATGTGCGGTTCATCGACATTGAAGCCAGTTATCAAGAACAGGATTAAAAATGTGACAGAACAAAGGAGAACACTATGAAAGACCTTTGCCAATACGGAAACCGACCGGAGGACGAATGGGAAATCTTGCCCTGGATACCTGACCCGCGCCCGCCCTTCAAAATTTGGGTGAAGCTGGAGCAGATCGCGCCATTCTTTCTCATTCCCCACCACCCCTATGCAATCTCCCTTCTGCTGAAAATCAGCGATGGGTTTCGGGCAGAAGAATTCTGCCGGCTGGGACTGACCGGCAGCAGCGGAGACTGGGAACGGCTGGTCCGGGGCGTGATCCGGGAGTTTGAGGAAAATAACAGCGGCGTGGATCTGTTTCACTTCGACTCCGACGAAGATGTGTTCTGCGTGTACTCCCAATACATCGACGATTTGATGCTACTGTCCAAAATGATCCGGGCGGCCTGTGACAATGAAAAAACGATGGGGACTTATCTGGGTATAGGTGAGGTGGAAGATGAGAAATAAGGAGCAGGAGATGGCATGGCGAAAAGTAATAGAAGCCTGCATGGAGGATGTGAAACACCACTTCGATGACATCCAGCAGGCCATTGAGTTTGGCTGCTACATCCAGCCGGACAACTACTTTGTGTCCTACATCTTTGCCACGGACTCGCAATTAGAGACGGCGCGGCAGAGCGGCCTGACGGAACAGATCAATTCCTATCACAGAGAGCAGCTGATAAAGAGTCATTACCCCATTGAGGGAATCAAGGACTGCACCTTTGCCTCACAGGAGGAATGTGACCGGGAATTTGGCGGGAATTGGTATTACTATTTCAAATGATACGATGAAGGGATCGAGATGATCGAGTACATCAAGCTCTTTTGGGCGGGCGCACCAGAGGGTGAACCATCGGTCATCCTCTATGAAGTGGATACCGAAAATGAGCGGCTGGCCCTCCGCTCCATTGACATCTTTGCGGATGGCCGCACCCGCAATATCCCTGACCTTTACGACGGCGCCATCGAGATCACGCCGATCCCCACGGTGAGGAATTGAACGCTCATGTCTGGGGCGGGGAATTCCACGCCTGTGTAATAGAGAAAGCAGAATTTGAGGCCATCTGGGAGAGCCGTACCCATGATGGAAAAACAAGTGGCCGGTAATGGCAAACATACCAAAACAAACGAGTTCTTCAAAGACACTCAACTTCACGAGATGAATGGGGGCGCAACAGAGGATGGAATGGATCGAGCGAATCAAGCGAAAACGCCGCTGCAGGGTGCATTTTGACAGCGGCAGTTTCCGTGTTTACGGCTGTCTGGCTGCCCCAGTCCACATGATTCCTGATGTGATACCAATCAATCGGGAATTCGACTTTTACTTACAATCGAACTATGATGTGTACCTACTTCGGCTTGTCAACAGTACGGAGAAAACCGGGGATATCTGTCCAGCGGGAAAAGACGGGATTATCTATATCATCTGCCGTCTGCCCATTCAGAAGGACACACTTCCGAAGGACATTGAGATGGTCCTGCGCGCTCTGGAGCCCTTCGGTTTTCTAAACCTGCACAATCCAAAACATGGGATAGCATTTGAAATAAAGGGATGATAACCTATGAAACAGACAGATGTTTATACCGAGGCTCTGATCTGTCTGCGCTCAATCCTTCAGGCAGACCATCCGGAATTCAAGAACTGGATCGACTGGCTGGAACGGGACATTCAGGACTGGAACCAGCGGCGGGAGGTTGCCCATCATCTTCGGGCATACGGTGGTATGGGCTCATTCAATGATCTGCCCAGTATGCGCGGAAATCACGACTACATTTTTGACTTTCTAAAGTCTGTGTGCTATGCCTTCGGCCATCTTTATGGCAAACGGGAAGGCATTTCGCCAGAGGTATTGATGGCGGAGTGCCTCCACGATGTAGGGCAGGCAGCCTATCACCCCCATAAGGCACTGAACCAAGCCATTGCCCAACACTTGATGCAGGGCGATCTACAGGAGAATCTGGATAGGCTGTAGGAGGACTTGCTATGAACGAAAGACTATTTCGCACCCAATTCAATCAAATGGAAACCACCGAGAAGCAGGCGCTGATGGAGAGCCTGGCTGCTCGTTATGATATGACCTTTCTCGGTCTACATACTTTTGACCGCTGGGGCCAGAGCTGCACCACCGGCATATTCGAAAAAGATGGCCGGGAGTTCGTCTTTGTCCCTGGCGATACCGTCACCTTGGGCTGGGAACGGTTCTCTGTGGGACTGAATCAGGACAGTCGAGAGGAACTGGACTATCTGTTCCAGGAATGGGAGATGGAGTGTGATTCGGAGGAGATGATCCGTGAAAGCATGGCTCCGTTCGGCAGGCAGCCATTGGCCCTATGCTGGTGGCCGGGAGCTGGAGGAACTCTGCTGGGAGCCGGTCAAGATGGACGATCCCAGACTGACCGCCACCCGACTGGCTGAGAATTCCGGGATTTTGCCTGGAGCGACCTTGACAGCCTTACCTTGCACCAGTCAGCCCGTATTGAGCGGACGGAAAAGGGCTTTCAGATCTGTATCTATAACCGCACAGACTACGGTACGCTTCTTGACCAACTGGAGAAGCAGGGCCTTTCGCTGCCTACGGCGGACGAGTGGGCCTATCTGTGCGGCGGCGGGTGCCGCACCCTGTTCCCCTGGGGGGATGGAATGGACTACTCCATGCATCTGCACCATTTTGAACGTCCGGAGGATGAGGACAAGCCCTTCGATATGGAGGAACCCAACTTCTTCGGCCTGTCCATCGCCTATGACCCCTATATGCGGGAGGTGGTGAAAGCCAAAGGGGTTTACCACCTGCGGCGGTGATGGCGGGCGCAGCAGTCTGCGGCGGACTGGGAATCTTTCTCGGCTTCCTGCCCTGTTCGCCGCACTGCAAGCCGGAAGTGCAGGAGGAGAAGGAACTGAACGGCGACTATGACTTCTACCGGCCCATCATCCGGATAGAGTCAGCTTGAGAGATCATTTGGAGGACACTGCACGAGAGAGACAACACCTGATCTTACAAAGATCAGCAAATATGAGTTTAATCCTTCGGCACAAGCCGGAGGTCATCAGAACCCAATTGGACGCCCATGGCTGGGCGGATGTCAATGCGCTGCCGGCGGGCATCGGTAAGAAGTACCCCATCAATCGGGACATTCTGGAGGAGATTGTGAGGAGCGACAGCAAACAGCGGTATGCCTTCAATGAAGACCGGACGCTGATCCGAGCCAACCAGGGGCACTCCATCCAAGTGGATGTAGGACTCACCGTAACCGAGCCGCCGGAGGCGCTGTACCACGGAACGGCCCAGCGGTTTTCCGCTGGCGGAGTCCTCCTATCGGGCGCTATCCCTATCTGGGCGACCGGGAGAAGGCGCTCCAGACCGCGAAGCGGTTGGCGACGGAGCGGCTGTGGCCGGGCCGACACAGGTTCCGCCCCATGTCCTTCTTTGAGGACCCGAACCTGCGGGAGCTTTTGCTGGAACCGGAATCCCTCCGGCGCATCCGGTAGGCTGCCCTCATTGACAACGGGAGTTTAATACGGAAATAAATTGCTTGGGAATGGAGGATCTGCCATGAGCAAGGAGCTGAAACTGTATAAAGCATTTATTGACGGTCTTGTGGATCGGAAAGACAGCATGACCGCCCGGTGGGTCAAGGGTGATGGTTTCCCCCAAACGGATGACAACAAGGCAAAAAACGATCTTTTCGCCGTCACTGACACCAGCGCAGAGAGAAGTGCTGGCTGAAATACTTCAAGGCGAAACACATTGCGGGTATCCATGATGCCCTTGCATATATCAATGAGATGATGGATCT
>ENA-OQMN01000331-OQMN01000331.1-human-gut-metagenome-genome-assembly--contig:-NODE-331-length-9986-cov-2.541029_pt1 | contig 9986 bp, 12 predicted proteins | sample MGYA00242765_ERZ504861 | MGnify/ENA primary metagenome ERZ504861 (study PRJEB26092, sample SAMD00036417) | human gut metagenome | host: Homo sapiens | study: EMG produced TPA metagenomics assembly of the... | reverse complement strand
CAAAGACCGTGACCTCGTCGCCCATCTTCACGCAGGGAATGTCCGTCACATCGACCATTGTCTGGTCCATGCAGACGCGCCCGACCACGGGGACCCGCTGGCCGCGGATGGCCATGACGCCCCGGTCGGCCCGCCGGACAGCATCCGCGGGTAGCCGTCAGCGTAGCCCACACAGACTGTGGCGACGCGCATCGGCTTATCGACACCGTGCAAAGCGTCGCATCATATCATGAGCGTTGATGGGTGCATAAAGCTTTTTTTCGTCGCAGGCGCCCTGGCATGGTGGCCCGCCGCTACGTGGTGGCGAACACCGTGTCGCGCCTCGTGAAGGGGGCCGATGTCGTCTCCACGCTGCCCATGCTGGCCATGTCGGTGTCCATGATCGCCGGCATGCTGGTGTGGCCGCTGGTGTCCAAGCGCTACGAGCGCCGCCGCGCCGCGCGCGATGAGGCGCGCCGCGAGAGCACCTACACCGATTACCTGAACGCCATCGAGCACACGCTGCAGCAGGAGTGCGCCGCGCAGGGGCGCGTGCTGGCCGAGAACCGCGTGACGGTGCCCGCGCTGCTGGAGCGCGCCCGCGCGCTGTCGCCGGAGCTCATGAACCGCACGAGTGTGCACGGCGACTTCATGGACCTGCGCGTGGGCACGGGCAGCCTGTCGCTCGAGGCCGACATCCGCTGGCCCGCCGAGCAGTTCGCGGTCGACCGCGACCGCCTCATGGCCAAGGTGATCGAGGTCTCGCACCGCCCGCCTCGCCTTGAGGGGGTGCCTTTGACCTTCAACCCCGCCGAGCACTACGTGGCGGGCGTGGTGGGGCCGCGCGAGCAGGCCTGGGCGTTCGTGCGCGGCCTGGTGGTGCAGCTGTGCGCGCTCATGAGCTACCAGGACGTGAAGCTCATGCTCGTGGCCAGCGCGGAGGAGCAGGCGGCGTGGGGCTGCATGCGCACCCTGCCGCACCTGTTCGACGACGCGGGCCAGCAGCGCTTCCTGGCCACCTCCTCCGAGGAGCTCATGGGCCTCACCATGCGCCTGGAGCGCGAGCTCGAGCGCCGCGAGGCCCTGCGCGCGGAGCGCGAGGCGGATTTCGGCTGCCGCTACGTGGTGCTGTGCGCCCACAAGGCGCTCACCGACCCGTCCGAGACGCTCGGCCGCCTGGCGCGCCTGCGCAGCTACCGCGGCATCTCGCTTGTGTTCATGGGCAGCGAGCTCAAGGACCTGCCGCGCGAGTGCGCCTACGTGATCGACCTCGCCGGCACCGTGGCCGCCGGCGCCGCCGCGGCCGGTGGCGGCCCGTGCATGTTCGACCGCGCCGATGTGTCGGGCACCATGCTGCCCTTTGCCCAGGACATCGCGGTGACGCCCGCGCAGATGGAGGCCTTCGCGCGCTGCATGGGCCGCGTGCACCTGGATACACCCGGCCAGCGCACCGCGCTGCCCGCGTCGCTGGGCTTTTTGGAGATGTTCCGGGCCGGTAACGTGGGCCAGCTGGACATCGCCGCCCGCTGGGCCGCCGCCGACGCCTCGCGCACGCTCCAGGTCCCGGTGGGCGTGGACGCGCAGGGCGAGCCGGCCATGCTCAACCTGCACGAGAAGGTACACGGCCCGCACGGCCTGATCGCCGGCACCACGGGCTCGGGCAAAAGCGAGTTCATCATTACCGTACGTGCTCTCGCTGGCCGTCTGCTACCCACCCGACCAGGTGGCCTTCGTGCTCATCGACGTACAACGGGAGGCGGGCTGGACCGGCGCCTTCGATAACGACCGGTTCCGCCTGCCGCACGTGGCCGGCACCATCACCAACCTGGACGGCGCGGCCATCTCGCGCAGCCTGGTGTCCATCAAAAGCGAGCTCAAGCGCAGGCAGGATGCCTTCAACCGGGCTCGCGAGGCCACCGGTGAGGCTACGATGGACATCTACAAGTACCTTTCCTACTACCTGCGCGGTACGCTTACCGAACCGCTGCCGCACCTGTTCATCGTGGCCGACGAGTTCGCCGAGCTCAAGCAGCAGGAGCCCGAGTTCATGGACGAGCTCATGAGCGCGGCGCGCATCGGCCGCTCGCTGGGCGTGCACCTCATCTTGGCCACGCAGAAGCCCTCGGGCGTGGTGAACGATCAGATCCGCTCCAACATGCGCTTCAAGGTGTGTCTCAAGGTGGCCGACGCCGGCGACTCCAAGGAGATGATCGGCCGCGCCGACGCCGCCGAGATTCGTGACCCGGGCCGCTTCTACCTGCTGGTGGGCTTCAACGAGTACTTCACCGGAGGCCAGGCTGCCTACGCCGGGGCGCCGTACGCGCCTTGCGAGCGGTTCACGCCCACGGTTGACGATGCGGTGGAGCTTATCGACAACGCCGGGGCTCCCGTTGCCGCAACCCGTCCGGCGCCGGCGTCGGCCCAAAGCGGCCTGTCCGAGATCAACGCGGCGCTCGGTGCGATCCAGCAGGTGGCATCGGCGCGGCATCTTGCCGCGACCAGGCTGTGGTTGGACCCGCTGCCTGATTACCTGTCGCTACATGAGCTCTACGAACGGTACGGAAGCCTGCCCGCCGATTCCGACCGAAGTGACCTGCTGCTGGTGGTCGGTGAGTTGGATGACCCTGCCAATCAGGCAAAACGCCCATTGCTTGTTTCGCTGCAGCGCGATGGCAACTTGGCGCTTTACGGCGATGCCAACTCGGGTGTCGAGGGGGCTTTGGCCGCGATGCTCATGAACGCATGCGAGCATTACACGGCTTCCGAGCTCAACGTGTACATGCTGGATTTCGGTGGAGGTCTGCTTACCGCTTTCGACGACGCTCCCCAGGTCGGCAACGTGGTGGTTGCCAGCGATGAGGAGCGGGTGAGCCGTCTGTTTATGCATCTGTCAAAGGAAATGGAGAGGCGAAGGGTCGTTCTTTCCTCTGTGGGCGGTTCCTATGCGCGTTATGTTGCGCATGGCAACGACTGTCCCAGGATCCTGCTGGTTTTGAACGGCATGGGAGTTTTCAACGAGCTGTATGAGCGGTATGAGGCGCTGCTTCTCAAACTTCTGCGTGAAGGTGCCGCAGCGGGGATGCACGTGGTCTTGTGCGCCGTGACGGTGCAGGATATCCGTATGAGGCTGCGGGCATGTGTGAAGAGCTCGCTGTTGTTTTCCTTGGCAAGCGAGAACGACTACATGAGCTTGCTCGGGTCGCTGCGAGGCGTGGCATTACCAGATCGGCCAGGACGCGGCATTTTGCGGAAGGGCGACGGCATCTATATGTTCCAAGCTGCGGGTGTTGCGTGCAGCCCCGAGGACGACCCCTACGGGGTGATTCGGTCTGCTTGTGACGCCATGGGCGCTGCGGGGCAGGGAACTTGCGCGCCTGCAGTCCCAGTGTTGCCCGAACGTGTGACGTCCGACCTATTCAAAAACATGACCTCTGGCGCGGTTGTCCCCATCGGCATCAGAGAGAGCAGCCTCGAACTGTGCGCGTTCGACTACTCCGAGCGGGCGATTGAGCGCGTGCTGTATGCGAAGGCCAAAGACGGGGTCGCCTACCTTGCTGCGGCAATAGACTGCTGCGTGCGGATGCACGGCTTTCGTGTGATTGTTGCCGATTATGCCGGTGTTTAAAGGGGACTCTCGCTGACATGCCCTGCGAATTCTGGAACGCGGAAACGATGCTCGACAGCATGTGCGAACTGCTCGAAAACACCGCGGATGGGGATGCCGAGACGCTGCTCGTGGTTTCGGGCATCGGTGCATTTCTTACGAGGAGCGATCCTTTGAAAACCAAGGGTATCCGCGAGCGCCTGCTGTCCCTGTCCCCGGACGGTTCGTTGAAGATTCTGCTGGCTGATTCGGCCTTCGATGCTGCATATACGCAAGAGCCTTGGTTCAAATCGCAAATAGGCTCCAAGACCGCTCTGTGGGTTGGCGAGGGGCTGGATGGCCAGTCCGCAGTGCAGGTTACCTACGCGATGGGTCAACGTGTTGACCCGGAGGTGCGCGGCGATCGCGGCTACATAGTTGACGGTGGTCGGATAGCGAATGTGAAGCTAATCCACCTGGATGAAAGGAAATCGAAATGAACGTACCGGAGTTTCTGCCTTTGGGAACCGTTGCCATTGTGAAAGGCAGCACGAAAAAACTCATGATCATCTCGCGTGCGGTTGCGATTCCGCAAGAGGAGGGTTTGCGGTATTACGACTACGGTGCCTGCCTGTACCCTGAGGGGCTGTTGGGTGACAAGCTGGCGTACTTCAACCATGACGCGATTCAGAAGGTGGTTGCGAAAGGCTACGAGGATGAGGAGAACGAGCTCATCCTTGAGACACTGAAGGAGAACCTGAGCGGCGTGACGATGGAAAAGGGCGATCCGGCACCCTTTGATCCCGTCCTGCAGGACCAGGGGGCGAGCCAGCAATGAAAGCGCGTAGCAGTGAACAGGTCAGCTCTCTTATTAGTCAGCAGAATGAACTGGTAAAGGGCTATAGCGCAGAGATCAAGGCGCTCGGTGACCAGATTTCTCGTCTTAAGGAGGCGCGTGACAGCGTTAGCGCGATTTATCAGAAGAGCTGTGAGGTTGTAAATGATATCGACACGTATGACGTGGGGGTTGCCTGGCAGGGGAATCTTCGGGAGAGCTGGGAAGAGCTCAAAAGAGGCGCTGTCAAAAACGGAAACACGTATTGCAACAGCGTTGACGGCGTGTACCTGTCAATCTGCGCAGTGATCAACACGTTAGGCGATAGCCTCGCCGATGCGCAGACGGGGTTGGATGCGGCCAATCGAACTATCACGAGCTTGAACTTCGAGCTCAAAGCTGCCCAATGGGGATTGGATAGGTGAGGGTGCTATGACTCAAGCGATTTCACTAAATGAATTGAGATACGACGCCGCCGTTGAACGGCTCAGGGCAAGTGCGGCGGCTTTAACGGCAAAGCGGCCCGACCTGCCCGATCTCCCGGGCACATCCACTGCTCAAGATGCTTTTCTCGAACGGGCCAAGAGCCTCCAGGGTGTACTTGAGAGCTACCAGCGGGTTTTGTTGGAAGACGTCAACGAATACCGTCGTATTGCGTCGGTGCTGAAGGAGGCTGACGAGCGGAGCGCCCGCTCGTTGGCGGAAGTGTTGGGAGGCGGAAGATGAAGCTGTGGAGTGCCGAGCAATCGGCTAAGGGGCTGGCGGTCTTTCTGCTGACGTGCGGCGCGATCGTCTCCGGGGCGGGAGCCTTCCTCGCCGGTGGCGTGCCGTATGAGGACGGCGTCGATCCGGCTCTCGCGGCGCTGTCCGTGAACGGGGTCTCGTATCTGGCCCAGTCGGCGGGGATGGCGCTATATCTGAGAACCCGCGGGCGCAAGGGGCTCGTTTGCCTGGGCTCTTTCTGTCTCTTGTCCCTTGGCCTCGCTGTCGCTTCGGCGGTCCTGTCCGATGGGAAATTCGGCCCCCGCACCCTGCTTCTGGTCCTTGTTCCGCTGGTCGGCGCTATCGGTTCCTATGCGCTTGCCGCGCGCCGCCTCGAGCGCGGCGACGACTCCCCGCTCCTGCCCGGCTCCAAGAGCCTGGCAAAGATGACCTGGAAGGAGGTCCTGCTGGTGTACCTCTGCGCGGCGGCGCTGACGGCGCTCCTCTATGCCGTCTTCGGGGGCGATTTCCCACTCTTCCGCTCGCACGATGGGTGGTCCGCCGGGGCGGGCCGGGAGAAGGCCGGCGTGGAGGTAACCCCTCCCCGGCCGGCCGATATTGACGTCGATTGGGGCGGCCATGAGTCTTGACGTCAGGAAAGAGGATGCTGACGCTTTGGCGTCCTGGGTCAAAACGTTTCTCGACGGGGTCTCCCCGGCGCTTGAGCGGGTTGCGTCCGCCGGGCGCGCCATGGGGGAGCTCGATGGCTTCGCCGGGTCTGCGGCGGATGCGTCGCGCGCGTATGTATACGAGTGAGGTACAAACCATGACGCTTCCGATCATCGACGTGTCGTCCGCCGCGAACAGCGGGACGTTCGAGGAGTTCCTGCGATTCTACCGGGGCGACCCGGCGGAGGAGAACAGGTTCGCCGACTGCGGGCTCCTGTCGTTTTGCGTGGGCAGCAGGCAGGCCACGCCGGACAGGGTCCGCATCGCGCGGCGGCTCATCGCCGACGGGGCCGACGTGGGCGAGCGGGATGGGGGGTACGCGCGGACCCCGCTGCACAGGCTGCTTTGCGACATGTACCCGAAGCCTGCCGCCTACCTGGTCGAGATGGCGCGCCTGCTGCTCGCGGCGGGTGCCGACCCGTGTGCCGAGGACCGCTTCCTCGAGACGCCCCTGGGCTACGCGGTGCGCAACGCGCGGGCGCCGACCGACGGTCTCAGGCCCCTGTACCTCGACCTGCTGCGCGCGGGCGCCGACCCGAGGCATGCGAACTCGTTCGGGAAGTCCCCGCTGGACTACGCCGGGGAGTACGGCTGGCGCAGCGGGTTCGCGGGCATCGTGGAGGAGTTCGAGAGCGGCCGGGAGGGGTAGGGCGGTGCATGCCCAGATGCGCCCGCCGTCCCGCGGGGAAAGGAGCAAGACGACATGAACCCGTTCTTCTTCAACCTGGGCCGGGCCCGCGGCCCCCTGGCCGTGGGGGACGCCGTGCTCACCCCCGAGGACGTCTTCGTCCTGATGGGCGACGGGATGGACCAGGGCTGCTTCGCCGTCCAGCCCCGCAACCTCAACCTCGGCTACTTCAAGGCCGAGGGCTCGGCGGCCTGGCGCGAGCGCCTGGTGCGCAGGTTCGCCCCGCGCGGCCTGGTGGACGCCTCCGGCGAGCCCTGCGACGAGCTCGCCGAAGCGCTGGGGCCCCTCGACGGCCACGGCGTCCACATCGGGGACGGGGACTGCCCCGGCCCCAAGGACCCGGTCGAGCACCGCACCGCGGTGGTCTGCCTCTCGGCCGACCTCTCCCGCGCCACCGCCGTGGTGCGCTGCGGGCGGGGCTTCCGCCTGCGTCCGTTCCCGGCCGACCGCGCCCTCTGGGAGGCGGAGTTCCTCGACGTGTTCGGCCTCGCGGGCTCCTACGCCCCGGCGGAGCGCGCCCAGCACTACATCGGCGGCGGCGTCGACCTCAGGGACACCACCTTCTCCGACGCCCTCAAAGGGGGGGGGCCGGCGGCGGTGCGCTCCTGGTGCGCCGAGCGCGGCGTCCGGGACAGCTCCCAGCTCGAGCGCGTCTCGGAGCTGGGCAACCGCCTCATCCCCGCCATCTCCGGCAAGATCCTGAAGTGCACCGACCTGCGCGAGAGCGAGTTCCCCGATGATTTCGGCTACGCCGCGCCCATACCGGTGGGCGGCTCGTTCCGCAACAAGGGCGGCCTCGTGCTCCCCGAGGTCGGCCTGGTGCACTTCTGGGGCACGGCCCCGCGCGAGGGGCTCGACTGGTTCGAGGACAACGCGAACATCGACCGCTGCCGCTACGCCGGCTTCGACTTCCTCGGCCCGGGGATGGGCCTCATGGACAACCTGACCGACTTCTACGACTACCCGGAGGGTTCGGATGACTACTGACGGCCTGCGCGGGCGGGCGCTCGCGCACGAGGGCGCGGGGCCCATGGTGGCCCCGGCGCTGGGCGAGGGGGCGGGCCCCGAGCGGCGGTCGAGAAAGGAAGGCAGACCATGTTCGAGTTCCTGAAGAGAAGGCACGCCGCCCCGGCGGAGGCGCCCCTCGCCGAGGCCAGGTTCAGCAGCGAGGACCTCTTCGTCCTGCTGGGCGGCGGCGACTCCGGTCAGTTCGCGGTCGACGAGTACGCCGTGGACTTCGACCGCTGGGCGCGCGAGGGGGCCGCGGCGTGGCGCCGCGCCATGGCGGCGCGGCTCGCCCCCACCGGCCTGGTGGACGCCTCCGGCGAGCCCTGCGACGAGCTCGCCGAGGCGCTGTGGCCCCTGAACAAGCCCGGCGTCACCGTGGAGGACGGCTCGCCGCGCCTGTCGGCCCGCGAGCGGGACGGGCGCGCGGTGTCGGCCGTGTTCTACCAGGGCAGGGCCACCGCCCTGCGCCGCGCCCCGGGCCGCCGCGGGGGCTTCACCGTCCACCCGCTGGGGGGCCCGGAGGGGTGGGACGCGCGCTTCCGGGGGCTGTCCTTCATCTCGCCGGTCGGACCCGCCCCCATACCTGAGAGGATCGTGTGCAAGACGGACCCCGCGATCGGGGAGGCCATCGTCCGAAACGACGCGGCCTGGCTCGACGCCTTCTGCGCGCGCCACGGCAGCGACGGCCGGGCCCTGCGCGACTTCGCCGCCCGCCTCGCCGGCGACCGGCGCCTGCGGGGCGAGGTGAGGTCGCTCGTCTCCGCCGACCTGCGGCACTGCGCTTTCAACGACTCCCTCGGCTTCACGATCCCCACGCCCACCGGCGACCTGTACCGGACCAAGTGCGTCTATGCGTATCCGTCGGCGGGAGCGTTCCTCACGACCGCCAACGCCATCAAGACCCCCGGTGACGAGGACCTGACCCAGTTCGCCGTCATCGACTTCGTCGCCGGCGGCACGCTGCTGGACTACATGTTCGACTTCTACGACTACCCCGACGAGCTCCGGTAGGGCCCGCGGGACGGAAGGGAGACGGTGAGAATGATAGCGAGGGACGACTGGCTGCCGGTGGGGACCGTGGTCACCATCGAGGGCGCCGCGCGGCCGGTGATGGTCGCCGGCGTGATGGCGCTCGACGGGAGGACGGGCCGCTACTGGGACTACATCGGCGTGCCCTACCCCGAGGGCCGCGGCGCGGCGGATGAGGGGTACTTCTTCGACAAGGACAAGGTCGAACGGCTCCTCCAGCTCGGCTACCTTGACGACAGCGGATACGCGTTCCAGGTCTTCCTGGAGGCGAACACCGCCCCGTTCGAGAAGATGCGCGCGCAGCCGCGCGCATCGGAGGGGGGCGAGTAAGGCATGCCGGCAGGACAGATCTTCGTGGACCGCGAGGCGGGTCTGAGGACCCTCGAGCTGTTCAACAGGGATGCCCGCGAGGTCACCGGCGTGCGTGACCTGATCAAAGGCTCCCGCAGCTCCCTCGGGGAGTCCTGGAAGGGGCGCGCCGCCGCTCAGGCCGTGGCGACCTTGGAGGATGTCGACGGGTACCTGAAGCAGGCGCAGGACGCGCTGCTCGGGCATTGCAACATGGTGGCGCTGGGCATGGACAGCTTCGCCGAGCGGGACGAGGCGATCGCCTCCGCCCTGCGCGGCGACGACTGATGGGCGGCACCGCCGATTGGAGGCTGTATGGGTTTGAGTCAACTTCGCTCCCGGCTGGCGGAGCACGAGCGGTCGGCGCGTCTCTGGGAGGAGCGGGCGGCCGGCCTTGCGGAGGAGGTGTCCGCCCTGTCCGGTCAGCTCGCGCACAAGCGCGAGCAGCTCGCGAAGGCCGAGGCGGCAAGCGAGGGCTGCGCCACGGTGGTTTCACGCGTCTCGCAGGTAGAGGACGACCTGCGGCAGCTCGGGGCGAATCTGGGGCAGGCGATCGGGGAGGACGTGTCGGCGGGGGTGGGCGGCATCGCGTCGGGTGACGCCGCGCTCGCGGATGCCGCCAAGTCATCTTGCGAGGAACTCGTCAGGAGCCTGCGGCAGGAGGTCGCCGCCCTCGGGGGCTCGCTGTCCTGCGCGCAGGACGGCCTCGCCGCCGCGCAGGCGAGCGCCGCGGCGGCGCGATCGAGCGCGAGCTCGGTGCGCACGAGCATACGGAACTATTCGGAGGATTAGCGCGTCTCGGCGCGCGGGAAGGGGACGTCACGTGGTTGGGACGACTGACTGGCTGCCGATCGGCTCGGTGGTCTACGTGGGCGGGCTCGAGCACCCGGTCATGATCATCGGATATCTCGGGAGCAGCGGGGGCAACGGGAAGATACGGGATTACTTCGGCAGGCAGTACCCCGCCGGGTGGTCCTCCGACGAGCAGGACATCCTGTTCGACCGCGGCGCGGTCGAGGGGGTCCTCGCCATCGGATACCAGGACGAGCGGTTCGCGTCCCTGGTCGACCGCCTGGACGCGCTCG
>ENA-OQMN01000330-OQMN01000330.1-human-gut-metagenome-genome-assembly--contig:-NODE-330-length-10019-cov-3.721290_pt1 | contig 10019 bp, 6 predicted proteins | sample MGYA00242765_ERZ504861 | MGnify/ENA primary metagenome ERZ504861 (study PRJEB26092, sample SAMD00036417) | human gut metagenome | host: Homo sapiens | study: EMG produced TPA metagenomics assembly of... | reverse complement strand
GTGGGCGCCTCCATCGTGAACGACGTGACGGGCTTCACCGACCCCAAGATGGTCGACTTCGTGAGCCAGAGCACCTGCGGTGTCATCGTGATGCATGCCGGCGAGGTGAGCGATGCCGAGCCGGCGCGCACGCATACCGCCGTGCAGCTCGATACCTCCGCGGCGGCGTTCATGGCCGAAAAGGCGCGCGAGGCCGCCGAGGCCGCGAAGGCGGGCACCTCCGGTCGCAAGCGCGGGGTGAAGCGTCTGACCGCGGGCCTGATTCAGCCCCAGCTGCCGTTCGGGGACCTGCCGAACGGCTCCGAGGCGGCCGATGCCCAGGCGGCGCCAGCTGCCGAGGACGGCGAGGTCGCCGAGGCCCAGATCGAGTTGAGCGCCGCGGCCGAGGCGGGCGAGGAGGTCGCTGCTCCGAGCGGCGACGAGCTGGCCGCCATCATGGCGCGCTCCGCCCTGCGCGCCGGGGCCGACGCGCGCACCTCGCAGCTGCGCCGCTTCACCCTGCCCGACTCCGCGCCGATCATGCGCCGTGTGATGGGCTTCCTGTCCGACCAAGCGCGCGCCCTCATCCAGGCGGGCGTCGACCGCGAGCGCATCTGCTTGGACCCCGGTCCGGGCTTCGGCAAGGACGCCAACGAGGACATCGTCATTCAGCGCGAGATGGGCAAGATCGCCTCGCTGGGCTATCCCACCCTCTGCGCCGTGTCGCGCAAGCGCATCGTGGGCGCCATCTCGGGGGTCGGCAGCGCCAAGGATCGCGACATCGCCACATTCGGCGCATGCCTGGGCGCCATCGAGCAGGGCGCCAACATCGTGCGCGTGCACGACGTGGCCGGGTTCGCCCAGTTCCTGAACGGGTTTTGGGCCATCGCCCGTCCGCAGCCGCGCCGCGCCTACGTGGCGCTCGGCTCCAACAAGGGCCAGCGCCTGGAGAACATCCGCGCCGCGCGCGACCTCATCGCCCAGATTCCGATGACCTGCGTGTCGAGCTGCTCGCGCATCTACGAGAGCGAGCCTGCCTACGAGACGCGCCAGGAGCCCTTCGCCAACGCCGTGATCGAGATCAAAACCGAGCTCGCTCCGCTGATCTTGCTCGAGGAGCTCATGAAGGTGGAGAAGACCTTGGGCCGCACGCGCTCCAAGAGCGCGCGCCCCAACGGCCCGCGCGTGATCGACTGCGACCTGCTGTGGATGGACAACGAGGTGCACGGCGGCAGCAAGCTGCGCCTGCCGCACCCGGGCCTGGGCGAGCGCGACTTCGTGCTCGTGCCGCTCGAGGACCTCATGCACAACCCCGCGCGCTTCTTCCGCTACGAGGGCGTGGACGTGAAGGAACCCGAGGACCGCGTGGGACACGTGGTGGCTGAGCTGGGGACGATGTAGAAGGCTACAGGGATCTTGCGGGGCTTGGCTGCCCCGTGGCGCCTCAGGGGCGGCGCGGCCGTATGGTCGTTGCCGCCCCTGAGGCATTTGAAGCGCCGGGAGGTTGCGTTCGCCGCGGGATGGGATGGGACGCCCGTCGCTGCGGGACATGCGCCGCAGCTGCCTCGGGGCGGGACGTTGCGGCGGAGCAGGGCCCACGCCGCCGCTTCCGGCAAGGTCCACGCCGCCGCTTCCGGCAGGGGCTTGCCGCGCTTGAGCGCGCTCGCCTGCTGCCGACGCTCCTGCCCCTTAAGCGCACATGCGCCGGTAGATCTCGCAGATGCCCTTGATGGTGAGCTGCGGGTCCACATGGTCGAATACGTCGGTGGCCTCGGCGATGATGCCGGCGAGTCCGCCGGTGGCGATGACCTGCGCGTGAGGTGCGCCCAGCTCGTCTTTGATGCGGGCGACGAGTCCTTCTGCCATGGCGGCTGCCCCACCACGGTGCCGCTTTGCACGGCCTCGACCGTGGTGCGACCGATGGTGCGCGCGGGCGCTTCGAGCGGCACGCTGGCGAGCCGGGCCGCGCGCGTGGTGAGCGCGTCAAGTGAGATGCGCACACCCGGGGCGATCGCGCCGCCGATGTAGCGGCCCTCCTCGTCGATGACGTCGATGTTGGTGGCGGTGCCGAAATCGACCACGATGCTGGGGGAGCCGTAGAAGGCAGCGGCCGCGGTGGCGTTGGCGATGCGGTCGGCTCCCACCTCGGCCGGATTGCTCGCGCGGATGCTGGTGACTGCGGCGGTTTCGGGCCCGATGACGACCATGCGCGCGCCGAGCGTGCGCGCGACGGTCCGCCACTCGTTCATGAGCTGCGGCACCACGCCGGCGAACGCGATGGCGTCCACGCCGGCGAGGTCGGCCCCGTCCTTGTGGAAATAGCCCAGCAGGCGTACGTGCAGCTCATCTTTGGTGAGCGTTCGGTCGGTGGGCATGCGCCAGGCATGGCGCAGCCCGTCGGCGTCGAACAGGCCCAAGACGGTCTGCGTGTTGCCCATATCGATAGCCAAGAGCATGGCGTTCTCCCTGTGTGCGATGCGTTGCCGACGGCGTGCCGCCAGCGAAACGTTGACGGCGCCCATTGTACGACAAGCTGCCCGCCGTCCGTGTCACGTCGGGACGATGCGGAGCCTGGGCTGGGGCAGCGGGGCGGGTGAGTTGCCGCCGCAGCGTCGACGGCGCTCTCGGCGGAACCACGCCCCCTCACCGGGTCGTGAAAAAAGATAATTCGGTACCTTGACAGTGATGAGGTACCGAATTATCCTAGGCAGGTCTACACCAGTATCAAGGCGAGGCGCCGCCCGCACGTTCTCCGATGTATCGGGGTGCGGGCGGCGTTTTTTACGGAAGAAAGGAGCACGGCGATGTTCGATGGAACGGAATCCGACGATCCATCACGGCGCCGGGGAGAGGCGGCGTGTGCGGACGATGGCGCGGCGCCAGCCCCGGTGGTCCAAGCGGACACCCCCGAGCAGGCGCGCGCCCGCCATCTGATCAAGGGCCTGGGCTTTTGCGGCCACTACATGCACTTCAAGGGGGGCGGTCGCTCGGGCAAGGCGCCCATCATCTGCCTGATCGCCAAGCACGGCGGCAAGATGGCGCAGCAGGAGCTCGGTGCCAACTTCGACCTCAAGCCCGGGTCGCTGTCCGAGATCTTAGCGAAGATGGAGACCTCGGGGCTCATCGAGCGCACGCGCAACCCCGACGACCGGCGGCAGCTCACCATCCATCTCACCGCCAGCGGGCAGGAGGTCGCAGCGCGCGAGCAGCGCCAGCGCACGCGCTTTCGCGACCAGGCCTTCACCTGCCTGACCGACGCCGAGCAGGAGCAGCTCGCCGTCATGTTGGATAAGATACGCGCTCATTGGGAGGAGCTCGATGATTAAAACCCTGGCGAAAAACATCGGGGAGTATAAGGCGGCGACGATCGCCACCCCCTTGCTGGTGATCGGCGAGGTGCTGTTCGAGGTCATGATCCCGTTCGGGACGGCAGCCCTCATCGATCAAGTGAAGTCCGGTGCCACCCTGTCGGTGACCCTCACCTACGGCGCCGCGCTCGCCGGCATGGCCCTAGCGTCACTGCTGTTCGGCGCCGCTGCCGGTGTAACCTGTGCAAAGGCATCCTGCGGCTTCGCGCGCAACCTGCGCCGCAACATGTTCCGCAACATCCAGACCTTCTCGTTCACCACGATCGACCAGTTCTCCACCAGCTCGCTGGTGACCCGTCTCACCACCGACGTGCAGAACGTGCAGATGGCCTTCATGCAGATCATCCGCACCGCCATCCGCTGCCCGTTTATGCTGGTGATGGCCTTCACGGTCTCCTACATCATGGGCGGCTGGCTGTCGTTTATCTTCTTGGCCGTGGTGCCCGTCCTGGCGTTCGCGCTCATCACGATCGTGCGCCGCGTGCACCCCATCTTCAAGCGCATCTTCCATAAGTACGATGCGCTCAACGAGTCGGCCGAGGAGAACCTCTCCGGCATCCGCGTGGTGAAAAGCTACGTGCGCGAGGAGTACGAGAAGCAGAAGTTCGAGCGCGCGGCCGAGGAGGTGCGCGTCGACTTCACCCACGCCGAACGCATCCTTGCCCTCAACCAGCCCATCATGAACTTCTCTGTGTACTGCGTGTTCGTGTTTGTGATTGGCATCGGCTCCTACGCCATCATCTCCACCAAAGGCCAGCTCATCGACGTGGGCCAGTTCTCGAGCCTGATCTCCTACGGCTTCATGATCTTGATGAGCCTCATGATGATCTCCATGGTGTTCGCCCAGATCGTCATCGCCGAGGAGGGCGCCGAGCGCATCTGCGAGGTGCTGACCGCCACCACCACGATCAACGAGCCCGAGAACCCCGTGTTCGACATCGCCGACGGTTCGATCGATTTCGACCACGTGACGTTCTCCTACTCCGGGGACCTCTCCCGCTCCTCGCTGTGCGACATCGATCTGCACATCAAAAGCGGTGAGACCATCGGCATCATCGGCTCCACCGGCAGCTCCAAGTCCAGTCTCGTGCAGCTCATCCCGCGCCTGTACGACGTGACGGAGGGCGCGGTGCGCGTGGGCGGCCGCGACGTGCGCGAGTACGACCTGGACACCCTGCGCAACCAGGTGGCCATGGTCCTGCAGAAAAACGTGCTGTTCTCTGGCACCATCGCCGAGAACCTGCGCTGGGGCAATGCCGAGGCGACCGATGACGAGATCATCGAGGCGGCCAAGCTGGCCCAGGCGGATGAGTTCGTCAGCGGATTCCCCGATGGCTACAACAGCCGTATCGAGCAGGGCGGCACGAACGTTTCCGGCGGCCAGAAGCAGCGCCTGTGCATCGCCCGCGCGCTGCTCAAGCATCCCAAGATTCTCATCATGGACGATTCCACCAGCGCGGTGGACACCAAGACCGACAAGCTGATCCGCGAGGGGATGAAGACCTATATCCCGGGCACGACCAAGATCATCATCGCCCAGCGCACCAGCTCGGTGGAGGACGCCGACCGCATCATCGTGATGGACGCCGGGCGCATCTCGGCGATGGGCACCCACGAGGAGTTGCTGCACACGAGCGATATCTACCGCGAGGTCTACACCTCGCAGAACAAGGCGAGCCACGATGAGGCGATGGCCGCCGAAGACCAAACGATTGAGACGGAGGTGAGCGCCCATGAGTAACGCCGCAACCACGACGAGCGCCGCTGCAACCGCGGCAGATGCGCGCACCGAGGCCACCGGCGCCAGCCAGCCCGCCGCCGGCAAGCAGGGCGGCCGCAAGGCGCCGGGCCGCGGCGGCTACAAGGGCAACAAGGGCACCGCGGGCCGCGTGCTCCGCATGCTGTTCAGCTTCTACCCCAAGCTGCTGCCTGCGGTGATCGTGTGCATCATCCTGCAGGCGGTGGTGCAGTCGGCGCCGAACATCTTCATGGAGCGCGCCCTCACCATCGTGGAGGAGAGCTGGCGCTCGGGCGACTGGGCGTCGGTGGCCGGCCCCATCACGGTGAACGTGGCGATCCTGGCCGCCCTGTACGTGCTGGCTATCTGCTGCAACCTGTTCTGGACGCAGGCCATGGCCACGGTGACGCAGGGCTCGCTGAAGAAGTTCCGCGTCGCCATGTTCGACCGTATGCAGGACCTGCCTATCCGCTACTTCGACACGCACCAGCACGGCGACGTGATGAGCTACTACACCAACGACATCGACGCCATGCGCATGATGATCTCGCAGAGCATCCCGCAGCTGCTGTTCACCTCGCTCATGATCCTGTTCGTGACCTGCATCATGGTGTACTACAGCGTGTGGATGGCCCTGGTGGTCATCGCCGGCGCGATCTTCATGATGGCGGCCACCAAGTTTCTGGGCGGCCGTTCGGCGAAGAACTTCCTGCGCCAGCAGCGAGCGGTGGCGGCCGTCGAGGGCCACGTCGAGGAGATCATGAGCGGCGAGAAGGTCATCAAGGTCTTCTGCCACGAGCGCCAGGCCGAGGAGGACTTCGACCGCATCAACGACGAGCTGGAGGAGGCCGCCCGCACGGCGAACAGCTACGCGAACACCCTCATGCCCATCCTCATGAACATGGGCAACCTGCTCTACGTGATCGTGGCGATCGCGGCGGGCGTGTTCATCTCCTACGCGATCCCAAATCTGTCCATCTCGGGGCTGCCGCTCACCATCGCGGTGGCGGTGCCGTTTCTGAACATGACCAAGCAGTTCGCCGCGCAGATCGGCCAGATCTCCAACCAGATCAACTTCGTGGTGATGGGCCTGGCCGGCGCTAAGCGCATCTTCGAGCTGCTGGATGAGGAGCCCGAGGCCGACGAGGGCTACGTGACGCTCGTGCACGCGACGCGCGACGAGGCAACCGGCGAGATCGCGGAGAGCCCCGTGCGCACCGGGCAGTGGGCATGGAAGCATCCCCATCACGACGGGTCGGTGACCTACACGCCGCTCGAGGGCGACGTGCGGATGGTGGACGTGGACTTCGGCTACAAACCGGGGCACACGGTGCTGCACGGCGTATCGGTCTACGCGACGCCGGGGGCAGAAGGTCGCGTTCGTGGGTGCCACGGGTGCCGGCAAGACGACCATCACGAACCTCATCAACCGCTTCTACGACATCGCCGACGGCAAGATTCGCTACGACGGGATCAACATCAACAAGATCCGCAAGAGCGCCCTGCGCAAGTCGCTCGGCGTGGTGCTGCAGGATGTGAACCTGTTCACCGGCACCGTGATGGACAACATCCGCTACGGCCATCTCGAAGCCACCGACGAGGAGTGCATCGCTGCCGCCAAGCTGGCGGGCGCCGACGGCTTCATCAACAACGCTGCCGGCCGGCTACGACACCCTGCTGACCGACAACGGCGCGCAGCTTTCCCAGGGCCAGCGCCAGCTGCTCTCCATCGCGCGCGCCGCGGTGGCCGACCCGCCGGTGATGATCTTGGACGAGGCGACCTCCTCGATCGATACGCGCACCGAGGCGATCGTCCAGCGCGGCATGGATGCCCTCATGCACGGGCGCACCACGTTCGTGATCGCGCACCGGCTGTCCACTGTGCGCAACTCCGACGTGATCATCTGCCTCGATCACGGGCGGGTGATCGAGCGCGGGACGCACGACGAGCTGATTGCCAAGAAGGGCTACTACTACCAGCTCTACACCGGAGCGTTCGAGCTCGAGTAGCGCGCGGTATAGCGGCGGATTGCGAGCCGGCGGGGCATGCGGATGGCGTGCCCCGCGGCTTTTTCGGATCGGTGGGGATGGGGTTGGGCGGCGGGGCGGCGACGGGGGCGCAGGGCGCGCGGGCGTTCGTCACGTGTATTTAAGGAAGTCTTTCATTTCGATGGACCGGCGTCCTTTCTATACTGGACAAAGGTGCATGAGACGAAGGTCTGCTGCGCGGCGGGTCGCAGGGCGCGAATCCGGGCGGCGGGCCGATGCGATAGAAGTTGGTGCGTGTGAGCGTGAGCTGGCAGAAGAGGATGAAGCGGGCCGACGCGGGCCCCCATCAACCCCAGTGACGGGCCGCCCGAACGGGGAGGGTTCCCACGGAGGCGTTCGAGGATGCTGCGTTGCCTGCAGAGGAGGACCGCGCGACTGCCGCGTTCCGGGCGGCGGGGGAGTGGCCGGCGGCGGGAGGTCCGTCCGGCTCGGCATATGTGTCCGGTGCGGACGTTTCGGCTGGCGGGTCATCTGCCTCCGGTGCGGCGTCCCATGTCGGTGACGCTCCCCGCGCTGGCCTTGGCTTGAACCCTCAAGGTGGCGTTGCTTCCCACGCCGGTTCTGCCTCCGACTCGGTTCCCCACGCCGGTTCTGCCTCCGACTCGGTGTCCCATGGCAGCGCCGCTTCCCGCGCCGGCTTTGGCGCGACCCCTCATGGTGCTGCCACGCCCTCAACTGGCTCAGCATCCGCACACGGCCCGTCCGCTTCCGCTTCCGGCGCTGCGTCCGACTCGGCATCATCTCCGATGTCGGCATTCGATGCGGCGGCGTATGCCTCTGCTTCAACAACGAACCCCGGCCAGTCCTCGGCTGAGTCGCTCGACGAGCTGATTTCGCGGCTGCGCGTGGTGCTCGACAGCCGGATCTTGGCTGTGGTCGATCTCGTGTGCCTGCTGGTGGCGGTGGTCGGCCTTAACAACTTCGTGCTGCTCATCGTGCTGCTGTTTGCGGGCTACGTGCTGCTGGACCGCTTCGTGTCGGTGCGGCGTGCGGTGATCATCGGAGGCACGGCGTGGTTTTTGGTGCTGCTGGCGGGCAATCTGCTGGTGGGCAGCGTCGGTCCCATCTACCTGAGTATCGATTACCTGTTCATGTTCTGCGGCTTCCTGCTGGCCGTGGCGCTGTGCGCAAGCTTTTTCGTGGGGCGCGCGCTGTACTACTACGGGGTCGATCGGGGCAGGGAGGAGGCCGACCAGGCGATCGCCCGCCATCTGGTCGACCGTCTGATCGAGCATCCGGATGAGCTCGGGCGCCTTGATGGCACCTACCTGGAGGTCGAAGGTGCCTTGAACCGCGTGCGGGCCCGCGAGCGTGCCGTGGCCGACGCCCTGCGCGACGAGGCGCGCCGCAAGGATGACCTGGTCACCTATCTCGCCCATGACCTCAAGACGCCGCTGGCCAGCGTGGTGGGCTATCTCTCGCTGCTCGAGGAGGCCCCGGACCTGCCCGTTGAGCAACGGGCGCGCTTCACCGGCATCGCGCTGGATAAGGCGCATCGCCTGGATGCCCTCATCGAGGAGTTCTTCGACATCACGCGGTTCGACTTCCACGACATCGTGCTGACGCGCGGCTACGTGGATCTGGCGCTCATGCTCGCGCAGGTTGCCGACGAGTTCTATCCGATCCTCACCGAGCAGGGCAAACAGGTTGAGGTTGCTGCCGAGCCGGGGCTGACGGTGCTGATCGATGGCGACAAGATGGCGCGCGTGTTCAACAACGTGATGAAGAACGCTGTCGCCTATAGCTATGAGGGGTCCACGATCAAGGTGGACGCGCAGCGCGCGGGCAAGGTGGTGCGGGTCCGCTTCGAGAACCAGGGCGATCCGATTCCTGCGCCCAAGCTGCAGGTGATTTTCGAGAAGTTCTACCGCCTGGATGCCGCGCGGGCCACCAACCGCGGCGGCGCGGGCCTGGGCCTGGCGATCGCCAGGGAAATCGTGGGGGCGCACGGTGGCAGCATCGCATGCGAATCGACCCCGGAGCACACGGTGTTCACGATCGAGCTCCCTGCCGAATAGGGTCGCCACGATCGAGCTTCCTGCCGAATAGGGCCGTCGGCGTTCTGTGCTGTATCGGCCGACCGTCTCCGCTGCCGGTGCTGGTTTCGTGCTGTCGGTGCTTGCAGGCTCCCGACTCCGTGCTGCTGCCGCATCCCGGGTGCGGTTTTGGCGCATGAGCGGGTCCAGGGTTCGGCTTCTGTCCATCGGCGGGATCCGGGGTTCGGATCACGCCCGTCTGCGGGATCCCGGGTGCAGATCACGTCCGTCTGCGGGATCCTGGGTTCGGTTTCCGTCCGTCTGCGGGATCCCGGGTGCGCCTTTGGTCCGTCCGCGAATCCAGGGTTCGGCTCCTGTCCATCGGCGGATCCAGGGTTCGCCTTCTGTCCATCGGTGAATCCGGGGTTCGTCTTTGGTTCGTCTGGAGGCGAAAAACGGCCCCAGACGGATGCAATCCGAACCCTGGTTTCACGGACGGCCGAAACCCGCACCCCAGTTGCGCGGACGGTCGAAACCCGAACCCTGGTTTCACGGACGGCCGGAATCCGAACCCTGGTTTCGCGGACGGCCGAAGCCCGAACCCTAGTTGCGCGGATGGCTGAAGCACGAACCCTGGTTTCACGGACGGATACAACCGGAACCCGAGCCGCGCGGACAGGCCGTGTAGACGGCCGAAACCCGAACCCCAGTTGCGTAGACGGCCGAAACCCGAACCCTGGAGCTGTCCGTGCCAGACGGGGCCGCATCGAAAGATGTCTCGACACGGGACCTGCGGCCTGTGAGAGCTGGCAGTTTACCGTTTCCTTACGCAAGGCTTGCCGGGTCCTGAACCGTGCTGCGTATGCTAGACGGGCATATGCATCACAATGAAGGGACAGCGGTGGATCG
>ENA-OQMN01000328-OQMN01000328.1-human-gut-metagenome-genome-assembly--contig:-NODE-328-length-10085-cov-11.966459_pt1 | contig 10085 bp, 7 predicted proteins | sample MGYA00242765_ERZ504861 | MGnify/ENA primary metagenome ERZ504861 (study PRJEB26092, sample SAMD00036417) | human gut metagenome | host: Homo sapiens | study: EMG produced TPA metagenomics assembly of... | reverse complement strand
GGATTTTTTCCTTGTGCAACAGCCTCTTTTTCTTTGTATGCGCTTTTTAATAGGTGTCGGGCGTAAAAGGTGACCCATGCGGGAATCGAAAAGCCCGGGCCCCGCGTCCAGCGTACCGCGGGGCAAAAACAGCCCCGCGGGCTGTTTTTAGGGCGCGGGAGATTCCCGCACGGGTCACCAAAAAGATACCTCGCAAGAAGTTGCGGGGTATTTTTTATTGCTGTTTTCCGGGGAGGCAATGCGCGGGCGGAGGGGCAAGCGCTGAAAGGTGAGGTTTTGCGGAGCGCTGCCTGATGCAAGAAATTACGGGAATATTTGTTGCCTGCCAAACTTTTACCGAACACTATGAATTGTGGTACAACGCACTAAATCACACAATTAAAACGAGGTAATCACAATTTGCTGCAAAATTTGGACAATAATTGTGCATTTTAGCGGCGGACAAAGTGTGTGTAACTCTTGAAATTTTCTTGAATTTGTTGTATCATTATAAAGGTCATCATAGAAAATATGCGATGGAATAGAGTTACTTTTGGAGATATAACGGTTTTGAGTAAAACGACATTTAATTTGTACAAAACAGTCTTTTGTGTATTGGCTTTGGCTGCGGCGCTGTTGCTGGCTGGCTGCGGCGGATCGGATGCTTCTATTCGGGCAAAAGCCAGTGAGACGGTACAGACGGCATTATTCGATTTTACCTGTGATACCCCCCGTGTGGTGGATGGATATAACAACATTACAACTCCCGATGGTGAAAAACTTGTCATTTTTATGATGACTGTAACAAATACCAGCAATGAGACCTACGATATTTTTAAAGACGATTTTCAAATCCAATGGGGCAAGGATGACTTTGGCGTAGCATTGGATGCTGTGGACGATGTTATGATGCCTGATGCGACAACCTTGCAGCCAGGTGAGAGCCTTTCCGGCTGGATGATGGTAAATTTACCGCAGGACACCAATGATTTTGTTGTTGCTTATCAGGAAATGCTGGCAGATGGCAGTAACGGAAACGCTTATTTTGTGGATCTGAGTTTATGAAACAACGCACCAAAGCACTTTTGGCGGGGGTTATCTCCGGCGCGGCCTTTGCAGGGCTGGTCGGCGGGCTGATCCTCTGGCTCCCTTCCTATAAGCAGAAAAAAGAGGTGGAAGCCATTAAGCCGGTAGAAACGGCTGCACCTATTATAAAGGAGCCCGAGGCCACCCCTGACCCGGCCACTGAGGAAGCTGCTCAGCGGACTAAATATGCGGACCTTATCGCCCGCAACCCGGATTTTGCGGGTTGGATCGAAATACCGGGTGTGGACATTGACCTGCCGATCCTGCAAACGACAGATAATTACTTTTACTTATACCATGATCTGGATCGCGCCGATGATAAGCGCGGCATGCCCTTTGCAGATTTTGAGTGCGACATGAAAAACGGTCGCCATCTCATCATCTACGGGCATAACATGGGCGTTAATAATACCGACCGCTTTTCTAACCTGCAAAAGTACCGCGACGCTGATTACTACACCGCGCACCCCTACTTGAAGCTTGACACGCTATATAAAAGCGAGATTTACAAGATTGTAGCGGTCTACGCCGTCACCTCCCGCGAGAGCGACGGCGATGTCTTCCGCTTCAACGAGTATATCGACCTGGACGATGCCACCGAGCAGACATTTTTGGACGAGGTGGCCAAGCGCGCGTTTTATACCACCGGTGACTATGCCTACCCCACCGAGCGTCTGCTGACCTTAAGCACATGCACCTACCAGATGGATGATGCGCGTATGGTCATTCTGGCACGCCCCTTGCGGGACGGTGAGACCACTGCGGCGGATGAGGTACACATCAACAGCGATCCGCTCCTTCCCGCCCGCTGGCCTGCCGGCAAATAAGGTCAAAAATTTTGGCGAAAAGCCCTAGGGCTTTTGTATTTCCTTTTTCAAAGGAAATAATAACCTCTGATTCACCGCTCTCATCCCAAGTGGGGGTGTTGGATATATGTCCGTATCTACTGCGCCAGTAAGCAGGTGCGCTTGGGGCATCTGCCTGCAAAACGCTTTAGATAAATACTTAAAGAATAGGAGATTTAACATGCAGAAAACGAATTTCAAAACTCGTCTGCTTGCTCTGCTGACGGCCGCGTTCATGATTGTCATGTGCGTACCGTTTGCAGCGTTTGCAGATGACGCAGTAATGACTATCAACTACTATGTTGATAATCAGCCTGTTGGTTCGGATTCTTTCAAGCAGAAAGATGAAGCTTGGGCTCTGCGCAATGCTTTTGAAGATGACAGCGTTATTCCCGAAGGCAAGGAACTGACTGGTTGGGTACCTCTGGGTCACTCCGAAGTTACCCTGAAGCCCGGCACCAACTATAGCTGGGATGAGCTGAGCCAGTATGCTCAGGGTGGCACGCTGACTCTGGATGCCGTTTTCGAGGCTCCGAAGCCCGCTTCCAAACTTGTTCACGTCAGCTACATTCTGGAGAGCGGCAAGCCTCTGGCCAACGCTATCGAGACTATCGAGCTTAAGGCAGATGCCACCACTTTCAGCACCTCTGTGCTGAAGAAGGTTCCCGCAGGCTATGAGCTGTGCGAGGATGGCGATGTTTACATCGGCACCAACGACACCGTGAATGTTAAGGTTCGCGAGGCCAAGAAGCCTGCTAAGGTTGTCTATGTCAGCTACATTCTGGAGAGCGGCGAGCCTCTGGCCGACGCTATCGAGCAGATTGAACTGGAGAACGGTGCTACCACTTTCAGCACTTCTCTGCTGAAGAAAGTCCCCGCTGGCTATGAACTGTGCGAGACCGGCGATGTTTACATCGGCACCAACGACACCGTGAACGTTAAGGTTCGCGAGGTCAAGAAGCCTGAAGCCTCCCTGACCAAGATCAAGATGATCTTCACCAAGGCTGACGGCGCTACCTCTGTTTTCGCTACCGGTGAGCTGACTGCTGCTTCCGAGTGGTACGTCCTGCCCGACGCTGCTGGCGTCATCAACCTGACTGCCAGTGAGAAGCTGACCGGCTGGACTCTGTTCCAGAACGGCGCTAAGTATGCCGCTGGTGAGAAGGTCACCTTCGAGTCCCTGAAGGAACTGGCTGGCAAGAACGTCGATAAGGACGGTGTTGCTTACCTGAACTTCTACGCTGACCTCAAGACCGATGTCGAGCTGAAGAACATCACCATCAAGTATGTCGAGGATAAGGACGGCGCTCAGGAAGATGTTGCTGCTCCGCAGAACAACTTCACCGCTAAGGACGAGTTCACCATCCTGACCGACAACCTGTACGATGGCAAGGTTCCCGCTGGCAAGAAGCTGATTGGCTGGCAGTACAAGAACGGTGGCAATACCACTAACTTTGTCAAGGGCGAGCATGTCAAGTTCGACACCCTGAAGGCTCTGCTGAACGGCAACTGGGATAACGAAGGCAATGCCTGGGTTACCCTGACCCCCGTCTTCCAGGATGTTAAGAGCAACAATGGCAACTCTTCCTCCAGCTCTTCCTCCAACTCTTCCTCCAGCTCTTCCTCTTCCAGCAACAAGACCACCACTGCTTCTAACGAGAAGCAGGTCGTCAAGGCTGCCGCTGCCCCGGCTAACACCACCAAGGTTCTGCCTAAGACCGGTGCTACCAATGCTGCTCCGCTGATCGGCGGCAGCCTGGCAGTTGTTGCCCTGCTGATGGGCTACGGCGTTTACGGCCTCGTTCTGCGCAAGAAAGACTAATTGTGTGGTTTCCCCATAGGGTAGCGGTACCCAATGCTGCCGCTCCTGGTTGGGCGCGTTAGCATCCACCAAGCCCCATGTGATTCAACACAACAACACTCCCGCACGGTGCAAGCCGTGCGGGGGTACTTTTTTGTCATACAGGCATAAAATATGGCGGTATAGCAGGCGGGCAAACAGCAAATACTGGCTATGACGGGGGGATTGCTATGAAGATCGTCTTTTACGGGACGCGGGAGTATGACCATTATTACTTTGATGTGCTGGCGGCGGACCCGGAATATGGCTGCGAGATCAGGTTTCTGACGGCGAATCTCGATGCGGACACCGCGCCGCTGGCGCAGGGCGGGGACGCTGTGTGCGCGTTCGTCAATGCGGATTGCTCGGCTCCGGTGCTGGAAAAGCTGGCGCAGGTGGGCATCCGCTGCTTGCTGCTGCGGTGCGCGGGGTACAATAATGTGGACCTGGCCGCGGCGCAGAAATGCGGCATCACGGTGCTGCGCGTGCCGGGCTATAGCCCGGAGGCCGTGGCCGAGCACGCTATGGCGCTGGCGCAGGCCGCGAACCGGCGCATCTGCAAGGCATATATCAAGGTGCGCAACAACAACTTTGCGCTGGACGGTCTGCTGGGATACAACCTGTACGGCTCGTCGGCGGGCATTGTGGGCACGGGGCGCATCGGCGCGGCCATGGCGCGCATCTGTCACGGGTTTGGCATGACGGTGCTGGCCTACGACCAGTACAGGAACCCTGCGCTGGACGGCATTGTGCGCTATGTGGAGCTGGATGAACTGCTGCGCACGGCAGACCTTATCAGTCTGCACTGCCCGCTGACAGCGGAAACCTACCACATGATCAACGCTGACACCATCAAAATGATGCGTGACAACGCGATTCTTGTCAACACGAGCCGCGGTGGGCTGATCGACACCAACGCGCTGATCGACGCGCTGCGGGCCCGCAAATTTGCGGGCGTGGGGCTGGACGTCTACGAGGACGAGGACGGGCAGGTGTTCGAGGACTTCTCGGACGACGTTTTGCAGAACGAGGTCGTGCCGATTTTGATGAGTTTCCCGAATGTGGTGGTGACGAGCCATCAGGCATTTTTCACGCGGACGGCATTGCAGAGCATTGCCATTACGACGATGGAGAACGCGCGGGCGTTTGCGAGAGGGGAGAAGCTGGTGAACGAGGTGAAGGGGTAAGGAAGGCAGAAGGGCAAAGCTGCAGGAATCCCTCCGGCCTCGCAAGCTCGGCCACCTCCCTTTGACAAGGGAGGCGCGGGCGGCATATATGCCGCCCCTACAGAGTGAAAGATAAAGCAGCGGCAGGGGCAAGGCGCGGCGGAGGGGTCAAGACCCCTCCCTACGAAGGGAGGATTCAATGGCGGCAGCCGTGAGGTGGCGGGCCGGGCATGCCCGGCCCCTACCGGGAGGTGAAAAGAGTAAGGTGTCAGGTAGGGGGCAATGGCGGCAAGGGGGCAAAGCGGAAAGCGGCTCATCATACAATAAAACTCTAACAAAAAAGGACGCTGTATCGCTACAGCGTCCTTTTTGTTATACAGCAATTTGAGGATGGCAAAAATTACTTGGACTTTTCTTCGTCCAGGCGGTCCAGCAGGTCCCAGACACCCAGCATGTACTGCACGCCGAGGGCGCGGTCATACTTGCCGTAGCCGGGGCGGCAGTTGCCGGGGCCTTCCTCCCACAGCTGGCGGCCATGGTCGGGGCGGATGCAGCCGTCAAAGCCGCAGTCATGGTAGGCGCGCAGGATCTCAATGATGCCGGTCTCGCCGCAGCAATCGCGGTGGGCAGCCTCGGAAAAGTCACCGTTCTCGAAGTGGTGGATATTGCGCACGTGAGCAAACGGGATGCGGTCACAGTGCTTGCGCACGATGGCGGCCACGTTGTTGTTGGGGTTGGCGTTCATGCTGCCGGAGCAGAGCGTCAGGCAGTTGTACGGGTCATCGACCATCGTCAGGAAGCGGTCAATGCTCTCGGCGTCAACCAGCAGACGGGGCAGGCCGAAGATGTCCCATGGGGGATCGTCCTGATGGATCGCCATCTTGATGTCGCACTCGCGGCAGGTGGGCATGATGGCCTCGAGGAAGTATTTGAGGTTATCCCACAGCTTCTCCTTGGTGACGGGGGCGTAGGCCTTGAACAGCTCGTCCAGCTTGGCCATGCGCTCCGGCTCCCAGCCGGGGAAGGTCATGTTGTACTTCTCGGTGAATTCGAGAATGTAGTTTGCCATGCCCTTGTAGTCGTCCTGGATCAGGTCCTTCTGATAGAACAGGGCGGTGGAGCCGTCGCCGACGGGGTGGAACAGGTCGGTGCGGGTCCAGTCAAAGATGGGCATGAAGTTGTAGCAGATGGTCTTGACGCCGAACTTGGACAGATTGCGGATGCACTGCTTGTAGTTCTCGATGTACTTGTCGCGCGTCGGCAGGCCGATCTTGATGTCGTCGTGGACGTTGACGGACTCGACGACGGTGGCGTCGAAGCCGGCAGCATGGATCTGGTCTACGACCTCTTTGATCTCGGCCTCCTCCCAGATCTCGCCGGGCATTTTGCTGTGCAGGGCCCAGACGATCTCCTCAACACCGGGAATCTGCTTAATGTCGCTCAGGGTGATGGGGTCATTGCCCTCACCATACCAGCGCCAACCCATTTTCATAGACATGTGGTGCTCCTTTTGTTTGTATAGTCGTTTGCGTAGGGGCGAGGCATGCCTCGCCCGCAAGTTTCCGGTTGTGGACCCGTGAGCGGGTTATACATTTTACGTGGCGGGCCGGACATGTCCGGCCCCTACAGCGTAGCTGCAAAGGCTTCCCCTTGGGGGAAGCCTTAGGAAAGCTGCTCTTAGCCGTTCACGGCCTCGTGCAGGGTCTTGCGGACGGCACCGGCACCGGCGATCTCGGCCTTGAAGTACGCCTTGATCTTGTCGGCCAGGACGGTCTTGGTCAGGTCGCTGCCGAAGATGGACGCATTGGACAGGATGCCGTCCAGCTGGTCGGTGACGGTCTCGGGCTTGCCGAACTCGATGCCGGAGAGCTTGGCCTGCAGCTCGTCCTTCAGCGGGTCAGCACTGACCTCAAAGGCGTTGCCGTTGTCGTCGATGGCCAGCAGATAACGCAGCCAACCGGCGATGGCCAAAGGAATGGAGACCAGGCTGTTCAGGTCGCGACCCTCGGCGACGTAGCTCTTGATGGTCTCGCCAAAGCGGATGCCGACCTTCTGGGACGTGTCGGTAGCGATGCGCTGCGGCGTGTCGGGCATGAAGGGATTGGGCAGGCGCTGCTCGATGACCTCGTCGATGAAGGCCTTCGGGTTAAGGATCTTCGGGTCAACGACGACGGGCAGGCCCTCGACGTAGCCCAGGCGCTTGATGAGGGCGACGATGTCCTCGTCCTTCATCTCGGCGCAGATCAGGTCATAGCCCAGCATGCAGCCGTACACGCTCATGGCGGTGTGCAGCGGGTTCAGGCAGGTGGTGACCTTCATGCGCTCGGTCTTGTTGACGGTCTCGCGGTCGGTCATGTAGACACCGGCCTTCTCCAGCGCGGGGCGGCCGTTGGGGAACTTGTCTTCGACGACCAGATACTGCGGGCGCTCGGCGTTGACGAACGCGGCAATGAAGGTGTTCTTGGAGGTGACGATGGGGGTCATGCCCTCGATGCCGTCCTTCTCCAGAGACTCCTCGACGATCTTGTGGGGGCGCGGGGTGATCTTGTCGATCATGGACCAGGGGAAGGTGATCTTGGTCTCATCGGACAGGTAGTCGATGAAGTCCTGACCGACGAAGCCCTTCTCCAGCCATGCCTTGGCAACGGTCATAACGCTGGTCTGCAGCTTCTCGCCGTTGTGGGAGCAGTTGTCCATGCTGACGACGGCCAGAGGATAGGCACCGTTCTGGAAACGCTCCAGCAGCAGGGCGGCGACCATGCTCATGGCGTGGCGGGCGTGGGCGGGACCCTCGTCAATGTCGGCCTGCACGACGGGCATCAGGCTGCCGTCGGGACGGTACAGAGCGTAGCCCTTCTCGGTGATGGTGAAGGAGATCATCTGCAGGCTGGGATCGGTGAAGATCTGCTTGAAGCGGGCCATCATCTCCGCGTCGGCAGAGTTGGCGCGCAGGCCCTCGGCCACAGAGCCGATGATCTCGCGGCTGGTGGTGCCGTCCGGGTTCAGGGTGACGTTCATCGTCAGGTTGTCATACGGGGTGTAGATCATGTCGATGATGTCGTAGTCGAAGGTGTCAGCTGCGATGATGCCGCGGTCAGCGGCACCCTCGTTCAGCAGGCGCTGCTGCAGCGCGGCGATGAAGCCGCGGAAGATGTTGCCCGCACCGAAGTGGACCCAGATGGGGTGCTCCTTGGTGGCGGCAGTCATGGCAGCGTGGTCAAAGGCGGGCAGCTTGACGCCCAGCTTTTCCCACTCGGCTTTCTGGTTGACGATGGAAGACGCATTCATCTGCATAATGATTTGCTCCTTTTGTTGCTGTGGGGGTGGGCGGCACACGACCGCCCGCGATGTCTATAGTATACCGCGTGATTTTTTGCAAGAAAATAACGCTGATTGCTTGAAAAATTGCGAAAATTGCGGTAAAATCATAGCAACGCAGAAAAGGCTTCTCCCTTGGGGGAGAAGCTGCCGCCGCAGGCGGCTGATGAGGGGAGAACTGGCCGCAAAATCCCGCTTGCAGGGCGGCAGCGGCAAGGTCGGCCCTCATCCGGCTTCGCTTCGCTCAGACACCTACTCCCCTTCTGGCGCTATGCGCCACCTCCCCCGTACCGGGGGAGTCTGTCCCGGAGGGGAAGGCTTTTTGGGAGTCACCTATGTCAAACTACAACCCCTACACCAAGCGCCAGACGATGATCGCGCCGGATTATGAGGTCTACCGCTATCGCTCGACCTACATGAACGAGGTCGAGCTGCACCACCACGACTTCTATGAGATTTACCTGCTGCTGCGCGGGCGGGTGGAGTACATCGTCGAGAACCAGCTCTACCGCGTGCGCCCCGGCGACTGGATGCTGTGCAGCCCGCTGGAGCTGCACCAGGCGCGCATTGCCACCGACGCCGACGCCTATGAGCGCATCGTGCTCTGGATCGCGCGGCCCTATCTGGAGGGCTTGTCCACCCCGCGCACAAGTCTGACCCGCTGCTTTGACACGACAGTCCCCGGCCACACGAACCTGCTGCGGCTGCCCGGGGCCACCGGCGCGCCGCTGCGCACAACGGTGGATAAGCTGTGCGCGTTAAAGGCGGACAAGGCGTACGGCAGTGACCTTTTGGCCCAGAGTGCGCTGGTGGAGCTTTTGGTCGGCCTGAACCGTGCCGCAGCCGAGCGCGGCGACGCCCGCCCCACCGGCACGAGTGACCAGGTCGTGGACGCGGTGCTGCACTACATTAACGAGCACTACAGCGAGGCCCTGACGCTGGACCAGCTGTCGGAGAAGTTCTTCATCAGCAAGTATCATCTTCTGCGGAAGTTCGATGCGCAGGTCGGCACGACGGTGCATCGCTATATTTTGCAGAAGCGGCTATTAAACGCGAAGCAGCTTTTAGCCGGCGGCGTCCCGCCGAATGAAGTCTGCCAATACTGCGGTTTTGGCGATTACGCAAACTTTTACCGCGCATTCCGGGCGGAATACAACCAGACGCCGCGGCAGTATATTCAGTCAGCGAGGGGGAAGTGAGAGGTTGCCCGGGAACGGCAGCCCCCCGGAAACTCCTACTTTCTTTTGTGACCAAAAGAAAGTAGCAAAGAAAAGTCCCGCTGTTGCGGATGCAGCGGACCCCGCCTTAGGGGCTGCACGCCCCTAAGAACCCCAAAGAGGAAGTCGGAAGGGGCGGGGGCTAAACGAAAGCAGTATTACTTTTCGTTCTTAACGCCCCCGCCCCTTCCTCCACTTTTGAGTCGGGTGTTCCCCCGAACCCCCGCAGGGGTGAACGGCTGCTATAATCTCGGGCGACAGCCCGCAAAAAAGGCTCCCCTTTTAGGGGAGCTGGCCGCGCCAGCCGGCCTGAAGGGTCCCGACGGGCCTTGCGTCACCACCCGTTCCCGGTCAACCCTGCCCACTGCGAAGGGGGCGGGCTGCCGCCCGTCCCTCGCCCCTCTCGTCCGCCATCCGTCCACGCCACCCTGTAGGGGCCGGGCATGCCCGGCCCGCAGCCTTGCCATTGCCGCCCCTTTATCTTTTGCATCGTAGGGAGGGGTTGCGGGGGTTGCGAACAGGGGCCACGGTTGAGCGGAGCGAAACCGGGGTGTGAGCAATGTTTGCCCCTGCGGGGCAAACAACCGCACGAGCGTGTTTGCGAAGCAAACTGGCGGCGCTCGTTGTGCGCCGC
>ENA-OQMN01000326-OQMN01000326.1-human-gut-metagenome-genome-assembly--contig:-NODE-326-length-10124-cov-2.988697_pt1 | contig 10124 bp, 7 predicted proteins | sample MGYA00242765_ERZ504861 | MGnify/ENA primary metagenome ERZ504861 (study PRJEB26092, sample SAMD00036417) | human gut metagenome | host: Homo sapiens | study: EMG produced TPA metagenomics assembly of... | reverse complement strand
TGCTACAACACGCAGACCAAGAGCTGGGTCACCCTCACCGAGGCCAGAGCCTATGCAGACAGCGCCACGCTGTATGTGTACCAGGGCGTGGTCCGCTTCCTGGAAGTGGGCTGAGAGAACCGGCTGAAATCCGGGACAGATCCTCCTCTGAAAACGGTATATGTCCCATAAAAAACGGGCCGCCCCTTGTGGGGCGGCCCGTTTGCGCAGGGCGGCGCGTTGGGAAACGGCGGCGTCATACCACCTGGAACAGGTAGAACTTCAGATAATTCGTCTCCTCGACGCCCCAGAGGATGGGGTGGTCGCAGGCCTGCTGCCGGGCCTCGATCTGCCGCAGCTGCACTCCGGCGTCCCGGGCGGCGCTGTGGAGCATGGCTGCGAACTTCTCCTCCGTGGCGAAGTGGGAGCAGGAGCAGGTGGCGAGAAGACCGCCCCGGGGCAGCAGCTTCATGGCCCGGTAGTTGATCTCCTTATACCCGGAGATGGCGTTGGCAACGGTCCTGCGGGACTTGGTGAAGGCCGGCGGGTCCAGGATGATGAAGTCGTACCGCTTCGGCTCCTTCTCCAGCGCGGGCAGCAGGTCGAACACGTTGGCGGCCACGCAGTCTACTGCGCCGGTGAGGCCGTTGCGCGCCGCGTTGGCCCGGGCCATCTCCACGGCGGACTCCGACACGATCCACGGCGGTGACCGTGCTTCGCCCCGCCCATCGCGGCGTTCAGAGCGAAGGATCCGGTGTGGGTGAAGCAGTCCAGCACCGTCCTGCCCCGGGCGATGCGCCCCACCGCCCGGCGGTTGTACTTCTGGTCGAGGAAGAAGCCGGTCTTCTGGCCGTTCTCGAAATCGACGTGGTAGTAGACGCCGTTCTCGCAGATCTCGGTCTGGGTGGAGGCGGGGTGGCTTTCACCCGGCAGCTCGAACCAGCCCTTGCTCTGCTCGAGGCCCTCTTTGGCCCGCAGAGCTTCATCGTTTCGCTCGTAGATGCCGTCGATGGTCTGGCCGTCGGCCCGCAGCACTTCGGCGAGGAGGGGGAAGAGGACAGGCTTCAGCTTTTCCATGCCGACGCTGAGTGTCTGGGTGACGAGGATGTTGTTGAAGCGGTCCACGGTCAGGCCGGGGAACTGGTCGGCCTCGCCGAAGATGACCCGGCAGGCCGAGAGGTCGGCAGGCTCGAGGACGGTCTTGCGGTAGGCCCAGGCGTACTCGACGCGGCGGCGCCAGAAGCTGGCGTCGAAGGTGTCGTTGGCGTTGCGGGAGATGAGGCGGACGCGGATCTTGCTCTTGAGAGAGACGAAGCCGGTGCCGAGGTAAGCACCCTTCGGGCTCACCACGTCGGCAAGGGTGCCGTTCTCGGGCTCTGTCTCCGGGAACTCGAGGATGTCGTTCTCGTACACCCACGGATGCCCGCCCACGAGGCTGGCCTCGGCTTTTTTGTTACTTTATAAATAGGATAGCTGCGTTCTGATTTCATACTGTGAACTCCTTCTGTTAAAGGCTCTCCCTTTGGGAGAGCTGGCGCGGAGCGCCTGAGAGGGCAAGCGTGTGACAAAAGAGACGGAATGCAGCGATAGTCAAAAGCCTTTATCAGAGCGATGTTATCGCTGTGTTCAGACATCTCCGTCAGCGTCCTTGCCCTCTCCGTCACCTTCGGTGACACCTCTCCCAAAGGGAGAGGCTTTTGTGACATGCTAACTCACCATTTATAATACCATAAAAAATATGTTAGAATAAATACAAAACCCACCGAAAGGAAGGAAAACGTCATGGAGATCGAGCGCAAGTGGATGGTGAACGGCTGGCCGGAGGGGCTGCCGCTGAAAGAGGAGTTTGCCATGCGGCAGGGCTACATCAGCGTGCGGCCCACCGTCCGCATCCGGGAAGAGGCCCTGACCGGCGGCAAGACCCACTACGTCCTCTGCTTCAAGTCGGGCGGCGGGCTGGCGAGGGAAGAGATCGAGCGGGACATCGACCCCGAACTTTTCAATGACCTCGAGACCAAGATCATCGGCAGGCCCCTCATCCCGAAGCTCCGCCGCAGCTACCTGCTGCCGGACGGTGCGGTGCTGGAAGTGAATCATGTGGACGAGGGCCAGCCGACGGAGTTCTGGTACGCCGAGGTGGAGTACCCCACGGTAGAGGCAGCCCGCAGCTGGCAGCCTGCCGCCGTGGGCCTCGCGGACTACCTCAGCGACGAAGTTACCGACCAGCCCGGCCAGAGCATGGGGGCCTATTGGGAGCAGACTCGGGGCTGAACCGACGAAAGTTGTGGAAAAACCTTGAAGATTATGATATGATGGTCGTATCACTCATACTGCGGCCCCGGACGGGCCGGGAAAGAAGGAAACAACTACGAAACGACCCAAATTCACGCTGTCTGTGCAGTACAATTCGCCGGTCATCCTGACATTTTTCCTCCTCTCACTGGGGGTGCTGTTCCTGGGCCAGTACACCGGCGGCTGGACGACCACCCATCTGTTCAGCGTTTACCGTTCCTCGCTGAAAGACCCGCTGTTTTACATCCGGCTCTTCGGCCATGTGCTGGGCCACGGCAGCTGGGACCATTTCCTGAATAATATGCTGCTTCTCCTCGTCGTCGGCCCGCCGATGGAAGAAAAGTACGGCAGCCTGCCCCTGCTCAAAGGCATCCTGCTCACGGCTCTCATCTCGGGCATTCTGCAGTGTGCGTTGTTCCCCCGCACGGCGCTGCTGGGCGCGTCGGGCATCGTCTTCATGCTCATCATGCTGGCATCCCTGTCCGGCTTCTCGGGCGGCATCCCCGTCACCATGCTGCTGGTGGCGGCGCTCTATCTGGGCCAGCAGATCTATGACATCATCTTTGTGAGGGACAACGTGGCCAACTTCATGCACATCGTCGGCGGCGTCTGCGGCACAGTGTTCGGCTACGTCAATGCGGGGCCGCGCAGGAAAAAAAGACGCGGCTAAGAACAAGCAAATTTTATCATTCGCGCGGTTTTGCCGCTTGCTTTTTGATGGGCAGCGCTCTATTATATCATTTGTACAAATATTTCTCTTCGAATTTTCACAAAATCACCAAATGTAGTTTATCGGACGGAGGTTGTTTATGAGACGACTGTGCAGCCCATCCCCGGGGATGAAACTGCAAAAGAATCACGACAAAGGAGGACGGACGCTTTGAACGAACACGAAAAACCACAGATAGACTTCATGCACAAGCTTGCGCGCCAGATCGTGGAACGCCGCAACCTTGTGTTCCTGTTTGTCATTCTGGCTGCCATCTTCACGGTGTTCTCGGTGCGGTGGGTCAAGGTCGAGACCGACATGACCACCTACCTGCCCAAGACCTCGGAGACCCGCATGGGCCTCGACATCATGGACGAGCAGTTCACGACCTACGGCTCTGCCGATGTCATGGTGGCCAACATCACGCCCGCTGAGGCCGATGAGCTTTCCGACCGGCTCGCCGAACTCAAGGGCGTCCAGATGCTGGACTACGACGACACCACCGACCATTATAATAAGGACGCGGTGTCGGCCCTTTACTCCATCACCTTCGACTACCCCGAGGACGATGACCAGTGCCTCGAGGCCCTTGACCGGGTGAAGGAATACCTTGCCGACTACGACATCTACGTCTCCACCTCGCTGGGCAACACCCAGCAGGAGACCATTGATGCCGAGGTGCGGGTCATCATGGTGTACGTTGCCGTCATCATCGTCATCGTCCTGCTCCTGACGTCCCAGACCTACGCCGAGGTGCCCGTCCTCATCCTCACCTTCGTGGTGGGCATGATCCTGAACATGGGTACAAACTTCATGCTCGGCACCATCTCCTTCGTGTCCAACTCGGTCACGAACATCCTGCAGCTGGCGCTGTCGCTGGACTACGCCATCATCTTCTGCAACCACTTCAAGGAAGAATACCAGACCATGCCCCTGAAGGAGGCCGTCATCGAGTCCCTGAGCAAGAGCATCCCCGAGATCAGCTCCAGCTCCCTGACCACCGTCGGCGGCCTTGTGGCGATGCTGTTCATGCAGTTCCGCATCGGCTCCGATATGGCCGTCTGCCTCATCAAGTCCATCCTCTTTGCGATGCTCTCGGTGTTCGTGGTCATGCCCGGCCTGCTGATGCTCTTCGGACCCTACATGGATAAGACCAGGCACAGGAACTTCGTGCCGGAGATCCCCTTCGTGGGCCGCTTTGCATGGCGCACCCGCAAGGTCATCCCTGTCATCTTCCTGGTGGTCATCCTCATCGGTTACCATTTCTCGAACCTTTGTCCCTACGCCTACGGCTACGATGTCATCAAGGTGCCGAAGATGAACGAATCCCTCATCGCGGACCAGATGATCGAAGAAAACTTCACCAAGTCGAACCTCGTGGCACTCGTCTACCCCAAGAACGACGATTACAGCATCGAGAAAAAGATGCTGGAGGAGCTGGAAAGCTATGATGAGATAGACTCCACCAAGGGTCTGTCCAACATCGAGGCCCAGGACGGCTATAAGCTGGAAGACAAGCTCACCGCCCGCCAGTTCTCCGAGATGGCCGACCTGGACTACGAGGCCGCCCAGATGATCTACACCGCCTACGCCATCGAGAACGAGGAGTACGGCCAGGTCATCGGCAACTTCGCCTCCTATAAAGTGCCGCTGGTGGATATGTTCCTCTACGTCTGCGACGAGGCCGATACCGGCATCGTCTCCCTCTCTCAGGAAGACCTGGACGACCTCCACGACGCCCGCGACCAGATGGAGAGCGCACTGGCCCAGCTGCAGGGCGACGACTACAACCGCGTCCTCATCTACCTGAGCCCCTCTCTGGAACCCGGCCAGACTACTTATGAGTTCACCGACACCATCCGCTCCATCGCCCGGAAGTATTACCCGGACGGCGAGCTCTACATGGCCGGTGACGCCACCAACGAGTACGATTTCCAGAAGTCCTTCGCCATCGATAATGTCGTCGTCAACGTCGTGTCCATCTTTATCGTCCTGCTGGTGCTGCTGTTCACCTTCCAGTCCGTCGGTATGCCCATCCTGCTCATCGTGGTCATCCAGGGCGCTATCTGGGTAAACTTCTCGTTCCCGTATTTCATGGGGACCAACCTCTACTTCATGGGTTACCTCATCGTCAGCTCCATCCAGATGGGCGCGAACATCGACTACGCCATCGTCATTGCTACCCGTTTCAACGAGCTGAAGGATAAGATGGAGCACAAGCAGGCCATGATAGAGACCATCAACTTCGCGTTCCCGACCATCCTGACTTCCGGCACCATCATGACCGTGTCCGGCCTCCTCATCGGCCGGATGACTTCCGACGCCTGCATCGTGGGCATCGGCCAGTGTCTGGGCCGCGGCACCATCATCTCCATCCTCCTCGTCCTCTTCGTCCTGCCCCAGATCCTGCTCATCGGCACCCGCATCGTGGACCGTACCTCCTTTGCCGTGCCGAAGCTGGTGGCCCGCAGCAGCGGCAATGGCCGTATGCGGGTCAACGGCATCGTGCAGGGCGAGATCCACGGCTCTGTGGCCGGTACGATGAACGCCATCGTGGACGGCGATGTCCAGCTGACCGTCATCTCGGGCAACGTCTCTCAGGAACTGGACGACAATAAACAACAGGAGGTGCAGAATGAAGACCAGTAACCATCTGCTGCGCCGCCTGACGGCTGCGCTTCTGGCCGCTGTGCTGGCGCTGAGCATCGCACTGCCGGTGTTCGCGTCCGACGACGGCGATACCATTTACATCAACAGCGTCTCGGACCTGCTCTCGCTGGCCGGGAGCTGTGCCTACGACCAGTGGTCGGTGGGCAAGACGGTTATTCTACAGAAAGACCTCTCCCTCGAGGGGATGCTGTGGGAGCCCATCCCGTCCTTCAGCGGACAGTTCAAGGGCAATGGCCACACCATCTCGGACCTGACCATTACGGGCCAGTATTCCCCGGCGGGCCTCTTCGGCATCGTGGAGGAACAGGGCTCCATCGAGTCCCTGAGCGTCCGCGGTGTCGTGTCTGTCTCTGACTCTGCCGACACCACCACCGGCGGCATCGCAGGCATCAACCACGGCACCCTCATCAGCTGCCAGTTCACCGGCGTCGTCACCGGCGACAGCGAGGTGGGCGGCATCGTGGGCCGCAACGAGTCCGAAGGCACCATCGACCACAGCACGGCCCGCGCCATCGTCACCGGCAAATCTTCCACCGGCGGCATCGCAGGCTATAACCTCGGCGCCATCACCGGCTGCACCAATGTGGGCAGCATCAACACCGAATATCCGGAAGCCTCTCTCGACACCGACGGCTTCACCGCCAAGATGGTGGACTACATCAACAACAAGATGGCTGCCGCCGATGACGACGCCACCAATTCCGTCACCAACGTCGCCACCGACACCGGCGGCATCGCAGGCCGCTCCTCCGGCATGATCCTGACCAGCGTCAACACCGGCACCATCGGCTACGAGCATGTTGGCTACAATGTGGGCGGCATCGTGGGCCGCACCGACGGCCTCGTATCCGGCTGTGTCAACCAGGGGCCCGTGTTCTGGGCCGCAAGGGACTGGGCGGCATCGCCGGTCAGGCGGAGCCCTACCGGGAGCTGGACCTCTCCAAGGACACCATCAAGCGTCTCCGTTCGGAGCTGGAGGTTCTGCGCGGCCTTGTCGATGACACCACCGGCGTCGTCGAGAACTCCACCACCAGCATCTCCAACTCCTTCAGCGCCATGACCAGCCAGATGGACACCGCCATTGCAGCGGCCCGTCAGCTGGACGACCAGGCCAGTGACTACGGCGACGAGGTGGCCGACGAGATCGACCGCGCCTCCACTCTGCTGGCTGATACCCTCACCAAACTCGAACCCGTCATGGACACCGGCGAAGATGCCATGACCAAGCTGACCGACGCCACCGGAAACCTCAAGTGGGCCATGCGCGAGATGGCCGCTGAGATGCTGATGGCATCCAAGCCCTCGGCAAGACCAGCTCCGGTCTGGACAAGGTGAGCGACGCGGCCGAGGATGGCCGTGACGGGATGTCGGCTATCTCTGAGGGTATCAAAAAGCTGTTGGAGTCTGTCGATACCGGCGATGACAGCGCTGCCTCGCAGGCCATCTCCACCATCCTGACCGGCTACGACTCTCTCTCTGCCGAGAAGAAGTCGGATAAGTACCTCAAGAATGGTATCGAGCTGCTGAAGGTGGCCAACTCCGTGGCCAGCGTCTTCACGCTGGGCAGCGGCATGGCCCCGGCAATGAAGGCCGTCACCGCAGGCATGGGCCTGCTGCGCACGGCGTCCCTCCTGTCCAACGACAGTGACATTGCCCGTGCTACTTCCCAAATCGCAAGTGCCATCGGCACCATCTCTACCATTGCCACCCAGATGGGCGGCATCGTGGGCAGCGCTGCCAAGTCCGTCTCGGCCTCTGACCACCCCGAGCTGGCTGCGGCTCTGACCAAAGCCTCTGACGCGCTGGACGGCATGGGCGGCATCACCGACGGCATCATGGGCAACATCAAGGACTGGATCGGCAATAACGGCGGCGGCAGCATCAAGGATGGTCTCGATCAGCTGAGCGATGCTTCCGACAAGCTGAGCGACGCCATGGATGACCTGAGCGACTCCCTCGACCTGCTCAAGACCGACGCCGCCCTCACCAGCGCAACGCTGGCGCATACCTCCGTGGCTCTGGGCCAGATGCAGGACGGCCTCGGCGGCCTGACCGATATGATGGGCCAGACCCGCGACATCCTCCACTGGCTCAACCAGCAGGACCCCATCAAGGTGCCTCGTCCCTCGGCAGAGCTGACCAACACCAAGGACTCCCTCTTTGATGCTGTCAGCGCCATCAACGACAAGATGGACGACATCAACAGCACCATGCGCACCGCCAGCAACCAGCTGACCGACAAGATGCGCGCCGTGACCGCACAGGTCAGCGTCGTGTCCAACCTGATGCTGGACGCCGTGGAAGAGATCAGCGACCCGGGCAGCAAGACCATCTACGAGGATGAGTCGGAAGACCTCATCGCCTCCCAGTCCGACGGCAAGATCGAGAACAGCATCAACCGCGGCACCATCGACGCCGACATGAACGTGGGCGGCATCGCCGGTACCATGGGCGTCGAGAACCTGCTGGACCCCGAGGAGGACAACAAGGACGACGGCACTTCGCTGCTGCGCACCTCCTATACCGTCAGCGCCGTCCTCATCGGCAACATCAACGAGGGCAGCATCACCGCCAAGAAGGACATGGTCGGCGGCATCGTCGGTCAGGAGGAGCTGGGCCTTGTGACGGCCTGCGAGTCCTACGGCGACGTCACCGGCGTCAATCAGGTGGGCGGCATTGCCGGTGCGGCCAGCGCCAAGCTCCGCAGCAACTGGGCAAAATGCGCCCTCAGCGGTGAAAAGTACATCGGCGGCATCGTCGGTCAGGGTACCGACAGCGACCTCACCGACGGCAGCCTCATCGCCATCAACAACCGCGCCATCGTCTCTGTGCTGGAGGGCCAGCAGTACGTGGGTGCTGTCTCCGGCGGACAGGACGGCGACTTCTATGGCAACCTCTTCGTCTCCGACGACCTGCAGGGCATCGACCGCCTGAGCCGCGTCGGTCAGGCAGAGCCGGTCACCTATGAGACCCTGCTGGCTCAGGAGAATGTGCCGGACTCCTTCCGTAAGCTGACCCTGACCTTCAAGGCCGACGGCCACATCATCAAGAAGATCAGCTTTGACTACGGTGCGTCCTTCACCTTGGCCGACTACCCCGAGATCCCCCAGAAGAATGGATACTACGCCGAGTGGAGCGCACCCGTCCTCGACCAGCTCCACACCGACACCGTGGTCAATGTGGAGTACACGCCCTACATCCCGTCTCTGAGCAGCAGCGTCACCCGTGAGAACGGACGCCCCGTCTTCTTCGTGGACGGCTTCTTCGGCGGTTCCAACGCCGTGCAGGTCACCCAGCAGGACATCACAGCCGATGTCCACGGTGTGACAGAGCAGTGGCTGCTGGAGTTCACCGATGACGGCAATGAGACTCACCAGATCCGTTATCTGACCCCCGGCAAGGCCAAGGGCAAGGTCTACGTCAAGCAGGCCGACGGCAGCTGGCATAAGGTGGAGACGGGCAGCTTCGGCAGCTACACCACCTTCACCACCACCGGCACCGAGGTCGAAGTGGCTTTCGTCCCTGCAAAGCTCCCCGTCTGGGCCTTCTGCGCCGGCGGCGCAGCCCTGCTGGTGCTGCTCCTGCTGCTGGCAAAGCGCATCAAGTCGAAGCGCGGCCCCAAGGGCGAAAAGCCCCGCAGGGAGAAGAAGGGCAAACAGCCCGAGACGGCGGACGCCCCCGCCGATGAGCTGGATACCCCCATCTCTGAGACGGATATGCAGTAAGCAATAAGAAAAGCAGGAACTCCATCCGAATGGATGGGGCTCCTGCTTTGTTTGTAGGTTAGGCTCGTCTTCGTACAACCTCTCAGTCTCGCTGCCGCTCGACAGCTCCCCTAGTAGGGGAGCCTCTGGCGTGTCGGCCAGGCCCACGCTGGACGAGCAAAGTTTCTTTATATCAAAAACAGGAGTACCCTGCTACAGAGGGCAGCAGCTTCGGAACAATATCCTTGTCAAGCTGCTGCTAGCCTTGGTAGCAGGGCACTCTTTTTTGCGTTATATTGAGCTTTCAGCGTCCAGTAGAAAGTGGCCCGGCCTGCCAAAGCCTCTCCTACAAGGAGAGGTGGCACGCCGTAGGCGTGACGGAGAGGTTGTACAAAGACGAGCCTGCCCTCTGTAGCAAGGCCCGCCTTTTTACGCCATATTGCGCCTCAGGCGTCTAGTAGGAAGTTGACCGGCCTGCCAAGGGCTCCCCCTCTGGGGGAGCTGGCGCGAAGCGCCTGAGAGGGCAAGGATGCCACAGAGAACAAAAAAACAGCGAATGGCATCGCGCTGACAAAAGCCAATGCTCATCGCTGTGTAGATAACTCTTGATAAGCGGGCTTGCCCTCTCCGCCACCTTCGGTGGCACTGCCCGGGTTGCGGCTCCCAGCGTCTGCTTCGCTGCCGCTCGCATCCTGCTGGCCGCGGCCCCAACAGCTCCTCCCTGTTTCCGCCGCTGGCGGCGGTCGTCGCCGTTGCTCCCAAAGGGAGAG
>ENA-OQMN01000324-OQMN01000324.1-human-gut-metagenome-genome-assembly--contig:-NODE-324-length-10169-cov-3.822346_pt1 | contig 10169 bp, 13 predicted proteins | sample MGYA00242765_ERZ504861 | MGnify/ENA primary metagenome ERZ504861 (study PRJEB26092, sample SAMD00036417) | human gut metagenome | host: Homo sapiens | study: EMG produced TPA metagenomics assembly of... | reverse complement strand
ACAGGTATAGAGGATAGCGACCTTCATGGTTTCCCGGATTGCAGACAGCTCCGCTTCGGTATATTCATCAGAAGAAGTAGCATCGGAGTCGATCGCTTCCCACTGATCATCCGAAAGTCTTGCAATATCAATACATAAGCGAATTGCGGAGGCCAAGAGGATACCGACCGTGGCATCCTCATCCGACGAATCTACGCGCAGATAGGCCTTCGCATCTTCAGTTGAAATCAAAGCCACGGTCGTTCACCTCCCTGCCTTAAGAACCGGAAGTTGCCTTCATGTCAAGAATCTTGATGCCTTCGGAAAGGATCAACTTGCCGTCAACACGCTCCGTGCAGGTAAAGCCGACCTGACCGTTGGTAGCGTAAAGTTCATTGAGGCGCTTGATCGTGCGACCGGCTCTATCAGCGATCCAGTAGCAGGAGAAGTCGCCGAATGCGATGGCTCTTGCGCCTGCGGCCATTGTAGGTACCTTCGGAGAGGTGTAGAGCGGATAGCCAAGCAGTCTGTCGGGCTCTCCGGCAGTAAGTGCAGGCTGCCATACATAGACGCCGTTCAGATCCTTGAGCTTTCTGATAGCTGCGACAGTTGCATCGTTCATGAGGAACTTCGCCTTGCTGCGATATGGTGCCTTGAGAGAGTACACAAGGCTGATCAGCTCATCGGCGGTAATTGCCGTAGCGGAAGCTGCGGTTACGCCGGAAGGAGCACCACCTGCGGTAGAAGGGATGAACAGGCCAGTAGGTCTGTCGATAGCCGTCTGGCCGGTCTGCACAGCACCGTTGATGAAGGCATCCTCTTCAGCTTCACCGAAGGCGCGACCGAATTCCTCGGAGATGTAGCCTTCGATATCAAAGAAGCTGTCGGAAAGCAGCTCGTCGGACACCTTGATGAGGTCAGTCAGCTTAAAAGCGTCAATGCTGGTCTGCGCGAAGGTCGGATTGCTCTCGGTGTAGGCACCGTTCTCAGCAGTCCACGCCGCCTGCGTGTGACCATTTGCCACGGGGATCTTGCGCTCGTTCTGTGTGGTGATGACCTTGCAGCCGATAGTACGCATGATGTTGTTTTCATTGAGCGCCTGAACAAGGGTGTGCTCGAATTCAATCGGAACAAGGTATCCGCCGTTTGCATCGGTTCCTTCCTCAAGGACATCGCGGATTGCGGGATTGCCGGGATGACGGATGTTGTCCCAGAAGGCCTTTTTATAGGCTGCAGAAGCTCTGCCGGGCTTATCCTCCGGTTCATCCTTTACACCGGGCTTTCCGGTGAGCGGAGTAGAAGTCGGTGCGCTCATCATCTTGTCGATCTGCTCCTGACGCTGCAGGCGCTCGATATCCTTGGTGAGGTCGGTGACTTCCTTTTCCATCTTGTCGTAGGTTGCGGCATCCTCCGCAGAAACCATGCCGCCGTTCTGAGAGTGGCTATTAAGAAACGCCTTAGCGGCCTCCCACGCCTTCGCTCTCTTGTCCATGAGTTCCATAATCTGAGTCATAATAAAAATCCTCCTTTAATGTGCGAGAAGCGAAAGGCGCTTCTCAAGATCGGTTACTGGTACCATGTGTTTATTTGCTTCCGGCTTTTTCTTAGGAATCAGTCGGGAAAGCAGTGAATCAGTGACGGCCTTGCGGGAGAAAAGCATCTCCGCGTCAGCCGTATCCTCAGGGACGGATTTTTCTCCATCCCCGAACAGAATCTCGTCAGCGAAGCCGAGCTTCACGGCTTCTTTGGCGTTCATCCATGTCTCGGCATCCATGAGCTGTGAAATCTTGTGACGGGTAGAGCCCGGACTTGATTTCGTAGGCATTCATAATGGATTCCTTGACTTCGTTTAACATGTCGATGGCTTTCTGCATTTCCTCGGTATCACCGATGGCGATGGTTGCAGGGTTGTGTACCATCATCATGGCCACGGGACTCATGCAGACCTTTGTTCCGGCCATAGCGATAACCGATGCCGCCGAAGCAGCAAGAGCATCAATTTTGACCGTCACATCATGTGGGTAATCCATCAGCATGTTGTAGATCTGCGCAGCAGCAAAAACATCACCGCCCGGAGAGTTGATCCAGAGGGTGATGTTTTCATCGCCTGCATGCAGTTCATCACTAAATAGCTTGGGTGTTACTTCGTCGCCGAACCATGTCTCATCGGAAATTTCCCCGTCGAGGTAGAGTGTTCGGTCGGAGCCAAAACTGTCCGGCTCCTTGTTTCGCACCCAGTTCCAAAACTTTCTGGTCATAGTGCCTCCTTCTTTCTGAACCGGGTGCGCCCGTCTTCGGGTTCCGGTTCGGTTTGTGTTTCCTTCGTTTCATCAGCTTCCTCCTGCGTCTGTGCCGAGACCGCAAAAATGCCTGCGTCCTTGAGCTTGGTCATATTGCCATTGATCAGGTACAGGTCGCCGCCTTCCTCCTCCGGAATACGGTCGAGGTTTTCAAGCTCCCTGATATCGTTAGCGGACATCCAGCCATTCTGACGTCCGACCGCATAACCGTTCATGCGGCTCTGGTAGTCGCCTCTGAGAAGCCCGTCACATTGAACTTAAAGAGTATTCCTTCTTTTCATCCAGAGAGAGCAGGGCTCTCTGCATGGACTGTTCCCAGCGACATACCCACGGGTCGAGCGTGTATTTCACGAATTCCAGCGACTGTTGCTCGATATTTGAGAAGCTCGATTTCTCAAGGTCGCCGATCATGTGAGGCGGGATGCGGAAGATACGTGCGATCTCATTGATCTGGAACTTCCTTGTCTCCAAAAACTGCGCCTGTTCCGGTGAGATGGAGATAGGCGTATATTTCATACCTTCCTCCAGCACAGCTACCTTGTTAGCAATTAGAGCTGCCGCCGAAGGCAGAGCTCCAGCTTTCTCTAACACGCTCCGGATCTTTAACCACACCGGGATGCTCCAAGATGCCGCCGGGAGTCGCACCGTTTGCAAAAAAACTTGCTCCGTATTCTTCGCAGGCTATTGCCATGCCGATGGCATTCTTAGCCATTGCAATCGGGCTGTAGCCCACAAGACCGTCAAAGCCAAGGCCGGGAACGTGCAGCACGTCGGACGGCTGGAGTCTTACACGGCTGCCATTCATCGTGTGCGCCTCATCCTGTGCTGTTTGGTATTCGTAATAAAGCTCTCCGTTTTCATCGCGGTTGACCGTCATACGATTCGGCATCAGAGGATAGAGCGCGACTACTTCGCCTTTGCCGTTCCGGATGATCTGGGCGTAGGCATTTCCCCACAGGAGTAGATGCGTCATCAATGTTTCCCGGAATACAAAGGATGTCATTTCCGGATTTGGCTCATCGTGAAGCAGGAAATAGAGCGGATGATTTATCGCTTTTTCCTTGCTGCCGCCTTCGCCGTATCGATAGAGGTGAATCGGCAGTCCTGCAATCGCCTCGGACAGAATCCTCACGCAGGAGTAGACCGCCGTCATCTGCATGGCGGAGCGCTCCGTTACAGCCTTGCCGGAGGTCGTACCGCCGAAGAAGAAGCGGTAGGAGCTTCCGGTTGTTGAATTGGTAGGCTTATCTCTTGAACGAAACAGTCCTGAAAATATGCTCATATTGATCACCTGCCTTTCAGATAAATAAAATGCCTCTGTCGTCATAGACAGAAGCACCGTTGTCATTGCCGCAGCGGATCGCACGGTCAAGCGCCATGATGGTGGCGATAGCACCGTCGATCTTCTCTGTAGATTTTTCCTTGTCAGCCTTGATATTTCCGGCTGGGTCAGTACGAATGAAGATGTTATCCATATTCCAGCGGAGCACCGGGTGGCCGCCGTGAGCGAGCTTTTGCTCAAGTGTCAGCTTCATGAGTTCCTTTGTGGGCGGGCTCATATCCTTAAAGCCCTGTCCGAAGGGCACGACAGTAAAGCCCATGTTCTCCAAGTTCTGAACCATCTGGACTGCTCCCCAGCGGTCGAATGCGATCTCGCGGATATTGAAGCGCTCGCCGAGGCGTTCGATGAATTTCTCGATATAGCCATAATGAATAACATTGCCCTCGGTGGTCTGCAGCATGCCTTCCTTTTCCCAACTGTCGTAGGGCACATGATCGCGCCTCACGCGAAGCTCCAGCGTATCCTCTGGCACCCAGAAGTACGGGAGGATCACATACTTGTCGTCTTCATCCCGTGGCGGGAATACCAGCACAAAGGAAGTAATATCCGTAGTGGAGGACAGGTCAAGACCGCCATAGCAGACACGGCCTTCGAGGTCGTCCTCATTAACTGGAAAGGCACAGGCGTCCCATTTATCCATTGGCATCCAGCGGACAGCCTGCTTTACCCATTGATTAAGGCGTAGCTGCCTGAAGGAATTCTCTTCACCGGGGTTTTGCTTTGCCGATTCGCAGGCCGCTTCCACCTTGTCAATGCCGACCGTGATACCGAGAGAGGGGTTTGCCTTTTTCCACACTTCCGGATCAGTCCAGTCCTCGTCAGGTTCTGCACCGTAAATGACTGGATAGAAGGTTGGATCGACCTTCCTGCCGTCGAGGATGTCCTGCGCTTTCTGGTGGACTTCATAGCAGATGGTGTTTGTATCATTTCCAGCAGTGGTAATCAGGAAATACAGCGGCTGCATTCTGGCATCGCCGGAGCCCTTTGTCATTACATCAAAGAGTTTCCTGTTCGGCTGGGTGTGCAGCTCATCGAATACCACGCCGTGGATATTAAAGCCGTGCTTACTGTAGGCCTCAGCGGAGAGCACCTGATAGAAGCTGTTGGTAGGCTCATAGATGATCCGTTTCTGGGAGGTCAGTATTTTGACGCGACGATTAAGCGCCGGGCACATTCTCACCATATCCGCAGCAACATCAAAAACGATGGTGGCCTGTTGTCTATCTGCAGCGCAGCCGTAGACCTCGGCGCGTTCCTCACCGTCACCGCAGCAAAGGAGCAGGGCGACAGCAGCGGCCAGCTCTGACTTTCCCATTTTCTTAGGAATTTCGATATAGGCCGTATTGAACTGACGGTAACCGTTCGGCTTCAGGACACCGAACAGGTCGCGGATGATCCGTTCCTGCCAGTCGATGAGTTCGAAGGGCTTTCCTGCCCACGTGCCTTTGGTGTGGGTGAGCTGCTCGATGAACATCACCGCGAAGTCCGCCATCTGCTTGCTGTAGTGAGAAGTCTCTGCCATGAAGCGGGTCGGCTTATAGTTTTTCAGTTTTCGCATTGGCACGGTGGCCGCCTCCTTTCAGGGCAAAATAAAAGACCGCCATAGCGATCTGGTATCAGTACGATAGAAAGAGCCTACTGGCTCAGTCTCCCGGAATATTCATATTCGGGTTTAATGCTTAGTTGTGATTCTCCAGCAGGATGCAAAGCGCCATCTCTGCTTCTTTGCAGGTGGGATGAATGTCCCAGCCTCTGTCGTAGTTGCAAACGATCTTGCCGTCAATCTTGATCATGAGCTTGCTGATTCTGCCGCCGTTAATGCCGTAGGTCTCGCTTGGCTCATCGTAGTGCTTTACCCAGTAGTGGCACTTGGTATATTTTTCCTTGTCCTTGGCATCCGGGATGCCGATAACTCCTTCGCTCCACATTTCCTTACGCCTCCTTTACCGTCATCTTGAAGGCCGGGATGAGGGCGTGCTCGTCGCTTCCGAAGTGGGTGTAGCGCTCCTTGACCTTTACAATTCCGTCCAGCGTGCAGCCGAGCTCCTCAAACTTTGCAATGGTCTCGATGAGGCTTGAGAAGGTGGAGCTGATGGTGAATTCCTTTACTCCGAGCTTCCGGCAATCTTCAAGGATCGCTTCGATGTCGTAATCCCAGATGACTTCGGCGAAGTTCGGCAGGTCGTTTCCGGCTTCCTTGCTGTAAGGTAGGCCTGTCCCAGCGTCCACTGGCATCCGATCTCTTCCCAGCGCATTCCGGGCTTCGCGTTTTCTATGGCTTCGATTGTGTACTTCATGGTGGTTCCTCCTTGTGGTTGTTTTCCCTTTTGGTATGTACATATATCACTCTGAACGCCTGTCATAGCAAGCTATTTATCGAAATAAATGTGACAATCCTGAGGGAACATTTGAGGCCTAAATTGTGTAGTTTATGCCTCGCCGGACATGATGAATTTCACGTATTCAGACCGGTGATCCTCAAGGTATAAAACCAGCTCGTAGAAGTCCCGTTCATAGGCCAGCCGCTGCACCGTGTTTACATCGAACATATTTGTAAGCCGGTATCCCGTATGGCAGGATCTGCTCTTACCTTTCGTCCATATCAGTCCACCACCTTTCGCACACGGTCGATGCCGTAGATGACATTCAGGCCGGAGCCATTGTCCCAGTTCACCATAAGGCTGCCGGTATCGTCGACTCCCGTAACGGTTCCCTTGGTGCCGATAGGCGGAGCCTGCACATCGTCCATCTGGAGAAGCTCCACGCGGGTGCCTGCCGGGTAGCGGGAGCGGAGCGCTTCAAGCTGCTCTTTTGTGATCATTCGCATGCTGCCACCTCCTTTTCCGGTGCGCCGTTCTTCCAGCTGGAGTTGCCGGAGAGGTTCTTAAGGAGAATTTTGCGCTCTGCCTTATATTCGTTTCCGATGAAGCCAAGCCGCAGGAGGAAGCAGCGGAATGCGTACTTTTCGTTGTCAACTTCCTTCTCAGTGGCACTGATGCGCTTCAAATCCCGGCTCATCTTGCCAAGGGCTGCAATGAAGTGGGTGTAGGCCTTGACCTCATCCGGCTCCGGCATCTCAGTAAACCAAGGGAAGCTGACCGTATCCTCTGTGACTTCAATGCCAAGGTCGTCAATGCCGAGTGCCTTCTTGATGAGGCGTTCCTTGGCTGTGAGTAGGTTGGTGAGATTTCCGACCGCCACCTTGTCGAGCGGGAGGCTGACTGTAAGACCGGTGGCTTCATCGTCGCTTTCGACCTCTTCGGTATCCTCCGGTGTGAAGCCATCCGCGATCAGGTTGTGGATGATGCGTTCCAGCTTGTCTGCGTCCTCGCAGGTTACGCCGCCTTCTTTGTCGACCGTGATGTCGCCGATCTCGTAAGCGCAGGTCGGCATACGCATGTAGATCGCCTTGTCGCCGGTGAGGTTTTCAATGGCTGCGACTAATGCTTTTCTGTCGTTTCCGGTTACGTTGTAATTTGCTTTCATGAGTGTGTTCCTCCTTTGTGAGATTAAGTTTTTTTGCTGTGCCTTTCGGCATGTATATACATCACTCTGAAAGCCTTATTTATCAAGCGATTTCCGACATTTTCTTGAGTAGAAAATCGCCGAAGAATCCGGGCAGAAATTGTGTATTATACACTCGCCGTCGGAGAGGTCTCGACTTCCTTTGCCAGAGCGGAATAGAGGAGCTTTTCGCCGTTTCTTATTACATACACATTCTCATCATCACCGGTATCCTCCACGTAACGGCGAAGGATGACAGAGGCGTATTTCGGATCGAGCTCCATCATGTAGCAGACGCGGTTTAACTGCTCACAGGCCATCAGTGTGGAGCCGGAGCCGCCGAAGGTATCAATAACTACAGAATTCTCCTGAGAGGAATTCTGGATGGGATAGCCCAGAAGGTCGAGCGGCTTACTGGTCGGGTGATCCTTATTGCGTTTTGGCTTATCGTAGTTCCAGATGGTGGTCTGCTTGCGGTCGGAATACCACGGATGCTTGCCGTTTTGCAAAAAGCCGTAGAGCACAGGTTCATGCTGCCACTGATAATCGGAGCGACCGAGCACGAGGCTGTTCTTTACCCAGATACACACACCGGCGAGGTGAAAACCTGCGTCAATGAATGCCTTTCGGAACGTGAGCCCTTCGGTATCCGCATGGAAGCAGTAAGCGGCTCCGCCTTTTTCGAGGTGGTCAGCCATGTTCTTAAAAGCTGCCAGCAGGAACCTGTAAAATTCCTCGCCCTTGAGAGAGTCGTTCTGGATCGTAAGGCCGTCCGAGGCTTTGAAAGATACGCCGTAGGGCGGATCGGTCAGGACGAGGTTTGCTTTCTTGCCGTCCATGAGCTTTTCCACATCTTCCGGCGAGGTGGCATCGCCACACATAACACGATGCCTGCCGACTGTCCAGATGTCGCCGGGCTCCACGAAAGAAGCCTTCTCAAGGGCAGCGGTGAGGTCAAAGTCATCATCGGCGATGTCCTTTTCATTCCCGGTGCCGAGCAGCTTATCCAGCTCACCGGCGTCAAAGCCGAGGAGAGATAGGTCAAAGGACTGATCCTGCAGGTCAGATAATTCGACCGACAGCATTTCCTCATCCCAGCCTGCGTTGAGCGCCAGCTGATTGTCCGCAAGGATATACGCACGCTTTTGTGCTTCCGTCAGGTTCTCGGCAAAGACGCAGGGCACGGTTTCATATCCTTCCTCGCGGGCAGCCGTAACGCGACCGTGGCCGACGAGGATGTTATAATCTGCGTCAATGACCGCAGGACTCACAAAGCCGAACTCCCTGAGAGAAGCTCGGAGCTGTGCGATCTGTTCTTTGCTATGTGTCCGGGCATTCCGGTCATAGGGCACCAGCTTATCAATAGGTACCTGTTCCAATTTCTGTGTGTTCATTTACATATTCCTCCTGCTTCGAAGCAGCTGCTCCATCACGCTGTCCTGCGGGCTGCCCTCAAAGGGCTCGGTGCAGTTTTGCTTTACAATGTCGTAAATTTCGTACCAGAGCAGGTTGGCCTGCTTCTGAAAGTTCATCAAAAGCTGTGTGAAAGGGCTCGCAATGGCAGCGCCGGTGGTCGGGTGCTTTCCGAGCATTCCGTATTTGCTGACCGCTTCGGAACACTGGATATACCGGGCAAAGGCCTCAGAATAGCTTTCGAGCAGGCGCTTGTTTACCAGCCTCTCGCAGCCACGTTCCTTGAGCCACAGCCATGTTTCTTTATAGATTTCATCTGCGCCGAGGGGCTTGCCGTCCTTCTGCAGAGCAGAGAGGTAATCGTCCGGACTTGGCATATCCATGCCTTCCAGCTCTACGCCGTCACCGATGTCGTCAACATCGAAGTCGGTCATGTCTTCTGTGAAGTCCGGCAGCTCCATACGCTTTGCAGGTGCGCCTTTCATTATTTTGTCGGCGAGGGCGTCCGGCTTGGAGCCAGCTTTGACACGCCGCCCGCCGCGATAGGTTCCGTCTTTCGCCATGTCGATCACTTCCATTTCTGTGGTGCAGGGTTTAATACCCTGTTTGAATTGCAATTTTTGCGTAAAAGACCCCGCGCCGTTTTCCGGGGAAAAGGGTCGTAGAGATTTTGACCGCCCTACCGGTCGCCGCGCTCGTGGTGAATCTTCTCGTGACACGAACGACAAAGACTCATAAGGTTGGACTCGTCATTCGATCCTCCCTCAGCAAGCGGCACGATGTGGTGGACTTCCTCAACCGCGACGTAGCGTCCTTCCTTTAAGCACTGCTCACAAAGCGGGTGCTTATGAACGTAGCGGTCACGGATTCGTTTCCATGCTCTGCCGTAGCGTTTGCCGGGAGAGTAGCCACGCTGGAACTTCTCGTAGTGCTGTTCCATGACCTTGGCGTGCTCCTCACAATAAACACCGTCCGTTAGGTGTGGGCAGCCGGGATAGCGGCACGGTCGTTGTGGTTTTCTTGGCATAAGCCGTGCCTCCTTTCAGGGCATAAAGAAAGCCCTGCAGGATGTTCCCGCAAGGCTTGTGTGCTGCGCGTGCAGCTGTTTCTTTATTCTTTTCGCTGATTATATACTATCATAAAGGGCGGGTGGACATCTTAGGACAAAGCAGGACATTTCGGGCGCATTTCAAATGATAATTGGATCATCCGGAAGTGTTACATGAAGGAGCGCCTTGCCGTGCCAGCGACGAATGGTGCGGGCATCTGCACAGAGCTCCATTCCGATCTGCTCCCATGTATAGTTATGGATGTACCGGTACTTGAGTACCATGCGCTCGTCGGTATCAGGAACTGCCTCAATGACCTCCCGTATCTGTTTCTTAAGGTCTGATAGCATTTCCAGCTCACCGGCGATTTTCTTTTCCAGAGTCCACAGCTTCTCAAGCGTTCGGACAAAGGGTGCTTCCGTATTTCGGGAAGTCTGCACGCGGTCTTTATCATATTGGATAGCCGACACGCTACCCGCCATCTCACGCAGGTTTTGTGCTTCCATCGTGTCGGACTTGATTCTCTGATCAAGGCGGTAGGCCTGATGGAGATATTCTTTTACTGTCATAAGGACTTCGCCT
>ENA-OQMN01000322-OQMN01000322.1-human-gut-metagenome-genome-assembly--contig:-NODE-322-length-10314-cov-3.487091_pt1 | contig 10314 bp, 10 predicted proteins | sample MGYA00242765_ERZ504861 | MGnify/ENA primary metagenome ERZ504861 (study PRJEB26092, sample SAMD00036417) | human gut metagenome | host: Homo sapiens | study: EMG produced TPA metagenomics assembly of... | reverse complement strand
GTTCGTTCTGCCGGTCATGATGGCCATTATCATCGAACACGGTTTTAGCTCCGCAAACTGTCCGCAATGCAGTGTGGACGCGCTGAGCATAGGCAGCAGCTTCACTCAGGCGATTGTTGTGGCCCTTGCCCTCTCGGGTGCCGTTCTGGAGATATACCCGAGCAGAACGGTTCAGGAGCGGGTGTTCCTCGATAAAGTCCGCAACTCCCGGATACCAGAATGACCCACAAAGAGAGAACACCGACGCGAATACCTCCGTTTCCCAAAGGCTCATCACCGCAGCCAGACCGCCCAGCGAATAGCCGCCATACGCCAGCTTTTCCGTGTCAAGGGCGTATTCGTCTATAAGCGCCGGGAGAATTTCGTTGTTCAGTTCTCGATGATATTGTCCTAGCTGTCCGCCAAAATCCGGTGTGCCCGGTCGAATAGCCGGTTCCGGCCACGGGGTATATTCTGAAAGTCTGTTATTGGGGTATACCCCCACCAACACTGCTCGTTCCGTGCGCAGATTCAACTGCTCGATCAGTTCCCCATCGTTGAGCAGGATCGCAGGATTTTTGCCTTTGCGCAGTCCCTTTTCCGGGAACCGGACTCCAATTCGATGTGAACCGAGATTTAGAATTTCCATCCATAACCGCCCTTTTTTGTCAATTATTACGCAGTGTGGGGCGCTCCCCACATAGACAAACGGTAGCATTTTGTGCTATATTAGCATTAGCTAACCGCTTTTGCACAAAGGAGCTCCCAATGAATCAAATATCCGCGCTTCCTAATCCGCTGGAAATTTTATTTCAGGAATACAATCAGGGCCGAATCGAGTCTGTCGGCTTCCGCAGCTTGACCCTGCACGCTGGTGAGAGCAACAGCTACCGCACCCTGAAAAGTGCACTGATTGTTCCGGCGTCGGGTCGGGCCATCTTCTCATTTGAGCACGAACCCTTCATTGCCAAGCGAGGACTGTTCCTGCACGGATGTCCCGACAAGACCCTGACCATTTCGGCCTTGGGCGAGCAGGATTTCCACTACATCAATATGTACTACGAAAACGACCGGCCTTTGCTGTTCTCCCACAAGCTCAAAAATCCGGAACAGACCTTTTCCATTTTGGAGCAGATCCTAAAGCTCCACCCGGACGCTGACATCCGCAGCCAGTACCAGCAAGAAAAGCTGACGGAAGAATTCTTCGCCCAGATTTTCGCGGATTTTCAGCCAGAGGAAACTTACAATGAAAGCCAAATCATGAGCATCCTGCTGGATTTCATCGCAGAGCACTATGCAGAGCCGCTGACGCTGGACGCACTGGCCGAGCAGGTCAATGAGAAAGCCGGACATGTCAGCTATCTCTTTTATAAGTACAAAAACATCCGGCCCATCGATTACCTCATCAATTATCGTGTCCGAATAGCCACTGAGCTTTTGCGTTCCGGTGACTACACCGTGACGCAGGCTGCCCACGAGGTTGGATACCGGGATGCCTGCTATTTCAGCCGTATCTACAAAAAACGGATGGGCTTTCCGCCCACCCGCATTCTGCCGTAACCGGAGGATTTGCTTTAAGAAGCGCTATACATGAAGCTGTACAGGGTCTCAGCAGAATCGATGACCCGTGCGCCGTAATCCATCACGTCATCGTAATCCATCTCAATGACCTTCTGATTGGCAATGGCGGGAACCTCCTGCACGACGGCGTTGGAGGTCAGCTGCTCCACAGCGTCGGCATCGGTGGCCCCAAAGCGGTCTGCGCGGACGTAGACGATGATATCCGGGTTCATGGAGACAAGATTCTCCAGCGTCAGGCCGTTGCCGCCCTTGTCCAGAACATTTTCGGCGTTCAGGGCATTCAGCATACAACTGCTCATCTTGGAATTGAAGGCCACGAAGGTGCCATCGGCATAGCCAGCCATGAACAGAACCTTCAGGGGTTCGCCACTCTGGCTGCTGACCTTGTCCATCAGCGCATCGATTCGCTCCTGAAGCTCATCGGCGTAAGAGTTGGCGGTCTCTTGCACGTTGAAGATCTCGCCGATGTTCCGCACGTCCTCTACAATGTTATCCAGCGACTGCTCAATGGAAGCACTGGCCAGTTCGGTATAGACGGGAATGCCCAGCTCCTGATAGGACTGGACAGTGCCGATGCTGCTCTCAGTGAACATCAGGGGACCCTTGCCAAGGATCAGATCCGGCTCCGTGGCAAGGATGGTCTCCTTGGAAACAGACTTCTTATCGCCGAGGCTGTTCAGAGATGCAATTTCATCAGCAATGGCACCCTTCAGGGCATTGTCATTATCGAACACGCCGACGATTTTATCCTTGAGCCCCAGCTTGATGAGCAGCTCAGTCATGGACAGCTGTGTGGACAGCACCTTCTCCGGTGCATGGTCGTAGGTCATATCCACAGCATTGCCATCAGCGTCATAGATCTGCAGGGTCAGGGGGTAAGAGGTCTCTTCGGCGGAGACGGTGCTCTCGGCAACAGACGAAGCGATCTCGGAGGAGGCGGCAACGGACGATGCCACAGAAGATGCAGTCTGACTGCAGCCAGTGGCCAGCATGACGGCTGCCAGTGCCGCGGCAGCAACACTCAGGGGTTTCTTTTTCATAAATTTTCCTCTTTCTGCGGGGTACTCCCGCGTTTTTGTATAGATATTGAATCATCAGTTTTCCGTTGATCGGGCTGGGGTACACACAGGCTTCTACATCAAAGATCCGGCGCAGATTTTCGGGGGTCATCACCGTCTTGAGGCTGGCCTGCGTTACAATTTCGCCTTGCTTCATCAGATAGAGGTGGTCGCAGAATTGTGCTGCAAGGCTCAGATCGTGCAGCGCTGCCAGGACCGTGATCTGCAAATCTTTGATGATTGAAAGGATTTCTAACCGATAACGGATATCCAGATGATTTGTCGGCTCGTCGAGAATCAGGATCTTGGGCGACTGGGTCAGCGCGCGGGCCAGAACCACCCGCTGCTTTTCACCGCCCGAAAGGGACTGGAAGTTCCGGTCACGGTAGCTTTTCATGCCTACCTTGTCCAGTGCCTCCAAAGCCATCTCGTAGTCCCTCTCCCGTTCTTGCTCCAGCAGGGAGTGGAAGGGATACCGCCCCATCAGGGCGATGTCCAGCACGGTATAGTCAAAATTGATCTGGTTGAATTGTCCCATCACCGCCATGTTCCGCGCCAGCTTTTTGCCGGAAAAGTGTGTGATGTCCTCGTCATCCAGACGAACGATGCCGCTGTCCATCTTTTGTGTGCGGTAGATGGAGCGGAGCAGAGTGGTCTTGCCGCTGCCGTTGGCACCCAGCAAGGCCGAGAATTTCCGGTCCGGCACCTCAATGGAGAGATTCCGAACGATGGGTTTTCCGGCAATCGAAACGCTGACGTTTTTCGCATCCAGTTTCATTCAATTGCCTCCAAATCCATACTTTTTACTCACCATCACATAGACGAAGAAGGGTGCACCCACCAAGGCAGTGAAGATGCCCACAGGCAGCTCGGTGTTGGAAATCAGACTGCGGGCGATGGCATCTACCCAAAGCATGAACAGTCCACCGGATAATGCTGCAATGGGCAGTAGTTTTCGGTGTGCTGTGCCTGCAATGGCGCGGGAAACGTGCGGGATAATAAGCCCTACAAAGCCAATCGTGCCGCAGACCGATACCAATGCACCAGTCAGCACGGAGAGCACCAGCAGATAAACCAACCGACACCGGAAGGTGTTGATGCCAATGGTGGAAGCTGCTTCCTCGCCCAACATCAGGCCATCCAGCGTCTGGGCCTGCGTCCGGAAAAAGACTGCTGCCGCCAGTACGATCAGTGTGATAGGGCCGATATTTTTCCATCCGGCGCGGGTCAGGGAGCCCATCGTCCAGAACTTGATGGACATCATACCGTCCGAATCGCCTGCTACCGCAATGATAAAGTTGGAAAATGCGGTCAGCAGCGCATTGACGATCATGCCGGAGAGAATCAGCTTGACTGAGGTGGTCTTGCCATCCGCCGAGGAGAGGGCCAATACGAGGAAGCAGGCACCGCCTGCTCCTACAAAGGCCCAGAAGCCGGAGATCACGCCCAGCCCTAAAAAGAGTGAACCGGTGGCTCCCAGCGTTGCGCCTGCCGACACACCAAGAATGTATGGGTCTGCCATTGGGTTTTGGACAACTGCCTGCATCACGCAGCCACAGAGCGCCAGCCCGCTTCCTGTCAGAAAGCCCAGAATAATTCGGGGCATCCGGATCTGCCAGACGATCTGTTCAAATGCCACAGATACCGAGGTGCCTGTGTCTGTCCCGAACAGGTGCCGAAGCAGGATCGATAGTGTATCTTGTACCGGAATGCGGACTGCTCCCATGCAAAGCGTAATGATTGCAGAAACAAGCGTTAGAATCATCAATAGAATGATCGTCAGTCGTGTCTTTTTCATATAGAAATCACCCTCTCAAGTGGTCCGGGGTTAGCTTTGACTATCCACAAGGTATTTTACAGGCCGCTTACAGATTTGTCTATGGACAATTCTTTAAAGAATGGACGATTCTTAAAAACCGACTCTCAGCTCTCCTCGACCACCGGAACACCAAACCCGCGCTCAATGGTATAGGCTGTGCGGGCATAGTGGGGATCCCGGATGTCCACCGTGAGCACGGCCACCGTGAGCACGGCCACCGTGTGCAGGCTCTTGCTGACCATACCCTGTGCAATGGCACTGGGGGCGTAGTTGCAGCGTTTGAGCACCTTTTCCACCTTGGCGCGGGTGTCGGCGCGGACAGTATCTTTGTGGTTGAGCACGCGGGAGACGGTGGCGATCGAGACTCCGGCTTCCCGTGCAATATCGTAAATATTCATAGACCCTCTTGTAAAATCAGATGTGGTTGGATGGTTATGTACGGCAACATCGGTCAGGTCTCCTGCCTGATGTCCACCCTGATGGGCGGCGTCTCCGGTTCTGCGGTTGCAGATGCTTCGATGGAGTGCCGCATCCTCGGACCTGAGATGACCCGTCTGGGCTACGACCGCGGCTGGTCTGCCGCCATCAACGGCCTGTCCGGCCTGATCGTCGCCACCATTCCGCCGAGCATGGGCCTGATCATCTACGGCACCGTCGGCGAGGTGTCCATTGGCCGCCTGTTCATGGCTGGCTGGGTCCCCGGCATCCTGATGTGCGTGCTGCTGATGCTGGCCGTCACCTGGAGCGCCCGCCGCTTCGGCTACAAGCCCGAGCATGACCATCCGGCTCCGCTGTCTGAGATCCTGAAGGCTCTGCTGGATAGTATCTGGGCCATTCTGTTCCCTGTCCTGCTGATCGTCCTGATCCGCTTCGGCATCATGAGCCCCACCGAGTCCGGCTCCTTTGCCTGCGCATACGCCCTGCTGGTCGGCACCGTGTTCTACCACGAGCTGACTTGGGAGAGCCTGCTGCAGACCCTGCGCGACAGCGTGAAGGACATCACCGTCATCACCATCATTCTGGCGTTCTCCGGCGTGTTCGGCTACGGTATCGTGTTCGATAACATCACTGTCACCATTGCAAACGCTCTGCTGGGCATCACCAGCAACAGCGCGATCCTGCTGCTTCTGGTCGTCGTCTTCCTGCTGATCTGCGGTATGTTCATGGAGACCACCGTTATCGCCCTGATCCTGACCCCCATCCTGCTGCCCGTCATGCGCAGCATCGGCGTCAACGAAGTCGTGTTCGGCATGATCATGATGACCACCGTCACCTTCGGCGTCATGACTCCCCCTGTCGGCACCGCGCTGTATGCTGTGTCTGACATCATGGAGTGTCCCATTGAGGAGACCTTCAAGAAAGGCTGGCCCTTCTACCTCGCGATCATAGGTGTCATCCTGTTCATGATATTCTTCCCGCAGGCGGTGCTCTTCCTGCCGAACCTCGTGTACGGCGCTTAAATCAAGCGTTCCACCTCTCTCCGATTCTTCTATCTATAAAGCAGAGCCTGTCTTTCCTGCCTTGGAAAGGCAGGCTCTGTGCCTTTTATGGAGGGTTTTATGAAACCGACAACAGATTTCCCTTTCCTGCTGGACAACCCCCGGGCGTGGCGCACCTATCTGGGAGGCCGGATGCTGGACGCCCTGCACGGTGACTCCAACGGCGAGGACGGGCATTTCCCCGAGGAGTGGATACTTTCCACCGTCGCCGCCCGCAACGCCGGACGGGAGCAATTCCCCGAAGAGGGCATGAGCCACCTGCGCGGCACCGACGTCACCCTGAGATCGGTGCTGGAAAGCGATACGGAGGGCTATCTCGGCAAGGGCGCGGCGCAGCCCACCCTCGGCGTGCTGACCAAGCTCATCGACAGCGCCGAGCGTCTGACCTTGCAGGTGCATCCCGACAGGCCGACGGCCCTGCGGCTGTTCCGGAGCCAGTACGGCAAGACCGAGTGCTGGCACATCCTCAGCGGCCACCCCGTGAACGGCGAAGAGCCCTGCATCTACTACGGCTTCCAGCCGGACATGACCCGCGCGCGGTGGGAAGCGCTGTTCCACGCACAGGATATTCCCGGGATGCTGGCCGGGATGCAGAAATACCCGGTGCATCCGGGCGACACCATCCTGATCGAGGGCGGTATGCCCCACGCCATCGGCGCGGGCTGCTTCCTCGTGGAGATCCAGGAGCCGACGGATTATACGATCCGGGTGGAGCGCACGACGCCCAGCGGCTTTGCCGTGGCCGACAGTATGTGCCATCAGGGGCTTGGCTTTGAAAAGATGTTCGAGTGCTTCCACTATGAGCCGCACAGCCGCGAGGAGATCCACGACCGCTGGTTCATCGAACCGGAAACGGTGCTGAAAACGGCGGGCGGAAGCATCACGACGCTGGTGGGCTATCGCAATACGCCGCTCTTCCGTCTGGACGAAGTAAACGTCTCCGACACCCTGACGGTGGACTGCCCGCCGCGCGGCAGCGGCATCTATGTGCTGGAAGGCGCAGGGACCCTGAGCGCAAACGGCCGCAGCCTGCCTCTGAAAAAGACCGACCAGCTCTTTGTCCCCGCTGGAACGGGAAGATTTACACTGTACGCGGAGGCTCCGCTGAGGGTCCTGCATTTCTTTGGCCCTGAACAGAAACAATAAATTCCAATGTAAAAAAAGACCTCCGCAGCCCTGAAAGGCGGCGGAGGTCTTCTGCGATAGGGGAGAGGTCACTTCCGTGCTATCATCTCGGTATAGGCCAGCACCAGCGGGCCGACGCCCTTTGCATCGTTGCAGACCACCGGCTCACTGAAATAGTAAGCCAGCGAGCCGTCGCGGTGGTCCTTGCCGCCGAGGCCGGCGACGAGGCAGATGCCGTCCAGCTGCAGGCTGCCGTCCGGGTTCTTGCTCAGATACTTGTCACAGGTGCCGTAGAAGGCTTTCTCGGCCCATGCGGCCATCCGCTTGGGCAGGTAGCCGAGACGCACGCCCTTGAGCACGGCGTAGGCGAAGAGGGCCGTGCCGCTGGTCTCGAGGTAGTTGCCCTCGACGCCGGGGTGGTCCATCACCTGCCAGAACATGCCGGTCTCCTCGTCCTGGAACTTGTGGACGTCCTCAATGGTCTGCTTGAGCATCGCCATGATGCCGCGGTACTCGTTGTAGAGCTGCTCGTCCATCCGCTCCAGCACGTCCACCATCGCCACCATGAACCAGCCCATGGCCCGCAGCCAGAAGTTGGGACTGCAGCCGGTGACGGGGTCGGCCCAGTACATCTGGCGGCTCTCGTCGTAGCCGTGGTAGTACAGGCCGGTCTTCTCATCCCGCATGTGCTTCTGGATGTTCATGAACTGCTTGTAGCTGTCGATGCAGCCCTGCATCTTGTTGTAACGGGTCTCGTACTCCATATAGAAGGGCTGGGCCATGTAAGTGCCGTCCAGCCAGACCTGCCACGGATAAATGTCCTTGTGCCAGAAGTTGCCCTCCTTGGTGCGGGGCTGGGTGAGCAGCTGGCTGCGGATGGTGTCGATGGCCTTGCGGTACTTCTCGTCGCCGAAGATGTCGTAGAGGATGAACAGGTTTTTGCCCTGATTCACGTTGTCGAGGTTATGCTCCTTCGGGTCGTAGGTCTTGATGGAGCCGTCTTCCTGCACGAACCAGTCGATGAAATCCCTGGAAAATTTCAGGTACTTCTCGTCGCCGGTAGTCTTATACAGGCTCAGGCAGGCGGTGATCATGCAGCCGTCGATGTAGTTCCACTTGTTGGGCTTGCCGCTGCGGACCTTCTCGATGTTCCACATGGGTGCCTCGGCGCTGGAATTGGCGATGAGGTAGTCCACATAATCGCCCAGCATGGACAAAATCTCTTCATGAGTCATGGCTTAGTCCTCCTCAAAATGGCCGACATTGGCAAAGCGCAGGCGCTCGCCCTCGCAGCCTTCGATCCTGACGTTGTGCAGCTTGATGTTCTTGACGTTCTCGGCGTAGATGGCCAGCTTCTTGACCAGCGGGCGGTTGTCGGCCATGGCAGCCTGCCCCTCCTTGGCGTCGGGGTCGAAGGTGATGGTGACGTTCTTCATGGAGACGCCCTCGATGGGCTGCTCGGGCAGGCCGTCGAAGTAGCAGCCCGCAAACTGTGCGTCGGTGGCCACGATGTCTTCCATGGTCAGAGTGCCGAGCTTCGGGGTGTACTCGTCCACGGGCAGAGCCTCGCGGCACTGGACATAGGGGCTGTGGCCGTCCGGGTCGCAGAAGTAGAACATATTGATGACGAAGGGAGCCTTGACGCCCCGCATCTCCACGTTGCGGAACACCAGACCGTCGATGACGGCGGTGTTGCCGCGGCCGCGGCGGGTCTTGACCCGGAGGCCGCGGTCGGTGTGGTCCATGAGGCACTGGGTGACCACCATGTCCCTGACGCCGCCGCTCATCTCGCTGCCGATGACGATGCCGCCGTGGCCCTTGTCCAGCAGGCAGTTGCGAATGACGGTGTGCTCGCAGCTCTTCTTGAGCTTCATGCCGAGGAAGACCTTGCTGGCCTTCATGGCGATGCAGTCGTCGCCGACGTGGATGTTCACGCCGATGATGCGGGTGTACTCGCAGCTCTCGGGGTCGATGCCGTCGGTGTTGGGGGCGTTGTAGGGGTTGTTGATATTGAAGTTCAGCAGGTCGAGGTGTTTGACGAAGATGGGGTGGATGGTCCAGGAGTAGCTGTTCTGCACGGTGATGCCGTGGAGGCAGATGTTCTGGCTGTCCACCATCGCCACGGCGCGGGGACGCCATGCGATGCGCTTGACCTTGGGGTTGACCCACCAGTCGCCGTTCTGGGCGTCGCAGTCCAGCGTGCCTTCACCGGTGACGACGACGTCATGCACCTGGGTGATGTTCAGCAGGCCCGCAAAGCTGTTCAGCGGGTTGCCCTCCCAGCCGGTGAGGTAGTATTCATCCACTTCGTTCTCGCTGGGGATGACGCCGGGCAGGATGGGGTAGTGGGTGCGGTCGTTGTCGCCCAGCAGCACAGCGCCCTTCTCGAGGTAGAGGGTGGTGCAGCTCTTCATGAAGAGGCTGGCGGTGCGGTAGCGGCCGGCGGGGACATACACCGTGCCGCCCCTGGGGCAGGTGGAAAGAGCAGCCTGCAGCCTGCCGGTGTTGTCGGTCTCGCCGTCGGCGACGAGGCCATAGCGGGATGCGTCCACAAAGAGCTCTCGGCCTCGGTAGTGAAATCCAGCTTCAGGTGCTCACCCTCGGCGTCCACCTCCACGGTGTAGGTGGTGGACGGAGTCAGGGAGAAGAGGGAGAACACGTTGGCGTTGCAGCTTTCGTAAATGGTCTTGCCGTTCAGAGCCACGGCGAAGGGGTGCTCTGGGCGGAAGCACTTGCCGTTTTCCAGCTCGAAGACGGCGCTGCGGGTCATGGAACGGATGAGAGACAGATTCATTTTTACAGCCTCCTGAGTTATTTGCGTAGATTTGCGGCTTGCCCGCAGAGGGCGGGCATGGTACACTGGGGATAAGAAGATCAGAGCACTGCCCCGGCGGGGCAGGCATAGCAAGAAGGGGGAAGGGCGGATGCGCGCCGAACGGGAAAAGCTCAACGCGAAGATCACGGCGGGAGCGCTCAAGCTGGCCGGCGGGCGGCTCGAGCTGCCTGCCGAGATGTGCCATATCGTTCTGTTTTCGGGCGGCAGCTGCACGGTCCAGTGCGGGGATACGTCGCTCCTGGTCAGCCCCGGCTGCGCACTGCTGCTGGGGCCGGGGCGTGGGCGGTATCGCCACAACTTCGTCAGGCAATCCATGGCCAGATCCGTACGAGCCTTACGTTTCGCCGCACCATTGCGGTACACGCCGTCGACATCCGGCTGACTCATATCCATGAAACGTTGTTTAAGACCATCAAC
>ENA-OQMN01000320-OQMN01000320.1-human-gut-metagenome-genome-assembly--contig:-NODE-320-length-10332-cov-3.347771_pt1 | contig 10332 bp, 8 predicted proteins | sample MGYA00242765_ERZ504861 | MGnify/ENA primary metagenome ERZ504861 (study PRJEB26092, sample SAMD00036417) | human gut metagenome | host: Homo sapiens | study: EMG produced TPA metagenomics assembly of... | reverse complement strand
CCAGGGTCTTGCCCTCGGTCATGTACGGGGCGATCTGCTTGTTGTAGATGTCGGCGCACAGCTCGTCAGGCACCAGCATCATCACGATGTCGCCGGCCTTGGCGGCCTCCTCCACTTCCATCACGCGGAAATTGGGACAGGTGGCGGCGAACTCCTCCGCCTTGGCCCAGTGGGAGGAGCCCTTCCGCAGGCCCACCACCACGTTGACACCGCTCTCGGCCAGGTTCTCAGAATGGGCATGGCCCTGAGAGCCGAAGCCGATCACGGCCACGGTCTTGCCGTCCAGCAGGCCCAGGTTGCAGTCAGTGTCGTAATACTTTTTGATTGCCATGTTCGTGTTCTCCTTTTCTGTTTCTTGACGATGTGGGTGGGAATGGTTTTGCCGATGGGCCCTGAACAGAACGGCCGAAGTGAAAGAAAAAAGCCTTTGCCTCTTGCAAGCAAGAGGCAAAGGCTTTTGAAACACCTTCGCGGTACCACTCTTGTTAACGGTGGAAGATCCTTCCGCCGCCATCTCAGCAGGCCCCAACAGGCCCTGCACGGTAACGGGTGCGCCCGGCACTGCCTATCAGAGAGTTCTCTTTCAGCAGGCTACTCCAGGATGATTTCACCAGATCCGACGCTTGTTGCCTTGCACCAACCGGCAATTCTCTGAAAGCGGAGCGAAGCGGGCTACTTGTTCCCTTCATCATATTTTAGGTATGCAAAGCGGTAACACACTGTTCCGCCCCCTGTCAAGAGAAACTTGCGCTCAACTTCCCCGCTCCCGCAAAGTTTTATGGTTTGACCAATTCCATCCCTTTTCAAACGCGAAACCTTATGTATTTTCCCCACGATTTTCCGCCAAGCCTGTACAGGGACCGGCCAGACCAGCCCAAATCTTTGCGCTTAGGGTTCCTCTTTTTGTTAAATGGAAATATTTTCTAAATATTTTTGATTTCAAAGGAGAAGTGCCAGAAAGTCTCATAACAGGCGTTTAAAACTTGAGAAATCCGCCGAACATGTTCTTGCGCGGACAAAAGTCGTTGACGCAAAGACGCGCCCAGTATTACAATGTGGTCGATACAAACACGGACGGAGGCCGCGGCGCGGTCATCCGCCAAGTCTGGTTTTTGGAGGGATTCACCATGAGCATTCAGAACGAGTATCTAAGCGGCCTGATGGAGCGCGTGGTCCGGCGGAATCCGGCAGAGCCGGAATTTCACCAGGCGGTCCAGGAGGTTCTGACCTCCCTGGTCCCGGTGGTGGAGGCGAAGCCGGAGTATATCAAAGAGGGCGTCATGGACTGCCTGGTAGAGCCGGAGCGGATCATCAAGTTCCGGGTGCCCTGGGAGGATGACCAGGGCAACATCCACGTGAACCGGGGCTTCCGGGTGCAGTTCAACAGCGCCATCGGCCCCTACAAAGGCGGCTTACGGTTCCACCCCTCCGTGTACGAGGGCATCATCAAGTTTCTGGGCTTTGAGCAGATCTTCAAGAACAGCCTGACCGGCCTGCCCATCGGCGGCGGCAAGGGCGGCAGCTCCGCGGGCGGCGGTGACAACGTGCTGAGCTTCTACCTCAGCGAGCCTGCCTACATCGACCCGTATAACGCGCAGGAGAACCAGGGCAACGCCGTCGTGCGCGCCTGCTTCGACGGTCTTATGACCTGGGACTGGGACACCAACAGCGCGGTCCCCATGTGCGCCGCCGAGGCCCCCACGCTCTCCGATGACGCCCTCACCTACACCTTCAAGCTCCGCGAGGGCATGAAATTCCACAACGGCGATGCCGTGGATGCCGCCTCCTTCAAGCGTGGCTGGGAGCGCGTCGCGTCCTCCAAGGGCGTCAAGGACACCCCGTCCGACATCGCCTACCACCTGGCTCCGGTTGCCGGCTACGATGAGTTCCACAGCGGCTCTGCCGACGAGCTCTCCGGCGTCGTCGCCGTTGACGAGCTGACCCTGCAGGTCACCCTGTCCTCTCCCATGGCCGACTGGCCGGCCGTCTGCTGCCACCCGGGCTTGGTGCCGGTGCCGCAGGCCGCCATCGACGATCCGGATTCCTTCCTGGAGCAGCCGATCGGCAACGGCCCCTTCAAGATGGATGAGGCTTGGAAGCACAACCAGTACATCAACCTCGTCAAGTTCGACGATTACTACGGTGAGCCCCCAAGGTCGACAGCGTCTACTGCTCCATCCAGAAGGACCCGAACACCGCCTACAAGGAGTTCCAGGCCGGCTCGATCGACTTTGCTCAGATCCCCACGGGCAAGATCAAGGAGTGCCAGGACAGCTACGGCACCTCCGAGGACGGCTACACCGTCACCCCGGGCAAGCAGTGCCTGCTGGGTACCGAGCTGTCCACCTACTTCCTGATCCTCAACTCCGACGATCCGGTGCTGGCCGACGTCGACGTGCGTCACGCCATGTCCCTGGCCATCAACCGCCAGAACATCGTGGACACCCTCTATGAGGGCAGCCGCAAGCCTGCTACCTCCATCATGCCGACCGCGATCGACGATGACGAGGAGGACACCTGGACCTACTGCGCCTATGATCCCGATCAGGCCAAGCAGATCCTCGACGCCAAGTACCCGGCCGATGCCGACGGCAAGCGCGGCCTGTCCGTCACGCTGAACTACAACGGCGATGGTGGTCACGAGGACCTCATGTCCGCGATCCAGCTCGACCTCGAGGCCGTGGGCTTCACCGTTACCCAGGACACGGTCGAGTGGGCTACCTACCTTACCAACCTCGGCGATGGCAACTTCTCCGTGGCGCGCCTGGGCTGGACGGCTGACTATCCCACCATGGATAACTTCCTGTATCCGAACTTCTTCAGCACGGCTGACAACAACTACGAGAAGTACAACAAGCCCGAGATCGACGCCGCCATCCTGGCCGCGCGTGAGATCCAGGACGAGGAGGAGCGCCGCGCCGCCTGCCGTAAGATCTGCGCGCAGATCGGCGAGGACATGCCGGTCATCCCGATCATGTTCTATGCGCACAACTACGTGGGCTCCGAGCGTCTGAAGAGCTTCAACTACGACGCCCAGACGATCCCGCACTTCGAGACCGCTGAGCTCGCCTAACGTCTCGTCATGCATCGAGCATAGACCCGATAGCGTCTGCAAGCAGGACATCGCAGCTCGCGGTGTCCTGCTTCTTATTATTCTGCCTGCATATCTACGCACAATCCCCGCAGTATCGGTAAACGGGTGCCGTATAATAGGGGGTTATGTCGCGGTATTCGCTGCCGCGGCGGGCACTGTCCACCAGACAAGGGAGGGTATCGCTGTGCTAAGGTACATCCTCAAGCGAATCCTGCAGTTCATCCCTGTCTTCCTCGGTGTCACGCTCATTCTGTTCATCATGCAGAATGTCGTGCCCGGCGATCCCATCAAGCTGATCGCCGGCGAGAAGAAGCTCGATCCGGTAACGGAGATGAACATCCGCGCCGCTCACGGCCTGATCAAGACCGACGCGGACGGCAACATCGTGTACGACGAGAACGGCGACACGATCGAGACCCCTATGTGGGAGCGTTATTTCACGTATCTGAATAGCCTGCTGCATGGAGACCTGGGCACCTCGTACCAGCGCGGTACGTCGGTCGATTCGATCATCCTGTCGGCCTATCCATACACGGTGCAGTTGGCGTTGGTCGCAATCGTGATCGAGGCGGTGGTCGGTATCGGCGCGGGCATCATCTCGGCGATCAAGCGCTATTCCTTCTGGGATGTGCTGGTAACGCTCACCACCTCGGTGCTGGTGGCCATGCCCGCCTTCTGGTTCGGTATGCTGCTGCAGCTGATCTTCGGCATCTGGCTGAAGGATGCCACGGGCGGGGCCTTGGCGCTTCCCGTGTCGGGCGTCGCCGGCCCGCGCGCGCTGTTCCCCGAGTGGATGTACTACATCCTGCCCGCGCTCACGCTCGCGGCGGTTTCCACTGCCTACTCCGCGCGCATCATGCGCTCGCAGCTGATCGAGGTCATGAACCAGGACTACATTCGCACGGCCAAGGCCAAGGGTCTGTCCAAGGGCTCGATCATCCTCCATCATGCGCTCAAAAACGCGCTGATCCCGGTTGTCACCTATATCGGCATGGACTTCGGCGCCATGCTGTCCGGTGCCATCCTCACCGAGACGGTGTTCAACTGGCCCGGTATCGGACGCGAGACCTACACCGCCATCACCCAGCGCGACTGGCCCATCGTTATGGGCTCGGTCACGGTCATCGTGGTCGTGGTTATGGTCATCAACCTGATCGTTGACGTGAGCTACGCGTTCCTCGATCCCCGTATTCGCCTCGGCAATGCGGGCAAAGAGTAGGAGGGCACCATGCAGTACCCCTTCAATGAGATGGAGCAGACGGGTGCGGCTGCCGTTACAGCCCAGCCCAAGGCGGCTGCCGCCGCTCCTTCGCGCACCCTGTGGGGTGACGCCTTCAAGCGCCTGACGAAGAACAAGCTCGCCGTCGCCGCGGCCATCTGGATCGTTCTCGTCGTCATCGTGGCGGCCACCGCCGACCTGTGGGTCCCGCAGACCCTGGGCGACCCCACGGCGTCGGACTCCACCACCATGGCGATGAACTCGCGTCAGCCGCCGTCGCTTGAGCACCCGTTCGGCACCGACACGCTCGGTCGCGACGTGCTGTCCCGCGTCATCTACGGTGCGCGCATCTCGCTCACCGTCGGTTTGGTCGCCACCGGCATCTCCACGCTGATCGGTTTGGTGATGGGCGCGATCGCGGCGTACTACGGCGGGATCTGGGACACGATCATCATGCGCCTGGCCGATATTTTCCTGGCCTTCCCGTACACCTTGTTCGTCATCGCGATGATCGCGGTGATCGGCAACGGCATCCAAAACGTGTTCTTCGCGATCGGCGTTTTGGGTTGGCCGCAGGTGGCGCGCGTGTTTAGAAGCGCCATCCTGTCGGTGAAGGAGAGCGACTACGTGGACGCCGGCCGTGCCATGGGCGCGTCGGACTTCCGCATCATCGTGCGCCACATCTTCCCGAACTCCGTTGCCTCCATCGTGGTGTACGCCACCATGAACATCGGCGGCGCCATCCTGACCGAGTCGGCCCTGTCGTTCTTGGGCATGGGTGTCGTCCCGCCCGATCCCTCGTGGGGCACGCTGATCCAGGACGGTCAGCAGTTCCTCGAGACGCAGCCGTGGCTCATGATCATGCCCGGCCTGGCGATTCTGACCACCGTGCTGGCATTCACGCTGCTGGGCGACGGCCTGCGTGACGCCCTGGACGTCAAGATGAAGGACGCGTAAAGAGCTATGGCTAGGAATAAGAAGAACTTCGTCGACCTGAAGGAGCAGCCGATCCCCGAGGGTCAGCACCTGCTCGAGGTCGACAACCTCAAGATGTACTTCCATACCGAGGACGGCATCGTGCATGCGGTCGACGGCGTGAGCTACACGCTGGACCGCGGCGAGACGCTGGGCGTGGTAGGCGAGTCGGGCTCCGGTAAGTCCGTGACCGCCATGACCATCATGGGCCTCATCTCCATGCCCCCGGGCAAGGTGGAGGGCGGTACGGTGACCTATCGCGGGCGCGATCTGCTCAACATGAGCGAAGAGGAGATGCAGCACGTCCGCGGCAACGACATCGCCATGATCTTCCAGGACCCCATGACCTCCCTGAACCCGGTCTACAAGATCGGTCGCCAGGTGGCGAGGGCCTGCGCCTGCACCGCGGCTACTCCAAGGCCGAGGCGCTCAAGCGCGCCACCGAGCTGCTTGACCTCGTGGGCATCCCCGAGCCCGAGAAGCGCGTGAACGAGTATCCGCACCAGTTCTCCGGTGGTATGCGCCAGCGCGTCATGATCGCCATGGCGCTCGCCTGCGATCCGGACATCCTGATCGCCGACGAGCCCACCACGGCGCTGGACGTGACCATCCAGGCGCAGATCATCGAGCTCATGCAGGAGATGCAGGAGAAGAACGGCAACGCGATCATCATGATCACCCACGACCTGGGCGTCGTGGCCGACATGGCCGACAAGATCATGGTCATGTATGCCGGCCATCCCGTCGAGTTCGGCACCGCCGACGAGATCTTCTACGAGAGCCGCCATCCGTATACCTGGGGCCTTATCCGCTCCATCCCGGAGCAGGCGACCGATGAGAAGAAGCCGCTCACGCCCATCAAGGGCAATCCGCCCTCGCTGGTGAATCTGCCGAAGGGCTGCGCCTTCGCACCGCGTTGCCCGTACGCCACGGAGCTGTGCCACCGCGAGCGTCCCCAGAAGTTCACCACCGAAAGCGGTCACTACGCCGAGTGCCACTACGCCGACGACCCTGAGTTCCTCAAGCGCTTTGCGCCCGATACCTCGCGTTCGCGCGGCACCATGCCCACGGTGATCCCCGATGACGCCCCGAAGGGAGGCGAGCGCTAAGATGGCTCAGTCCAACGAGAACATGCCCCTGCTGAAGGTCGAGCACCTCTGCAAGGAGTTCCCCACGGCCTCCGGCCTGTCCGCGCGCTTCTCCAAGCGCGTGGTGTCCGCCGTCAACGACGTCTCCTTCGAGATCCGCGCCGGCGAGACCTTCGGCTTGGTGGGCGAGTCCGGCTGCGGCAAGTCCACAACCGGTCGCGCCATCATGCATCTGGACCCGCCGACCTCCGGCAAGGTGTACTTCGAGGGCCGCGACGTTTCCAAGATGAGCAAAAAAGAGCTCAAGGCCATGCGCCGCGAGATGCAGTTCATCTTCCAGGATCCCTATGCGAGCCTGAACCCGCGCATGACCATCGGCGAGATCATCGCCGAGCCCATGGTGATTCACGGCATCGGCACGCCCGAGGAGCGCCAGGCGCGCGTCCGCGAGCTGCTGGACGTGGTGGGCCTGAACCCGGAGCACATCAACCGCTACCCGCATGAGTTCTCCGGCGGCCAGCGTCAGCGCGTGGGCATCGCCCGTTCGTTCATCCTGCGCCCGAAGCTGATCATCTGCGACGAGCCCGTCTCCGCGCTCGACGTTTCGATCCAGGCGCAGGTGCTGAATCTGCTGAAGGACCTGCAGCGGCAGTACGGCACGGCCTACCTGTTCATCGCACACGACCTGTCGGTGGTGCAGCACATCTCCGACCGCGTGGCCGTGATGTATCTGGGCAAGATGGTTGAGCTTTCCGACTGGAAGAGCCTGTACGCCGAGCCCAACCACCCCTACACGCAGTCGCTGCTGTCCGCGGTGCCGATTCCCGATCCGGACATCCAGAAGAACCGCAAGCGTATCATCCTCGCGGGCGATCCGCCCTCGCCGATCGATCCGCCCACCGGCTGCCGGTTCCACACGCGCTGCCCGATCGCTCAGGAGATCTGCTCGCGTGAGATCCCGTCGTTCGACGAGATCCAGCCGGGGCATTTCTGCGCCTGCCACTGTGCGGCGCCGTTCCCCATCAAGGAGAGCCACATCAACCTGTAAGGTTGCTGTGCGGCTCGGGCCGAGTGCGCGCGTGCGCATAGCCGTCTGCGGCGCCTCGAGACTGCCTCCCATCTTTTGAATTGGCTCGTGCCGTTCAAGAGGTGGGAGGTTTTTGTATGCGGCGACGTGCTGCTGGGGTGGCTGGGCGCGTAGGAGATGCCGTGTTGTGCCAGTTTGCGGCGGGGCGAGTGCCCCTGTGCGCCGCCGTGCGCATGGTTGTCGCGGGTGCCGCCGCGCCGTCGTGCATATGGCCCGTGTGTTGGCGCCCCTGTACGTTTCGGCACGCCGCCGCGCATGCGGCTCCCGTGCGCTCCCGCCCCCTATGTGCCCGTTGCCAGATTGTGTGTGAAAACCGCTGCGTTGGGCGCGGATTGGTTTAGGGTGGATGCAAGTGATTCGATTTGACGAGCGGGGAGGGCCCGGTGCTTGATCGACGTGCGTTTCTAGGCGGTATGGCGAGTTTGGCCGCCGTGCCGTGGCTGGCCGGTTGCGGACGCGTGGCCGAGGTGTTCGAGCACGACGATGACGAGCAGGAAAGCGGATCGTGGCTGCGCTGCTGCATCGATGCGCCGGCGAGCATCGATCCCGCCACGCTGGTGGATGCAGCCGGCGCTCAGGTGGCGCTGCAGCTGTTCGACCCGCTCATGCGCTACGATCCGATCTCCCATGAGCTGACCTGCCTGGCTGCCTCCTCATATGAGGTGTCCGCCGATGCGCGTACGTTCACCTTCCACTTGAAGGAGGGTGCGACCTTTCATACGGGCGACGCGGTGGATGCCGCGAGCTTCAAGCGCGCATGGGAGCGCCTGTTCACGGCTGAGCTTACCGGGGACGACGCGGCGGATGAGGACTCCGTGGTTGCGCCGAACGCGGCGTTGCTGACGCATGTTTCGGGCTGGGAGGCCTGTCGCGACGGGAGCGCTACCGAGCTCGCGGGCGTGACGTGCCCGGATACGCTTACGCTCCAGGTTGCACTTGACGATGCGTTTGCCGAGTTCCCGGCGCTGCTGTGCCATCCGGCGCTCTCGCCGGTGCCGGCGTCGGCCATAAGCGATGCTGCGGCGTTCGCGCTCACGCCGCAGGGTAACGGCGCGTTCGCCTTCGAGGCCGCGCGCGAGGACGGCGACGCGATCAGGCTGGTGCGCAACGATGCGTACGCGGGCGACGCCCCTGCCCTCGACGGCGTGAAGTTCGTGACTGAGTCCGACACCGCTGCGGCGTTCAAGCGCTACGAGGCGGGCGATGCGGACCTGTGCTCCGTGCCTGTCGAGCAGCTGGAGAACGTGAAGAAGAATATGGGCGAGTCGGAGGACGGATACCGCGCCACGGCAGGGCATCGGCTGCTGCGTGGCCCTCGTCTGCAGCTGCAGTATCTAGTGTGCAATATGGCTTCGGCCAAGCTGGCCAACCTTCCCCTGCGCCGTGCGCTGTCCTGTGCGATCGATCGGGATGCGCTGGCGGAAAAAACCCTGAGCGGCGCTTATGTGGCGGCCACGGGCCTCCTTAGCCCGTGCTTGGGTACGGTGGATGCGTGGAGCGCGTGCACCTATGATGCCGAGCAGGCCGCGTCGCTGCTCGAAGCCGGCTATCCGGCCGATGAGTCCGGGGCGCGTGAGCTCACCGTGGCGCTTGCCTGCTCCAAGCACGGGGTGGCGCCCAAGATCGCGGATGCGGTGGTGAGCGATCTTTCCGCGCTCGGCGTGAAGGTCACCATCGAGCTGTCCGAGCGAGCGGATTTACTGGAGCGCCTGCGTACGGGTGACTTCGAGCTGGCGCTTACGAGTTGGGCGCCGCCGGCGCCCTCCTGGGACGCGGCGGTGGCGCCGCTCGTTGCGAGTTCGTATGCGGGGCAGGCCAACGTTTCGGGCTATGCGGAAGCCTCGGTTGATGAGGCGCTTGCGTCGGCGCGTGCGGCAACGGATTCGTCCACGCGGCAGGGTCTGATCGCCGGTGCGCTTGCAACGGCGGGCGAGGCTCTGCCGGTGATCCCGCTCGCGTTCGCCGCGCCGCCGGTGGTTGTGTCCGAGCACGTGGCGACGCTCGAGCTCGGTGCCTTCGGTGCCGCGCGCCTGTCCGAGGCCACGCTCGTGTAGAAATCGTTTTGGGCCGCGGCGCGCTTGCGAGGCCGCTTTGGGCCGCGGCGCGTCTGCGGGATTGCCTTGGGCCGCAGAGCGCTTGCGGGATTGCCTTGGGATGCGGTGCGCTTGCGGATCGCTTGAAACAATGCTCACTAGTACGGTCGCGCGGCTCGGCGCCTTCAGATCGCCCGTATGGCCCGCATGCTTCGCCACCTGCGGTCCACCCGCGAATGTGGGTTCGGATTCAGTCCGTTGGCAAAAAAGGGTGCGGGTTCTGTCCATCGGCAAAAGTTGGGTGCGTGCACTGTCCATCTGGAGGCAAAAAACGCCCCCAGATGGACATTCGCCGAACCCAAAATCCCTCGATGGCCGAAAACCGAACCCGAAATGCCTCGCCGCCGGCGCCTCCTCGGCGACCCGCCAGCCCGCCATGCCGTCGGCGACCCGCCGTTCCACCCGTTCCTGGCATCCCACCATCCTGCCGGTACCCCGGCGTCCCCCCCCCGCGCGTGCCGCCAGCCCGTCGACGGCGTCTCGTCGCGTGCCGATGCCCCATCATCCCGTTGCCGTCCGCGCGCCAGCCCGCCCCGACGCCTTGCCAGCCTGTCAGCCCCCGACGCCCCGGCGTCCAACCGCGCGCCGACGCCCCGCCTGCATCCCCGTGTCGCCGTTGCCGCCCGCCGCCAGCTCGCGCCCGGCCCGCCGGTTGATTTCCAACCTTAGCGAAACACTTCAGCCGTCTTCGGCGTCTCCGCACTCAGCGCAACGGGAGGGGCGGGCCGCGAGGCCCGCCCCTCCGCCGTATCCGCAGGTGTAGGATGTGTGGAGGG
>ENA-OQMN01000319-OQMN01000319.1-human-gut-metagenome-genome-assembly--contig:-NODE-319-length-10343-cov-2.677760_pt1 | contig 10343 bp, 13 predicted proteins | sample MGYA00242765_ERZ504861 | MGnify/ENA primary metagenome ERZ504861 (study PRJEB26092, sample SAMD00036417) | human gut metagenome | host: Homo sapiens | study: EMG produced TPA metagenomics assembly of... | reverse complement strand
GCCCTGGCGCTGAAGTGCCGTCTGGAGGACGGTGCCCGCCCGCGTGTCCGCGCTTCAGGCCGAGCTGCGCGAGACCTCCCAGAAGCTCAAGCGCGCGCTGACCGGCGGCTCCTCCGACGCCGTTGCCGCCGCTATCGAGGGCGCCCTTGAACTTGACGGTTACCGTCTTGTGACCGCCCAGCTCGAAGGGCTGGAGGCGGCCGATCTGCGCAGCGTATGGGACACCGTGCGCCAGAAGGTCGCCGGCCCCGTTGCCTGCGTGCTCGCAACGGTTACCGAGAAGGGCACACCCGCTCTCATAGCCGCCGCCACCGACGAGGCGGCTGCAGCCGGCTTCCATGCCGGCAACGTGATCAAGGCCGCAGCTCCCGCCATCGATGGCCGCGGAGGCGGCAAGCCTACCATGGCGCAGGCCGGCGGTAAGAACGCCGCCGGCATCGAGGCTGCGCTCGAGGCGGCCTGCGCCGCCCTTGGCGCGTAGCGCGGCAGCCATGGTCGCCCTCGCACTCGATATCGGAGCCGTGCGCATCGGCATCGCGGTCTCGGACCGTTCCGGGCGTGTTGCCATGCCGCTCAAGGTCCTGCCTGCCGCCGAGGTCGAGGGTATGGCCCGCAGCTTCCGCTATCTGCTTGAAGATCACGAACCCGATATGCTGGTCTGCGGCCTGCCGCAGACCATGGCGGGGGAGAGCGGCCCGCAGGCCGAGCGGGTGCGGGCAATCGCCGCTCGCATCGCCGACGCCTGCGGCCTTCCGCTTGCGTTCGTCGATGAGCGCCTGAGCTCGCGCGAGGCGAAGCGCATCCTGCGCGAGCAGGGCCTATCCGAAAAGCAGATGCGCGGCAAGGTCGATATGATTTCAGCCTCCTTGTTCCTGCAAGCATGGCTCGACACCCAGCAAGGAGAGAACTGACGTGCCCCCATCGCCGACATCCTCGCCCCGCCGCTCCGGTCGTCCTGCCGGCGCGCGCTACCGCGACGCCGCAGTCCCCGCCCGGCGCCCGGCGGCTCAGCGCGCCCAAAGCCCCTATGCGCGCCATGCCCATCCGCAGCGTTCGGGCCGCCGGCGCCCTGCGCCGAAGCGCGGAGGACATGCGGGATCGCCCTGGCCGGTGCTCATCGCGCTCGCGGCTGCGGCAGCCGTTGTCGCCGTCGCGGTTATCGTCGTGATTCCCGCCCTGTTCAACGCCGAGCACACCGAGGTTGCCGCCGGGCAGGAGGTGACCATCACGGTTCCCGAGGGCGCCTCCGGCGATGCGATCGCCAAGCTGTTGGTCGACAACCACGTGGTATCCGACGCCAGCTCCTACTACGCGGCCGTGGACAAGCTGGGGGCCGAGTCGTCGCTCAAACCCGGTGACTACCGCTTCGTTACGGGCCAAGATGCCACGTCGGTGGTGAAGCAGCTGGTTGCCGGTCCGAACCTGGATAACGGCAAGCTCACGGTGCCCGAGGGCAAGACGGTGGCGCAGACCGCCGCGCTGGTCGAGTCGGCGCTGGGGATCCCCGCTCCGACTTCATCGCCCAGGCGAAGGCGTTCACCTACGCAAGCGACTATCCGTTCCTCGTGCAGGCGGCCAACGATTCGCTGGAGGGTTTCCTCTACCCGAAGACCTATTCGTTCACCGACTCGCCCACGGCCGACACCGTCATTCGCGCGATGCTCGACCAGTACCAGTCCGACGTTGCGAACGCCCTCGATTTCGATGCGGCGCGCGCGAGCATCCAGGCGACCTACGGTGTCGAGATGACCGACTACCAGTTCCTCACGCTGGCCTCCATCATCGAACGCGAGGCGCTCACCTCCGAACAGCGGTACAAGGTCTCCTCGGTGTTCTACAATCGCCTGCAGCAGGGCATGCCCCTGCAAAGCGACGCCACCATGATGTATGTCACCGGCGGCGAGGTCACGGCCGAGGACCTCAAGAAGCAGGACCCGTACAACACCTATCTGAACGCCGGCGTCACGCCCACGCCGATCTGCGCCCCGTCGCTCGATTCACTCAAGGCGGCGCTCGCCCCCGCGTCCACCGACTACCTGTATTTCTTCATCACCCAGAGCGAGGAGTACTTCTCGCAGACCTACGACCAGCACCTTCAGGCCATTGAGGAGAACCGCTAGCATGCGCCTTTTCTCACCGAACCGATATCTTTCCGCCGTCGAGCGCATCGACCTGAACGCCCTATGGGCCTCCGGCAAGCGCGCGATCCTGCTCGACCGCGACAACACGCTCGTACCGCGTGACGCCGCCACCGCGCCCGCCAGCGTCGCCGCCTGGCTCGACCAGGCCCGAGAGCTCGGCTTCAAGCTCTGCATGGTGTCCAACAACTGGCATCGCGACCAGGTCATGCGCTCTTCGAGCGAGCTCGGCATCGAAGCCATCAGCCATGCCATGAAACCGGCGCCGTTCGCGGTGTTCGCCGCCCTGCGCCGCCTGGGCGTGGACCGGAGCGCGGCGGTGCTGGTGGGCGATCAGCTCTACACGGATGTCTGGGCGGGCAACTTCGCCGGCGTCGACACCATCCTGGTGAAGCCGCAGGCCACCGCCGATCTGTGGTACACGCAGATCTTTCGCATCTTCGAGCGGCGCGCCTTGCGCGATCTGGACTGCGAGGCGTGATCGACCATGCCCGACTCGGTCAAACGCGGCTGCGACCATGTGTTCTTCATCGGCTTTCTCGGAGCGGGCAAGTCGACGCTCGCCCGTAACCTGGGCCAGATGTTCCGCCGCCGCTACGTCGATACCGACCGTTTGGTGGAGCGGCGCTGCGGGCGGAGCGTGACCCAGATCTTTGAGCGCGAGGGGGAGTCGCGATTCCGCGCGCTCGAAACCGAGGTGCTGCGCAGCTTGGCCGAGCAGCGCAGCCTGCTGGTGAGCTGCGGGGGCGGCATCGTGGAGACGCCCGTGAACATCGACCTCATGCACGAGATGGGCTACTGCGTCTACCTCGATGGCGACCTGGACGATTCCCTGCGCCAGATCAGGCGCAGCGACACGCGGCCCGATTTCCAGTCGGTGGCTCACGCCGCGGCGCTGATCGATCACCGTCGACCGCTCTATCGCAAGGCGGCCGACCTGGTCCTCGACATCCGCGGCAAGAGTTTCACCGACGTGTCCTATTCCTGTGCCGAGCTGCTTTTGGAGCGTGGTTTACTATGACGATTCGCCGTCAGCTGCTGAATTTCGGCAGCCGTAGCACCGATTTCCGCTTGGGCGTCGACGCGCTGCAGGAGGCCGGCACGCTGCTTGCGGGCACGGTGGCCAAGCCGAAGCGCGCCATGTTGGTGCACGAGGGTGCGGCCGATGCCGAGCCTGCCCTGTCGCTTGCGCGCGCCCTGATCGATGCGGGCTTCGCCGTCACGACGTTTGCCCTGGCGGGCACGGCGGCCGACGCCACGCTCGCCCGCGCGCAGGAGCGTCTATGCGGCCCTCGGCTCCGCCCGCATCACCTCCGAGGACCTCGTCGTCGCGCTCGGCGGCCATCGCGCCTGTTCACTCGCTGCGTTCTGCGCCCGCACCTGGTGCGCGGGGACGGCCTGCGCGACGGTTCCCACCACCTTCGACGCCATGGTGTGCACGCCCACGCAGATGGTGCCGCTCTCCGTTGGGGATGCGGCCGCGCTGGTCGAGCTGCCGCCCGAGATCGCCCTGTCGCTGTGCGACCTCACCTTCATCATGGATGCCGACGACGCCGCCTGTGCGCTCGGCGCGGTCAAGCTCGTGGGCGCCTATCTGGCGGAGAGTCGCACCTGCTGGGACAGGCTCGAGCAGGCGGCGGCAGGCGTTGCCGAACGCCGCGAGACATCCCTGATCGATGCGCTGTGCACGGCGCAGACCGCGCGCCTCAACATCGCGAAATCGGTCAGCCCCTCGGCGCGCGCCGCCTGGCGGTTCGGCACGATGGCGGCCGATGCGCTGCGCGCGTGCCTACCCGATGCGCTGGACGAGGCGACGCTTCTGGCCGAGGGCATGCGCTTCGAGGCGCGCCTGGCGCACGAGGCCACTGGCTTCGCCCTCGACGATGTGTTCGCCCTCGACGACCGGCTGGATGACCTCCATATCGAGGAGGCGACCTTCACCCTCGATGCCGACCGGTTCTGCGAGGCGCTGGTGTCCGAGCGGCTGCGCCATGCGAACCGCCTGCTGTTCGCGCTGCCCAAGCACCCGGGTACCATTCGGCTGACCTCGGTGGAGCCCGAGGTGCTGCACCGTCACGCCGCCGCCTACCTCGCCTCGCGCGCCGCATCCTGAGGGCTCCCGCACGCCTCGGCTTTCGTGCGCCCGTACACGTCCCCCCATGCCTTCGTAGCGTGAAGCCGCAGGGGGCGGCCCCATCCCGAGCGCACGCGTCGGCTGCCCGTACCGCAGCGGCGTCTGCGCGGCCCCGTATCGGTGCTTGCATCGCTGGCGTCGGCGGGCTACTCTCGGGTACAGCCATATTCTGTGTCCCGTGCTGCGGGATACGCTACCGCAAGGAGGAATCATGACCGAGCAGCTTTCCGGGCCCGCCGGCCGCATCGAGCGCCTGCGTACGCTCATGGAGGAGCGCGGCTACGATGCCGTCGTGGTCCGCGACGAGGCCAACCTGCGCTGGCTCACCGGTGCGCGCGGGGTCTTCGACTACACGTTCGAGTTCCCGCATGCGGCCTTCATCACGGCCGATGCCACCTACCTGCACACCGACTCGCGCTATCTCAACAGCTTCCGCGAGAGCCTGGGAGAGAGCAGCCCGTGGCAGCTCGACCAGGAGGAGGGCACCATCCCCGATTGGGCGGCGGCCCGTGCCGCCGCCTGCCGCTGCCGTGTGGTGGCCGTCGAGGACGATATGCAGATCGGGTTCTATCGCAGCCTTGAACGCGGGCTCGAGGACCGTTCCGTTGCCTGCTCCCTGCCGCTCATGCATGGTGATATCCAACGTCTGCGCGCGGTGAAGGATGCCGCCGAAATCGCGCTCATGCGCGAGGCGCAGGCGATCACCGACGCCGCCTTCACCCACATGTGCTCCTTCATCAAGCCCGGTCAGACCGAGAAGGAGATCCGCAACGAGCTCGAGCGCTTCATGTTCTCCCAGGGCGCCGACGCGCTCGCCTTCGGCTCGATCGTGGCCAGCGGCCCCAACACCGCCAACCCGCACGCCGTACCCTCCGACCGCGTGGTGGAGAAAGGCGACTTCGTGCTCATGGACTACGGCGCGGGCCTGGGCGACTACCGCTCCGATATGACGCGCACCGTCGTGCTGGGCGAACCGGAGCCCTGGCAGCGCGACCTGTACGACCTGGTGCGCCGTTGCCACGAGGAGTGCGCGGCCGCGGTGCATGCCGGGGTGGACGGCAACGACATCTTCCTGCTGTCCCGCCGCATCATCGCCGATGCGGGGTTCGGCGAGTACTACAACCACGGCTTGGGTCACGGCGTCGGCATCGACATCCACGAGCAGCCCAACTTTGGCCGCAAGCGCGGGGTCGTACCCGCCGGTGCGGTCATCACGATCGAGCCGGGCGTCTACCTGCCCGGGCGCGGCGGCGTTCGCCTGGAGGACTACGGCGTGGTCACCGAGAAGGGCTTTGAGCCCTTCACCGCGTCTACGCACGAACTAGTTGTCATCGACTGCTAACACGTCCTCACGGGCGACGGGTGCGCCCGAGGGCGCCCCACGTCTTGCTGTATCTTGGCGCGTCGCACGGCATCGGTTGTCATCAGGCAGCCGATGCCGTTGTATATGGTGTGATGATATACGGGAGCGGCAGGTATTGCTAGCATGTCATCAACAGAGTCCGCGGAGTAAGGAGCCGAGATGCTGTTCGACAATTCCAATGCACGTGCCGCGTGGGTAGCGGTTCTGCTCGTTGTCTTCGCCTTTGGTGTGGGTGGCTGCTTGCTCGCTTCGTTTTGGTACGGGGAGCAGGCACGCATCCAGCAATATGCCGTCGACGGCTACCCGCTCCAGGGAACCTACCAGAATGTGAACGCCGGTGATGATGAGTGCTTCAGCGCGGCGTTCATTTCCGGTGAGGGCGCAGACGATGCGGGCACCTGGCAGCTGACGTTCGTCAACAGGACCGCCAACAGGCAATGGACGCTCGAGGGAATCTACCATCAGACAGCGGATCCGAATATCTACGAGCTGCTCGATACGGACGGCGAACGGGTCGCGATGGCTCACCTTGCCTATGCGACTCGCGATGGGCACGACGGCGAACTGTTCGTCTCCTACGAACGCGAGACGTTCGTCTTGCCGAAGATTTCAGCTGACCCCGCCTATTACACCGACTTTGATGCGTAAAAACGGTCGCCCTATCCTGTGAAATCACGCGGGATGGGGCGATTTGCCGTGTATTGGCGTTATAATCAGCAGGTTCGAATGACGAGACAACGAAAGGCTGCACATGGCTTCCATTACCACCGCCGACTTCAAGAACGGCATCGGCCTCAAGATCAAGGACAAGTACTACACCATCGTTGAGTTCCAGCACGTCAAGCCTGGCAAGGGCGGCGCGTTTGTGCGCTACAAGACGAAGGACCTCAAGACGGGCCGCGTGGTCGAGAACACCTGCAACGCCGGCTCCAAGTTCGAGAGCGTGCAGCTCATCACCAACGAGATGCAGTACCTCTACAACGACGGCGACAACTTCTACTTCATGGACATGACCTCCTATGAGCAGATTCCCGTGCCTGCCGAGTTCATTGGCGACAACGCCAAGTGGCTGCGCGAGAACGACACCGCCCAGCTGCTCTACGCCGACACCGAGCTGCTCGGCGTGAACCCGCCCATGTTCATCGAGGCCGAGGTCACCGAGACCGTTCCGGGCGCGAAGGGCAACACCGTCCAGGGTGCCACCAAGCCGGCCACCATCGATACCGGTGCGGTCGTGCAGGTGCCGATGTACCTCAACGAGGGCGAGCGCATCAAGGTCGACACCCGTACCGGCGAGTTCGTCCAGCGCCTCTAGCATTTTTCCGCTCTGCTGCCGGGGCCGCGACGGTGTGGGAGCTGCGTTCCCTGCCGTCGCGGCCCCGGCATGTCCGTACCGTGCGGTACACTGTCTTCACAGTGCATCGTCTGCGCTGGCTTCGTTCGTCGTATTTGAGGAGTGAGCATGTCCCAAGAGATCACCATCGCCGGTATCGGCATCGCGCCCGAGGTGCTGGCAGCCATCGTTTCCCGCGCCGCCTCCGAGGTCGAGGGTGTCGCTTCCGTGGGTGCGCACGACCTTGCCTCCAACCTCGTGTCCATGTTCTCGGCCAAGGCCCCGGCGCCGGTCGAGGACGTTGAGGCTGAAGTGGTCGATGACCGGCTGCGCCTGACCGTGCACCTGACCGTATTCTTCGGCTATCCTTTCAAGGCCCTGGCTGCCGATGTCCGCAAGGCCGTCGCAACCGCCATCGATGCCCAGGTGGGCGTCGAGGTTGCCGAGGTGAACATCTGCATCGACAGCCTTGTCTTTCCCAAGGAGTAGTGCGTGAACCAGAAAGTGAATCGCGGGCGCACCCTCGCCCGCAGCCAGGCCCTGCAGATTCTGTTCCAGGCCGAGGTGCGCGGCGAGCGCGTCGATGATGTTATGGCGCACGATCTGCTGCTCTCCAAAGGCCCGCTCGATCCGTATGCCGCCGAGCTCGCACGCGGGGTCGAGGCCAACCGGGACCGGATTGACTCCGCGCTGCGCGCCGTGTCTGCCAACTGGCGTCTCGAGCGCATGCCGGGCGCCGATCGTAACCTGCTGCGCGTGGCCCTCTACGAGTTGCGTTTCCTGGTGCACGACCCGCTCGATGCCGGTATTGTCATCAACGAGGCCGTCGAGGTCGCCAAGGCGTATGGGACCGATGAGTCGGCCGGGTTCGTCAACGGCATCCTGGGCCGGATCGAGTCGGAGCGCTCCCTGCCTTCCATCCAGTTCAGCGCCTGCACCGTCACCGCCGATGACTGCGAGGCCGCCTGCATCGCCGCGCTGTGGTTCGAGCTCGACCCCGAGCGTGCGGAGGAGCGCGAGCGCGCACAGTACCTGGCCGAGATAGAGCGCGAGCGCGCCTACGTACGAGGAGCCGGCCTACGGCTTCGCCTCGTCGTTTCAGGAGTAGCTATGGCCGAGGCTGTGGGCAACTTCGATGACATCACGGGCCGCCTCGACGAGATCATCGCGGCAGTGCGCTCGCGCGACACATCGCTCGAGCGCAGCCTCGACCTGTTCGACGAGGCCATTGAGCTGGGGTCCCGCGCCGTCGATATGGTGGACTCCTTTGAGCTGTCGCCCCGTGAGGAGCAGGTACTCGATGAGCAGACCGCTTCTGCCGACGGCGCGGCGGCACCATCCGATTCACCCGAAGCGAGCTGAGATCGGCGAGAGGACAACGTGGCACGCGTACGACTCGATGACGAATTGATTTCCCAGGGCATCTGCGAGAACCGCGCAGATGCCCTGCGCACATTGATGGCCGGTCTTGTATCTTCCGGCGGACAGCGCCTCACCTCGCCGGGCATGCGCGTTGCGCCGGGGATCGAACTGCACGTAAAAGGCCGGCTGCCCTACGTGGGGCGCGGTGGCGTCAAGCTCGCCGGCGCGCTCGACGCCTTCGGGGTCGACCCGTCCGGCCTCAGCTGCCTGGATGTGGGTTGCTCTACGGGCGGTTTCACCGACTGTCTGCTCAAACGCGGCGCGCGCCGCGTGGTGGCGGTCGATGTGGGGCGCGCGCAGTTCGACTGGAACCTGCGGCAGGACGAGCGCGTCGAGCTGCTCGAGCGCACCAACATCGTCGACGTGCCCGCGCGCGGGTATACCGGCGCGTTCGATCTGGCGGTCTGCGACGTGTCGTTCACGGGCATCGCGTGCATCCTGCCGGCGGTCATGGAGCTCTTGGGGCCGCACGGGCGGTTTCTCACGCTGGTAAAGCCGCAGTTCGAGGCTTCAGCCGAGCAGGTTGAGGAGGGCGGCATCGTGCGCGACCCTGTCGTTCATCGAGCTGTGCTGGCACGCACCATCGCCCTGTTTGCCGAACGCGGGCTGGTACCGCTCGATGCCTGCGCGTCGCCCATCACCGGGCACAAGGGCAATCGGGAGTTTTTCCTGCTCGGTGCCCGCAGCGCGACCGATGGAGCGCCAGAGGTCGAAGGCTCGCGTGTGGAGGAACTCGTAGAAAAGGCGGTGTGCGCATGAAGGTGTTTCTTGTTCCGAACTACTACAAGCACGAAGCGGTCGAAAGCGGGCTGGCACTCGAGCTGTGGCTCACGCGCCAGGGCTTCGAGGTCAGCTGGGCCGCCGACCAGCGCTCCGGCATCGAGTCGGTGCCGGATATCGAGGGGACCGACCTGGTGATCTCGCTGGGCGGCGACGGCACCCTGCTGCGCGCCGCGCGTATCGTGGGTGTGCGCGAGGTGCCGATCCTGGGACTTTCCTACGGCCATCTGGGCTTTCTGACCGCGGCGAGCCCCGAGGAGCGCGATGTGCTCGCGGTGGTGTCCGATGCGCTTGCCGGCGAGCTGCATGTCAGCCGCCGAGCCACGCTGAGCTGCGAGGTCAGCTGCATCGACGAGGACGGCAGCGAGCGCATCCACGAGGGCTTCGCCTTGAACGACCTCGCCCTCACGCGCGGCCCGCTGTCGGACATGGTCGAGTTCAACATCGCCGTCTCGGGTCACAACATCGACTGCCTGCGCGGCGACGGGGTGGTTGTCTCGACGGCCACCGGCTCCACCGGCTACGCCCTGTCGGCCGGCGGCCCCATCGTCAGCCCGGAGTTCACAGGGCTCATCTGCGTGCCGATCGCGCCGCACACCATCCAGGCGCGGGCCTTTCTCACCTCGCCGTCCGATATCATCGAGCTCACCATGTCGCACGAGCGCCCCAGCGTGCCGGCGATCGCGATGGATGGGCAGTTCCTGCAGTGTGTCGGTGCGATCGAGCGCGTGTGCGTTCGCCGCGGCGCGGGCGACATCCTGCTGCTCGACTACGGCCCCGAAAGCTTCTACAAATCGGTGTCCCGCGTATTCTATGGAGTTCGCCATGATCGATGAACTGCATGTCGAGAACCTTGCGCTGATTCGCGACGCCACCCTCGAGCCGGGCACAGGCCTCACCGTCCTCACCGGCGAGACGGGAACCGGCAAGACCGCGCTGCTATCGGCGTTGAAGCTGCTCATGGGGGAGCGCGCCGACTCCGCGCAGGTGCGAGAGGGCACCGAGGCGGCGGTTGTCGAGGGGCGCCTGTTCCGCGGCCCGCACGACGAGGAGGGGCTCACCGTCTGCCGCCGCGTGGGCGCCGACGGCCGCACCCGGGTGCGTCTCGACGGACGCATCTCGAGCGTACGCGAGCAGGCGTCGCTCGTTGCGCCGCTGATCGACCTGTGCGGC
>ENA-OQMN01000318-OQMN01000318.1-human-gut-metagenome-genome-assembly--contig:-NODE-318-length-10360-cov-3.244699_pt1 | contig 10360 bp, 11 predicted proteins | sample MGYA00242765_ERZ504861 | MGnify/ENA primary metagenome ERZ504861 (study PRJEB26092, sample SAMD00036417) | human gut metagenome | host: Homo sapiens | study: EMG produced TPA metagenomics assembly of... | reverse complement strand
GAACACGCTGGTCGACCACGCCATGGAGCAGGATTTCAGCTGGAAGCGGTCGGCCGACACCTATCTGGAGCTGTATCGCAGCCTCCATCCCGAGATGACCTTTGCCGTCATGGACGAGGATGCGGAGAGATCGTGGTCCCCGTGCGCGCTGCGCGCGCACTCGAGGCGGAGGGCCTCGGCCTGCCCCGCGAGGAGCAGGAGGCCTTCGACGCGCTGCACGCGCTCGAGGGCCGCGTGTGCTTCACGATGCTGACCGAGATGCTCTCACGGCGCGATCACGCCGCTCAGGAGGTGCGCACCAAGCTTGCCGCCTACGGGTTTCGGCCGCAGGAGATCGATGCCGCCATCGAGCGCGCCCAGGACATGCGTTTTCTGAACGATGCGCGGTTCGCCTCCTATTTCATCGAGGAGCGCAAGCGGCGCGGATGGGGGAGGCGCAAGATCGAGCTGGAGCTTCGCCGCCGCGGAGTCGATGCCGGCGAGCTCGCCGGCTATCCCGAGGCGTTTTTCGACGAGGGCGATGACCTGCAGCGCGCGCTCCAGCTGCTGGAGCGCAAATCGGTGCCCGCCGCCCGCGCGCAGGATAAGTTCATCCGCCATCTTATGGCCAAAGGGTTCCCCTACGCCGTTGCCGCTCGAGCGGCGCGCATGCGACTCGAGGGTGAGCTAGATCGCGCTTGAGGCACCCCGGCGTGTGCGGCGCGGGTTCTTTCTCGGCTGTCCGGGGAGGGTGCTGCGCAGCCCGCCTGCATCTCGCATTCGGGCTGCGCAAGGTGCGGGCGCATGGGGTGGCGGAGCGCGCCGGACGCAAGTGTAGCCTGCAGGGCATGAGGGTCTCGCTTCGCGCTGTCCGGCAGTGCGATCTGCCAAAGCCCGTTCGTTGGCCGGCGGGATGCCCCGTCATGCGTCGTTGCGCGGTTCGTGCTTTGACAGAACCCCCGGTTCACCGTAGGATGGGTATGTCATTTGTTTGTCATGGGCTCATCTTGGATGCAGCTCGTAATCGATAGTTCCTGTTCGGTTGTTCGCCTACATCTCTCAAGATGGACCATACCTGCAAATGTGCGGCACCCGCTGAGCCGGGTGGCGCTGCTGCATGCACATGATTCATTGAAGGAGTACAACATGGAGTTCGTGATGATCGGCATCGTATGCGCCTTGGTGGGTGCCGCGATCGCCGCCTTCGTCATGCGCAACGCCAAAACCAACAGCATCCGTGAGGCGGAGTCCAAGATCAAGGGCGCGCACGTGGAGGCTGAGCAGGTCATTGGCGATGCAAAGCGCACGGCGGAGACCTTGAAGAAAGAGGCGCTGCTCGAGGCGAAAGAGCAGATCATCCAAAACAAGCAGGCGGCTGAAGCCGAAGAGGTTCAGCGCAAGAAGGAGATTCGCGCGTTGGAGAACCGCGTGATGCAGCGCGAGGAGTCGCTCGACCGCCGCAACGACGCCCTGGACAAGCGCGAGCACCAGCTCTCGAGCCAGCAGGGGCAGCTCTACCGCCGCTCCCGTGAGCTTGAGGAGCTCTATGTCCGCCAGACCGGTGAGCTCGAGCGCATCGCCGAGCTCACGCGCGAGGATGCCCATCAGGAGCTGCTCGACAAGGTGCGCGGCGAGGTGACCCACGAGGCCGCCGCGATCATCCGTGAATCCGAGCAGCAGGTCCGCGCTGAATGCCACAAGACCGCCCAGGAGATCATCTCCCTGGCGATCCAGCGCTGCGCCTCCGACCACACCGCCGAGGTCACGGTCACCTCGGTGCATATCCCCTCAGACGACCTGAAGGGCCGCATCATCGGCCGCGAGGGGCGCAACATTCGTACCTTCGAGCAGATCTCAGGCGTGAACCTGGTGATCGACGATACGCCCGAGACGGTCGTGCTCTCCAGCTTCGACCCGGTTCGTCGCGAGACGGCGCGCGTGGCACTCGAGAACCTGATCGCCGATGGGCGCATCCATCCGGCCCGCATCGAGGAGATGTACTACAAGGCCGCCGACCTGGTGGAGCAGCGCGTGCGCGAGGCTGGCGAGCAGGCCGCCTTCGACATGGGCATCCACGACCTGCACCCTGAGATCGTCCGGACGCTCGGCGCCCTGCGCTACCGCACCTCGTTCGGGCAGAACGTCCTGCAGCACTCCCTCGAGGTCGCCGACCTGTGCGCCATCATGGCCTCGGAGCTCGGCGTCGACGTGGTGACCGCCAAGCGCGCCGGCCTGCTGCACGACCTCGGCAAGGCGATCGACCACGAGGTCGAGGGCCCCCACGCCGTCATCGGCGCCGAGCTGGCCCGTCGCTACGGCGAGAAGCCCGCGATCGTGCACGCGATCGAGGCCCATCATGGCGACACCGATCCCAACACCGTGCTCGATGTGCTCGTGCAGGCGGGTGACGCCATCTCGGCATCCCGTCCGGGTGCGCGTCGCGAGTCGGCGGAGAACTACATCAAGCGCCTGGAGAAGCTCGAGCAGATCGCCAACTCCCACGAGGGCGTCGAGCGCACCTATGCGATGCAAGCCGGTCGCGAAGTCCACGTCATGGTCCAGCCTGACAAGATCTCCGATGCCGCCTCGACGGTGCTCGCGCACGACATCGCCCATCAGATCGAGGAGGAGATGGAGTATCCCGGTCAGGTGCGCGTCGTGGTTATTCGCGAGAGCCGCGCTGTCGATATCGCAAAGTAGCCATGGGCAACGGCAACGACCTTATCTCCTTTGTTGCGTCCATGGCGGGCGAGGGCAATCTCCGCGTCGAGGAAAACCTCGGCGAGGGGTTTGTTCGTCTGCGCGTGTCCGAAGCGGAGCGGCGTCAGGCGAAGCACGACATCCAGCATGTCGAGGACATCGTGGTCGAGATGCTGCGCAATGCGCGCGATGCGGGTGCGCGCAACATCTACGTTGCCACCGCGAAGGAGGACGGGGTCCGTACCCTGCTGTTCATCGATGACGGCTGCGGCGTGCCCGACGACATGCGCGAGCGCATCTTCGATGCCCGCGTGACCTCCAAGCTCGAGTCGATGAAGATGGACCGCTGGGGCGTGCACGGCCGCGGCATGGCCCTGTTCTCGATTCGCCAGAACGCTCGCAGTGCCGAGGTGGTCGCTTCCGGCCCACAGCGCGGTTCTGCCCTGCGCGTCGTCGCCGATACCTCAACGCTTCCCGAGCGCGCCGATCAGTCGAGCTGGCCGCAGGTCGAAAAGGATGAAGCCGGCCATCTTACCTGCGCGCGCGGCCCGCATAACATCCTGCGGACGGTCTGCGAGTTTGCGTGCGAGGAGCTCCACGGCTGCGACGTGTACGTGGGATCGCCCACCGAGATCGCGGCGACCCTGTTTCGGCGTGCCTCGGCCTCGCTCGATGCCTCGCGGCTGCTGTTCATCGATGATGAGGGGGAGCTTCCGGTGGCGCAGCGGCTTGCCTGCGCCGGAGACGCCGCCGACTTCATCCGTATCGCGGCGTCTGTCGGCCTTGAGCTGTCGGAGCGCACCGCGCACCGTATCCTCGCCGGAGCCATTGAGCCACAGCGCAGCGTCGCCTCCCGCTTGCTGCGCGAACGCGATGTGAGCCCGCGCGCTCCCCAAACGATTGACCTGGCCCGCGACCGGCGTGGCCTCAAGATCGCCCACGATGACCTGGAGGCGTTTTCCCGCAGTCTCGAGCGCGATTTCAATGAGCTTGCCTCCCGGTACTACCTGAATCTCTCTCGTGAGCCGAGGATTCGCGTGATGCACGACCGCATCACGGTAACGTTCGATCTGGGCAAGGAAGAATGTTAGTTCTTGTCGCGTGCAGATGCATGCGCTAGAGTCATAATCGTTTGCATAAACGCAGTTCATTCGCTGGAGAAACGTAGATGGAATTTCTGAAGGTGTCGAGCAAGTCATCGCCCGCCTCGGTTGCCGGCGCGATCGCCGGCATGGTTAAAGACGGCGTGCCCGTCAATATGCAGTGCGTGGGCGCCGGTGCGGTCAACCAGGCCATAAAGGCGATGGCGATTGCGCGCGGGTTCCTGATTCCCGCCGGCTTCGATATCTCCTGCGCCCCGGTGTTTTCGGACATTTTGATCAACGGCGAATCCCGAACCGCGATTCGGCTGTCGGTGTACGTCCATCACCTTTCACATGCGGTCGACGCCGCCCTGGATGCATCCGACGATTCTCGGCAGATTGGCTAACATGAGCACCTTGGATATCCTGCACGGTAAAACGTATTTCATTCGGACCTTCGGCTGCCAGATGAACCTTCATGACTCGGAGCGCGTAAGCGGCTTGCTCGACTCGTGCGGTTGTTTCGAGGCAGCGGGCCCCGCTGACGCCGACATCGTGATCTTCATGACCTGCTGCGTGCGTGAGGCGGCGGACACGCGCCTGTACGGGCAGTGCTCATCGTGTAAGAGCCTGCCGGCGTCGCCGAGTGGCCGCCGGGTCATCGCCGTGGGCGGCTGCATCGCTCAACGCGATGGCGACGGGCTGCTCACCAATCTCGACAACGTCGATGTCATCTTCGGCACGCATTCGATCACCCATGTGGCGGAACTTCTCGCTGCCGCCTTCACCGATGGCGAGCGGCATGTCCGCTGCGAGCTCACGGACAGCGGCGAGGCAACCGAGCTTCCCTGGCACCGTGAAACTCCCTATCATGCCTGGGTGCCCATCATGACCGGTTGCAATAACTTCTGCAGTTACTGCATCGTGCCGCATGTGCGCGGCCGCGAGAAAAGCCGTCCTATGGATGAGGTCGTCGACGAGGTGCGCGGCCTGGTGCGCCAAGGCGTCCGCTCCGTCACCCTGCTGGGGCAAAATGTCAACTCCTTCGGCCGGGCGCCGGGGCAGGAGCCCCAGTTCGCCGAGCTGCTGCGCCGTGTGGGCGATACGGGCGTCGAGCGCATCTACTTCACCTCCTCGCATCCCAAAGACCTGCTACCCGAGACTATCGACGCGATGGCGGAGGTCGACGCCGTCATGCCGCATCTGCACCTTGCGGTTCAGTCGGGCTCCTCGCGCGTGCTCAAGCAGATGAACCGCCGCTATACGCGCGAGCATTATCTCGAGCTGGTTCAAGCGGTTCGCGAGCGCATTCCCGACATCGCCCTCACCACCGATATCATTGTCGGGTTCCCCGGTGAGACGGGGCGCGACTTCGAGCAGACGCTCTCGTTGGTTGAGGAAGCGCGCTTCGCCCAGGCATTCACCTTCATCTATTCGAAGCGCGAAGGCACGCCTGCGGCGAAGATCGATGACCCCACGCCGCGCGAGGTCATTCAGGCGCGATTCGATCGCCTGGTTAAGCAGGTCGAGTGCTCGGCCTTCGAGTACAACCAGCGCGCCCTCGACACAACCGTCCCGATGCTCATCGAGGGCACCTCGAAGAAGGATAGCTCGATTCTGCAGGGCAAGAGCCCCTGGAACCAGACGGTCCATGCTCCGATTCCAGAAGGATATGTGGCGTCCGACCTGGTCGGCCGGATTCTCGATGTCCATATCGACCGCGCCAAGACCTGGTACCTTGCAGGAAGCCCGGTCGGCGATCCCCGATGACGCCTACGATCGTCATAACTGGTCCGACCGCGTGCGGCAAGAGCGACGTGGCGGATCGTTTGGCCGAACAGCTCGGGTCAGAGGTTGTGTCGGCCGATGCGATGCAGGTCTATCGCGGCATGGATATCGGCACCGCGAAGATGCCGCTGTCCGAGCGGCGCGTACCGTTGCGCCTGGTCGACATCGTTGAGGTCGGCGAGGCGTATTCGGCCGCTCGCTACCAGCTCGATGCGCGCGCTGAGATCGACCGCCTGCTTGCCTCCGGTCGCACGCCGGTTATCTGCGGAGGAACCGGGCTGTATATCCGTGCGGCAATCGACGATATGCGGTTTCCTTCCGGGCAGATCGACAGCGAGCGCCGCGCGCGTTATCACGAGATGGCCGAGCGACTGGGCGCCGACGGTCTGCATCGGGTTTTGGCTGAGCGAGACCCGGCAAGCGCCGCCGAGATCCACCCCCACAACGTCACGCGCACGATCCGTGCGCTCGAGATGGCCGATGAGGGCGTTTCCTACGCACAGCAGCGACAGGGATTCTCATCACCCACGTCGGTCTATCCCAGCGTACAGGTTGCGTTGACGCGCGATCGCGCGGCGCTGTACCGCCGTATCGACGAGCGCGTTGATGCCATGATGGAGACGGGCTTGTTGCAGGAGGTGCTGGGCCTGCTCGATCGCGGCGCACGCGAGGCGCTTACGGCCATGCAGGCGATCGGCTATAAGGAGTTGATCGGCTACATTGACGGGGCCTGTACGCTCGAAGCTGCGGTTGAGCTGATCAAGCAGCGGTCGCGCCGCTATGCAAAACGTCAGCTTGCCTGGTGCCGGCGCGATACCCGGATAACGTGGGTCAACATGGACGAGATGGACGCGACGGCGGCCGCGGCGCACATACGACGATTGGCAGGTATCTGAAAGATGGGACGATTTCTCCTTGTCGATACGGCTCCGGTGCCCGAGCGCGCCGTGCTCATGGGCATCGACCGTAGCGATGCGCCGTGGCCGCTCGAGCGCTCCCTCGACGAGCTCGAACGCCTCGCCGAGACGGCGGGAGCGACAACGGTTGCACGCTTGACCCAACGACTCGACCATGCGGTTCCGCGCACCTACATCGGCTCCGGCAAAGTCGAGGAGCTTGTTTCGCTCGTGGAGCGCGTCGATGCCGATGTCGTGATCTTCGATGACGATCTTACGCCCTCTCAGCAGGCGAATCTCGAGCGGGCGCTCGGCACGTCCACCAAGGTCATCGACCGCACGGCGCTGATCCTCGATATCTTCGGCATGCGCGCGCAAACGCGAGAGGGGCGCCTGCAGGTGCAGCTTGCCCAGCTGCAGTACCTCTTGCCGCGCCTGCGTGGCATGTGGAGCCACCTTGCCAAGGAGCAGACGCGCGGCGGCATCGGAAGTCGTTTCGGCCAGGGCGAAACCCAGCTCGAAGTCGACCGCCGCATGATCCGCAAGCGCATCTCGGTCCTGCGTCGCGAGATAGCCCAAGTTGCCCTGAGGCGCGACGTCCAGTCGCGCCAGCGCGTCTCGTCTCCCGCCTTTCGGATCGCCCTCGCAGGATATACCAATGCGGGGAAGTCGTCCTTGCTGAATGCCCTTACCGGCGCATCGGTGCTCGCGCAGGACAAGCTGTTCGCCACGCTCGATCCTACGACACGCTCCCTTGATCTTCCCGGCGGTCGAGCCGTCACCGTCACCGATACCGTCGGGTTCATCCAAAAGCTGCCGCACGGCCTGGTCGACTCGTTCAAGTCAACGCTTGCCGAGGTCAGAGATGCCGACCTTATCTTGAAGATCGTGGATGCAAGCGATGAGGACGCCGGCCGTCACCTCAAAGCGGTTGAAGACGTCCTGACCGAGATCGGGGCGGGGGAGCGGCGTGCCCTGACGGTCTACACAAAATCGACCTGCTGAAAGGGGCGGATTGCGAACGGCTGCAGGCGCGTAATCCGGAGGCGGTATTGGTCTCGGCATGCGAAGGTCTCGGCATCGCTGCACTCAACCGTGCCCTGGCGCACGAGGCGGAACTCGGCGATGTGCTGCTGTCGGTTGCGATTCCCCATGGGCGCAGTGAGCTTGCGGCACAGGTTCGGCAACAGGGCCGCGTGCTGAGCGAGGACTATCGTCCGGAGGCGACAGCCATGGTGTGCAAGGTGCCTGCCCGCATGGCTGCCCAATTGGAAGCCTACCGCATCGACGCATAGGGTATCCCAGCGTGCCCGACAGAGGCCAAGGCTTTCTGGCCGTCAACGGAGCACGATGGATAGCACGCCGAGCACAGCCGGTTGATGCAGCAGGTAGATCACCAGGCTGTGTCGGCCGATCCAGGATAGAGGCGGCGCCCAATCCCTTCGCATCCAACCTGGGTAGACGCGCTTCGCCTGGCGCCAGGCGCATCCAGCGCAGGCTCCTGAAAGGTAGAGGAATCCAAAAGGGATGAGGGGATAGTAATCCCCTGAGGCGAATGAAGGGTCGGGAAACCCGAGCCATGCCAGGCCGCCTATGGCATAACGTTCATGTGGAACGGTATAGGTGCAGATGAACAGCAGGCCGAACGCCACGGCAAGTGGGATGCCGCGGCGTTCGACGGCGGTGGGTGCGCAGCGCTCCAGCATAGCGAACGCCAGCGTGCTGCCCGCCATGCAAAACAAGATGCCGAACGAAACGGGCGTGTCGACCGCCGCGATGGTTGTTGCGGCCCAGACCGTTGCGGCGCAGGCCGCATAGAGAAGCCCGCGCCTAACGTTGTTGCGCGACAGCGAGCACATCCATCCGGCCAGCAGGAGGAAAACCCAGCTGATGGAGATGCGCCAGAGCTCCTGGACAGGACCATGCGTGAACCAGGGGAGGGATACGCCGTAGATATAGGCGAGGTCGTAGACGGTATGGAACGCGACCATCGAGATGACGGTGAAGCCTCGCAGGGTGTCGAGGGCTGCAACGCGCGTGCGTTGTCGACTCATAGAGGCCCTTAGAGACGGCGCATCAGGGCGACGACCTTGCCGAGAATGACCGGGTTGTCAGCGTAGATGGGCTCCATGGCATCGTTTTCGGGTTGCAGGCGCACGCGGCCCCGCTCTTTATAAAAGGTCTTGACCGTTGCCTCCCCGTCGATCATCGCAACGACGATCTCGCCGTTCATGGCGTTCTTCTGATCGCGCACGACGATATAATCGCCGTTGTAGATCCCGACGTTGATCATGGAATCCCCATGCACCTCGAGCACGAACGAGCTTGAGTCGGTTGCGATCTCGGTAGGCAGCGTGAAGGTGTCCTCGATGTTCTGCTCCGCCAGGATGGGCATGCCCGCGGCAACGCGGCCGACAAGCGGCAGGCTCACCGTGCCGCGTGCAGGCGCGACGGCAGGGGCGCCGCCGAGCTTGACGGAGCTGCCGTCGGCGTTGAAGACCTCGAGCGCGCGGGGCTTGGTGGCGTCACGCTTGATCAGGCCGTGGTCCTCCAGAGCGCTGAGGTGCGCGTGCACGGTCGAAGGGGAGGACAGGCCTACGGCGGCCGCCATCTCGCGCACGCTCGGCGGATAGCCCTTCTCCTTTTGGTATGAGCGGATGAAGTCGTAGATCTGCTGCTGGCGTTTGGTGATCTTGCGGGCCATGTCTGCTCCTTTCCACCTGACAAACATATGTTCGAAACTATGTTGACAGGAACAACTGTTCGAAGATAATAATACACGAACATTCGTTCCAAGGCTAGTGATTTTTGTCCAAGCCGGTCGGTATAACGGTACGCGAACAGCTTGCAGTCGAGAGGAGCTCGCAATGGCGAACAATACGTTGGTATATGGAACCTGCGCCCTGGCGCCCCGCCCTGAGACGGCCCGGTGCACGCTTGAGGTGATCGCAGGTACTGCTCCGCAGCACGTCGAGCAGCTGCAGAAGCCGAGGCCGGACGCAGCGCCTTCGCGTACCTCCTTGTGCGCGCCGATGAGCCTCGTTGTTGCGCGAGCGCTGTTTATCGCCTCGGCGCTCCTTGTTTCGGTATGCGCCATTCCGCTCGGCGTGCAGGCCATATCGGCGCGCTTAGGCGCGGTTGCAACACCGAGCATCCAGGTTGACGTCGAGCCCGGTGACTCGCTTTGGAGCTTGGCGCGCGAGTACCCCATAGCCGGCCTGTCGACCAATGAGGTCGTGAACCGCATTCGCGAGCTCAACGATCTGGATAGCTCTCTGCTGCACCCGGGGGAGCAGCTCATGGTTCCCCAAGCGTAAGCACAGTGCCACGATGCGCACGTGCGCAGCGGTCATGTGCCGCTCGGAGCCGATTGCATTCGCCGTGCTTGCATCACGAGCTCGCTCGAGTTCGCCACGCCGCCGCGCATGCGGATTGTTTCCATGCGCGGCGGCGCAGGCCGATGCGCGGGCGCATGGTACACTTGATGGGTTCGGTCCACCCAGGTGAAAGGAGGGTCATGCGTTGTCCAAAGTGCGGCGATAGCAGTACGCGCGTCATCGATTCTCGCATGCAGGATGCAACCAACGCCATCAAGCGCCGTCGCGAGTGCACGGCGTGCGGGTATCGCTTCACCACGTTCGAGCGCTGCGAAGATCCCATTGAGGTCATGAAGAGCGATGGGTCGCTGCAGCCGTTCGATCGCAACAAGCTGCTCGCGGCCTGATGCGCGCCACGTCAAAGCGCGACATCGATCTGCCGCGGCTCAATGCGCTCATCGATGACATTGAGCTCGAGCTGCGCGGCAGCACGCTGCGCACGGTGCGTTCGCACGATATCGGCGAACGCTGGTCCTGAACGCGCCTGGCCAATCTTGATAAGTCGCTCATTCGATCGTCGTCGTGTATCGCGACTTTC
>ENA-OQMN01000317-OQMN01000317.1-human-gut-metagenome-genome-assembly--contig:-NODE-317-length-10382-cov-14.481911_pt1 | contig 10382 bp, 9 predicted proteins | sample MGYA00242765_ERZ504861 | MGnify/ENA primary metagenome ERZ504861 (study PRJEB26092, sample SAMD00036417) | human gut metagenome | host: Homo sapiens | study: EMG produced TPA metagenomics assembly of... | reverse complement strand
TTATGTAACTGGCTCGATGAAAATAGTGTAGTAATCGTCCTTATTGATATTCAACAACCTTCCGATGCGTGCGATTTCCTCTGCCGAAAAGAGCGAATATCCGTTCATCTTCTGCGACAATGCTTGCGGGGAAATGCCGATGGCCTCCGCGACATTGTAGCAGGTAAAGCCTGCGCGGATGATTTCGGACCGCAAATTCAAATATTTGCCTTTCATGATAATAATCTCCTTTGAGTAATTTTCAGTAGGTGGCTTTATTATCATGATATTCAGTTCGCACGTACTGGCAAGAGGGGTATCACCAACTTTTTTATTTATTCTTGCAAGCAGGTGCTGTACCACACTTTTTATATGAAGAGTACCACACTTTGTACCACACAGATATAAAAATACCCTTTAATGAAATCCATACCAGTGATAAAATTATCGTTAGTACGTATTGCATTAAAGGATATTTGTAGAATGATAGAAGTTCGATTCCCGTACGGGTCACCAAAAAGCACTACTTCATTTGAGGTAGTGCTTTTTTCTTTGTATACGCTTTTTAATAGGTGTCGGGCGTAAAAGGTGACCCGTGCGGGAATCGAACAGCCTGCTGCGGAGGCGACCGCCGCCTGCGGCGGAAACAGGAAGCCGGAGCAGGCGCAGCGGTCGCAGAAGGCAAGCCCCGCCCAAGGGGCGCAGCCTGATGCGGTAACCGCAAGTCGCAGCCCCGCGTCCAGCGTCCCGCGGGGCAAAAACAGCCCCGCGGGCTGTTTTTAGGGCGCGGGAGATGGACGGGAGGGTCACCAAAGGGGCTGTTGTACATCCCCTCGTTTTCTTTTGCCTATTCCTCCGGCCTGACCACCGTTACGGTACACTGCGCTGTAAAATCGCCGCAGTCGGCGGTCAGGGTCGTGGTGCCGTAATTCACGGGGACGAGCCAGGAGCCGTCGAAGCGGGCAATGCGCTCGTCGGCGATGTGATAGGTCACGGCGGGGTGGTCGGTGGTGTCCTCCGGCAGAAGATGGCAGACTGCGCCGACGCGGCTGGCGTAGGCGTAGTCGGACTCGCGCGTGCCGTCGGCGGTGATCCAGGTCACAAGCTCGTCGTCAAAATACAGCGTGTAGTCGTCCAAAGCAATGCCGCGCAGCGGGCTGGACACCTGCACCGGGCAGCTGGCGGAAATTTTCCCGTCGGCGCTTTGCAGCGTCAGGGTGGTCGAGCCGCCGCGCAGACCGGTCACAATGCCGCTGGGATCGACCTCGGCAATCGTGTCATCGGCCACAGACCAGCGCCACTCGGTCAGGGCGGCGCGGCGGGGGCTGACCTCACGCCCGTCGGCATCCTCGTAGAGGACGGCGGTCTCGGCGGTCTGGGTCTTTTCGACCTGCACGGTGTCGGGCAGGGTCACGGCGGCCACCGGCGCGCCGCAGGCCGTCAGGCCCAGCAGCAGGGCGGGCAGAACAAAAAACAGCGATTTCATGCAAAAGCCCCCTTTTGGCAGTATCATACCACAATGCGCCGCCGCAGGCAACTGTTGCACTTTTGGGCAAATGCGTGTACAATAAACTATATACTTTTGCAAAAGGGGGGCCGGGCATGGAGCGGACGGCGGGCGGCATCACCTACACGCTGACGCGGCGGCGGGTGCGCAACATCAACCTGCGCGTGCGGGCCGACGGCAGTGTGGCGGCCAGTGCGTCGCCGCGGGTGCCGGCGGCTTATGTGGACGCCTTTGTCACGGCGCGGGCCGACTGGGTGCGCACCGCACAGGCGCGTGCCGCGGCCCGGCGCGAACGAGAGGCCGCCGAGGCCCCCGCGCTGCCGCCCAAGGCCGAGGCGCTGGCCTATATGCAGGCGCTGTGCCGGGCATACTATCCGCAGTTTGCGGCGACCTGCCCGGGCGGCGCGATGCCCAAAATTGCGGTGCGCGACATGAACACCCGCTGGGGGTCGTGCAGTCTGCGCACCGGCACGCTGGCGTTTGCGCGGCGGCTCTGCACGATGCCGCTGCCCGCGCAGGAGTACGTTGTTGTGCATGAGTTCTGTCACTTTGCCCACCCCGACCACAGCCCGGCGTTCTGGGCCGCGGTGGCGGAGGTGCTGCCGGATTATAAGCAGCGGGAACGGATGCTGAAGCTGCGGTGAGAGCGGGCGGATGAGGGGGGAGTTTGCCGCGATTGCCCGTGAACGGGGTGTCGGCGGAAGGTTTGCCCTCATCCGACCTTCGCGTTCGCTCGGCTACCTTCCCCCGGAGGGGAAGGCTTCATACTCTACAAACAAGGGAGGTTCCCATCTTGCCGTCTCCACAGAAAAAATATACGACGCTGGTCAGCAATACGCTGCTGTTTGCCATCTCCAACTTCAGCTCCAAGCTGCTCAGCTTCTTCATCCGCCCGTATCTGAGCTACGCGCTCGACTCGCCGGACGTTATGGGCGTGTCCAGCCTTTTGCAGCAGGCCACAAACCTGCTGATCCCGGTGGTCAGCCTTGGCGTGGCCTATGCGGTCATCCGGTTCGGGCTGGACAAAGCGACCAACAAATCCAGCGTCTTTGTCAACGGCGCGGCGACTATCGGGCTGGGCTTTGTGGTGCTGCTGCTGGCCATGCCGCTGGTGCGGCTCATCCCCAACGCTGCGGAGTACCTGGGCTTTTTGTACCTCTGCGTGCTGGCCAGCTGTATGAGAACGCTGTGTACCCAGTTCATCCGCTCGCGGATGCTGAACCGGCTGGTCGCCATAGACGGTGTGCTGACCACGCTGAGCCTGCTGCTCTACTACCTGCTGTTCCTGAGCGTCTTAAAAATGGGCGCTACAGGTTTTTTGCTGGCAAATGCGCTGGCAGATTTGACATCCATGGTGTTTGTGTTCATTGCGGGCGGGTGCTGGCGGTACTTCAAGCCCAAGGCATTTGACAAGACGCTGTGGAAGGAGATGCTGCGCTACTGCCTGCCGATGATCCCGGCGTCCATCAGCTTTTGGATCATCAACGCCAGCGACATGTTCTTTGTGCAGGGCATGTGCGAGGGCTACGCGGGCCGCAGCGGCAACCATTGGGTCGGCCTGCTGTCGGCGGGGTACTTCCTGCCGCAGATCATCACGATTTTGGGCAGCATCTTCTATGAGGCGTGGCAGCTCTCCGCCGTGACCGAGGAGACGGACCGCCAGGCGTTCTTCTCCAAGATATTCCGCGTGTATGCCAGCGTGCTGTTCTGCTGCGTGGCGGGCATCATCATGCTGTGCCAGCTGCTCATGCGGGTGTTCAAGGCTGAATATTTTGACGCCTGGACGTTTGTTCCGTTCCTGACGCTCTGCTCGATGCTGACCTGCCTGAACCAGTTCCTGAACAGCGTCTACGTCGTGTATAAACGGTCTACCGGCTCGCTGTTCACAATGCTGGCCGGTGCGGTGCTGAACCTGATTCTGAACTACCTGCTCATTTTGCGGTGGGGCCCGTGGGGCGTAACCCCGGCCAGCTTCCTGAGCCTGATGCTGGTGTTTTTGCTGCGCGCCTACTCGACCCGCGGTCTGCTGGAGATCGACTTCCACCCGGCGTGGCTTGTGCTGAATCTGGCGCTGGTGCTGGCGGAGATCTGGTGCATGATGAACCTGACCCATTGGGCGCTGCCCGTCGTGGGCATCACCGCGGTGGTCTGCGTGCTGAACATCCGCGAGGTGCTGAGCATGCTGGATACGCTGATCGGGAAGTTTTTGAAGAAACGGAAAAGTTGATTTTGATTTGCCTCCCCCCGAGGGGGAAGGTGTCTGTGGCCCCGACCACAGACGGATGAGGGGCAAGCTTGCGGTACTGATCCGCTTACGGGCTGCCGCCGGAAGGCTGCCCCTCATCCGGCGCTGCGGCGCCACCTCCCCCCGGGGGAAGGCTTAAAGGAGCTTATTATGGAAAACAACGCTATCCTCTCCGCCCTCTCCGCCCGCAAAAGCGTGCGGGTATTCACCCCCGACCCCGTCACGCCGGACGAGCGGGCGGCCATCCTGAACGCGGCGTTCCAGGCACCGACGGCAGGCAACCAGCAGCTGTACACGATCCTGGACATCACCGACCCGGCGCTGAAGGCCACGCTGGCCGACCTGTGCGACCACCAGCCGTTCATTGCCGGGGCGCCGCTGGTGCTGGTGTTCCTGGCCGACTGCCGCCGCTGGCTCAACGCCTACCACGCCGCGGGCATCACGGACGCCCGCAAGCCCGGGGCAGGGGACTTGATGCTGGCCGTGGCCGACACCTGCATTGCCGCCCAGAACGCCGTGGTCGCCGCCGAGTCTCTGGGCATCGGCAGCTGCTACATAGGCGACGTCCTCGAGAATGCTGAGGCCATGCGCGACGCCCTGCACCTGCCGCAGTACGTTGTGCCCGCCTGTATGCTGGTGTTTGGCCGCCCCACGGAGCAGCAGCAGCGCCGCCCCAAGCCCGCCCGCTTTGCCGAGCAGGCCGTCGTCTGCGAGAATGTGTACACGGACCGCACGCCCGACGAGCTGCGCGCCGACTTTGCGGCGAAAGCCGCCGCCAACGGCCAGCTTGACTACGACTTTGACAAAGCCGTGCAGGCATTTTGCAAGCGCAAGTACGCGAGCGACTTTTCCCGGGAGATGACGAGAAGCGCAGAGATTTACTGGAAAGAGTTTTTGTGATTGGCAGAGAACGCAGGGGCTGATCCCATATCCGCCCGGGAGTGTTGCCGCTGCCGCCGCGCCCTTGTAATCTCTACAAATAAACCACCCCCACCCAACCGTAGATGTTCTGCGGCTGGGCGGGGGCTTTCTTATTGATTGAGGGTGAAATTATATAGCAGACCGTCAATAAATTGCATTCCTGCCTTATTGCGTGCGTAGGGGCGGCCATTGGCCGCCCGCCAACTTACCGCAGCAACGCATTTTCCGGGACAGTTTTCTTGCAAGGCAAACGGGCAGGGGCGAGCAATGCTCGCCCCTACAAGCGTTTTTCGACAGTCTGCTATATTTTGGTTGTATCCTGTAGTTTATGCTCTGGCGTAACGAAGCTGCCGGTATTGTCAGCTTTTAGATTGGCGTTGGATACAGGATTTCCGGCGTTATCAATTTTACGGATATAGACAGTGCAGAGTTAGAGTTTGCTGTTTGTGACATGAAAAGTATCCTCATCACCAACAGTCTTTTTCAGACTATAACTACCCCCTTCTCCCTGATTGAAGTTAAAAGCATCAATACGGAACCAGGTTGTATAATGGGGAGTCGGAGTAGAGGGATATGCCTTATAATATAAATGAAACGAACATGTGAAGTCTCCCTTATATCCGGCAGGAGGAGTTTCCTTTATAACATAAGTTTGGTCTCCGGTAGTTAGGAAAGCAGAATACCCGATTTTATCTCCCTCATGCAGTTTGACAGGAACGGAGCATTCTCCTTTACTATCACTGGTGAATTCGGCAACAGTGGTTGAGCCGTTCATAATAGCAAAGGTAGCACCGGACAGCGCTTTTCCATCAGGGTCAGTGACGCGCAGATTCAATTTGGCAACGGGAAAGCGCATAATGGTAAGCCGCCTTTTAGGCATGTCGATAGTAAATGGATAGTTATTTACGCCATCCTGCATGGAATTGAGACAATAGTCGTTCCCTTCAATGCGAACATTGATATAGATTTTTGTATCGCTGGGAATGACTTGATAGCCATCAGGAACTTCAGCGTCGGTGATAGTAGTCTCCTTATCCCCGATAACAGTGTTGTCACTAGGGCTCTCATTAGGAGAAATATTCAACAGAATATCACCGTTGCTGTCAGATCTAACCTCAAAGACGTTATCGCCGCTTTTAATGGTATATTTTCTGTTTGCAAAAGGCGCAAAATTTTTAGTTTCAATATCCTGCAAGTGGATAATGAACTGATGCTTATTTGCTGTAGCGGTGCCGCCGGTCGTACTGCCGCCGGAAATGCCGCCCCCGGTGCTGCCCCCGCCGGTTTCACCCCCGCCGGTCGTTCCACCGCTGCTGCTGCCCGGCTTCGGCGTCGGCACAACAACAGCCTCATCACTGCCGATATTTACACTCGCGGTGGTTCCCGCGTTCGTGTATACGACCTGTATCCCATCGGCGCTGGTGTACACTAAGTACAAAACCTGCCCGCTGGCGTTGCAGGTCATCCCCTGCACGGTGCCCTTGACCCCGGCATCTGCCGCAATCGTGGTCGTGGCAGTGCTGCCCTCAGGCGGGTTGTTCACATGCAGCAGATACTGCCCGCTGCCCTCGGTAAGTGCTACATCTCCGCCGGTCACGGTGGGAACCTCGTTTGTCAACGTGCCTGCCCAGTTTGTCAGGGCGTCTGCACCATCGCTCTTTTCCGTTATCGATGCGTTCTGCACCAAGGCGTAGTTCTGCGCGCCCTGCCGGGTCGCCGTCATCACACACGCCTGCGTCTCACTGACGGCCTGCTTTTCCTTGGCGCTGTCAATGTACCCGGTCAGCGCCGGGACGGCAAAGGCCGCCAGCACACCCAGAATCACCAATACCACGATCAGCTCCACCAGCGTAAAGCCGCGGCGGCTGCGCGGGGTTCGTTTCAGACCTGTCATAGGGATGCCTCCTCTTTACTCGGCGGGGTCAAAAATGCTCTGGTCGCGCTTGGCGTGTGCGCCGATGTTGTTGTATTCCAGCATCAGATACCCCTTGGCCCACTCGTCCAGCGCGGGGTCTGCGCCGTACTCGGCTGTGCTGCCGTCCACCTTCATGTAGTCGTTGGCGGCGGTCACAACGGGGGTGTTGTGCTTCATTTCCAGCAGGTACTCGTAGTAGTCGCTCAGGGGTAGACCCGCCTGCTGCAGCAGGGTGGGGGTCAGCATGACCATGTCCATGCGGTTCAGCGGGTCGGTGGTGCTGGTGGCGGCTGCCGTGTGCTCCAGCGGGTAGTTGGCCCAGATGAAAAACGGCGTGCTGCGCTCCAAAATCTGCAGCTCGTTGTCGGTTTCGGCAAAGCTGGCGTCGGCCACATGGCCCACAAAGCTGGGCGCGTGGTCACCGGCCATGGCCACAATGACCTTGCGGCCCGTCTTTTCGTACTGCGCGGTAAAGTAATCGCACAGCTCCTGCACGGCGGCGTCGGTCATTTTGATGCAGCTCAGGTACTCGTCCATCAGCGCATCGTAGTCGCCGTAATCGGTGGCGGCGTGGACAATATCCAGCGACGCATCGTTCATATCGTAGTCGCCGTGGCTCTGGATGGAGACCAGAAAGCTGAACCGCGGCTGGTCCTCCGGCATGGCCTCGTACATCGTTTCCCAGTCGCGGTAGGTGGCCGAGTCGGTCTGGTACGGGCGGTCCCCGTAGGTCTCCTGCGTGGTAAAATCGCTCTGGAAATGGGTTTCGTCAAAGCCCAGCGCCAGCCAGGCGGAGTCGCGGCGGTAGTTGGAGTTCGTGTAGGGGTGGGCGGCCATCGTGGAGTAGCCCAGACCCTTGAGGTAGCTGACAACGCTGTTGGCGTTGTACAGGTTCAGCCAGTTGAACGGCGTGATGCTGGGCATCAGGAACAGCGAGTTGGAGGTCAGCATCTCGTACTCGGTGGAGTTTGTGCCGCCGCCCACATGGGGGCTGATCGTGTGGCCGTAGACCGAGTTGGGCAGGTTCTTGGTGACCGGCATGATGTCGGTGTCGGCCTGCAGGTCGGTGACAAGGTCAAAGTCGTAGAAGCTCTCGGACAGAATCAGCACAATGTCGGGGTAGTCCTCGGCGCTCTCGGGGCTGGCAGGGGCGATGTAGTCGTCGGCCTTGCGGGCGGTGTTCACCGCCGCGGCGTCGTTGTAGTTCTCCGGCTCAATGATAGGGTCGGCCATCAGGCTGGTGGCCTCAATCGTCCCCGCCAGATAGCCGTAGGTGTAATAGGTGTTCTGCCACGCCCAGCCGTAGGTCGTCTTGGGCTTGATGGTCACGGGGCCGAAGTAGCCGAAGAACATGACCAGAAACACGCCCAGTGCGCTGCCAGCCGCCCGCACGCCGCGGGCCTTCCAGCCGGCGCGCTTAGGCGCACCCTTGACCAGCTGCGCCTGCACGAACGCAATCGCCAGAATCGGCAGGTAGAGCAGCGCGATCTTCACAACGTCCTGCGTGATTTTCAGGGTGTAGCTGCCCATGACCTCGGCGGCGGTGCCGAGGTTCAAAATGTCCTGGGGCATCAGCGCCGAGCCGTGCAGGTCGCGGGTGTAGTAGTTGATGAGCGCAATGACGGTGAACACCGCGCCCGAAATGCCCGTTGCGCGGCTCCACTTGCCGAGCAGCGCAAACAAAATCAGCGTCAGGCAAAAAGCGGTCAGCGCGTTGAGCGGCGCGTAGAGCGGCCATTGAAGCTGCAAAAAGCTCTCGGTCACGCCGTCGGACAGCTCCAGCTGATAGCGGGAGATGAACCCCACAGCCACCGCCAGCAGGAAGGGGAGCACCCCCTGCAAGAGGAATTTCTTCCAGTTAAAGTTTTTCAAATGCTGCATGAGTGATGAATAAATACCTTTCTCTGTAAATTTTGTACATAACTATACATAATATATTATAACACGACACCACAAAAAAAGAAAGAGGCGCGGGCAGCACCTCTTTGGATGTATAATGATGTTTGTCCGGAATACAGATATTATAATACGCCTGCCCGTAGGGAGCGGCATATATGCCGCTCGCACCTCCCGGCCAGCACCCGCCAACCATCCACCACCCCGTAGTGGCCGGGCATGCCCGGCCCGCAACCCTGCGTCGCCGCCTGTTACTGGTTTGCATCGTAGGGAGGGGTCTTGACCCCTCCGCGGGGCGTCGAGGACGCCGCCCCCTACAGGGATGGCCCGCAACCAAAACGTCACTTCCGCGTATTCTTCTTCCAGATCCAATACAGCCCTTCCAGCACCAGCGTCTCGCGGTACACAATATCCGTCGCACACGCTGTGCGCACACTGTCGGGCAGCGTGCCGGTTGCGACCACCGGCGCGTCGGGTGCGCCCAGCGCTGCGCGGATCTGCGCGACCATGCCGTCCAGCATGGCCGCCGTGCCGTACACAATGCCGCTGTGCAGACAGTCCGCCGTGTTGGCCCCCAGCAGACGCCGCGGGCGAGCCTCCAGCTCCACCTGGGGCAGCTGCGCCGTGTTGCGCACCAGCGCCGACAGCGAGCACTGCGGCCCCGGCAGGATGCTGCCGCCCACCAGTGCGCCGGTGCTGTCCACAGCCAGCAGGGTAGTGGCGGTATCAAAGTTCACCACCACGCAGGGCGGCGTGCACCGCTGCAGCGCGCCGACGATGGCACACAGCAGCTCACCGCCCAGCTGGGCCGGGTTGTCCATGCGGATGCGCACCCCGCTTTTCAGCCCGGGGCCGACCTCCATGATCTGGCACTCGCACATCTTGCGCAGGGCCTCGCGCAGCCGCGGCGTCAGCGCCGGCACCACGCTGGAAAAGATGACCGCCGTGATTTGCTGCGGCTCCGCCCCGTACAGCGCCAGCATGTTTACGATTTTGTACAGGAGCTCATCACTGCTCAGCGCCGTGTCCGCAAACAGCCGCGACGAAAACACCAGCTTGCCGTCCGGCGTATACCCGCCAAACGTAATATTGGAGTTGCCGATATTCAATGCCAGGATCATGACAGGACCTCGTTTCAAGTATGTTGCCTCTATACTATTATAATAAGGTAGAAATTGCAAGTGTTTTCCACATTCACGTGTGCCGAATGTGGAAAACGCACCGCTTCCTCCACCACCACCCCCGTAGGGGCCGGGCATGCCCGGCCCGCGCGCTTTCCCATAACCACCCTCTAACCTTCCACATCGTAGGGAGGGGTCTTGACCCCTCCGCTTGCCCGTTCCCGGCCGGCACCCGCTCACCCTTCCGCCACCCCGTAGGGGCCGGGCATGCCCGGCCCGCAACCTCCCCGCCGCCTGCCGTCAATCTTCTACCGCTCACCCATTCCCCCAAACCACCTAATCCGGCAACCCGCTTGCCACCCACCACCCCCCATAATTTGTGCCCGCCAACTACCGTCACCCCAATATACACCTTGCCCAAACTTCTCCCTCAAACTTTGTCGAAAAAATCAAAAAAACTTGCAAAAACCTGTTGACAAAGGTCATACTACTTGCTATAATAATCAAGCTGTCTCGCGAGCCCAGCCCGCGGCGGCAGCCGCTGGAGCCTTTACCTACAGCTTGTGCGCCGTTTTTTGAAGAAGTTTTCTTCAAAAAACTTTCAGAAAACCTCTTGACAAACGAGAGAATCTGATATATAATATACAAGCTGTCAAGGAAACGCGACAGCACAGCAGGACCTTGAAAATTGAACAAAACTGAAACTTGTGGAACCTTGATCGTGGGTTTGGAAACCCACGTTAATCAATTCCAAATTTACAAGTAATTCATACAGGACGCAAGCGATTGTGTCTGAGT
>ENA-OQMN01000316-OQMN01000316.1-human-gut-metagenome-genome-assembly--contig:-NODE-316-length-10403-cov-2.717886_pt1 | contig 10403 bp, 7 predicted proteins | sample MGYA00242765_ERZ504861 | MGnify/ENA primary metagenome ERZ504861 (study PRJEB26092, sample SAMD00036417) | human gut metagenome | host: Homo sapiens | study: EMG produced TPA metagenomics assembly of... | reverse complement strand
GACCGGTTCTTGTAGTTTCGCCTACGGCAGTCCCGGGTACGGTGGGCGGTGCTGTCTACATGAACGCCGGAGCTTACGGCGGCGAGATGAAGGGCGTGCTGGTCTCCGTGCGGTATCTGACCGCAGAAGGGGAGAGCGTTGAGGTACCGGCAGAACAGCTCGACCTCAGCTACCGCCACAGCATTTTTGAAGAAAACGGCGGCTGCATCCTCTCGGCAAAGTTCCACCTCGCAAGAGGCAATGCCGCCGACATCCGCTCCAGGATGAACGAGCTGATGGCCCGCCGCAAAGACAAACAGCCTCTCGACAAGCCCAGTGCCGGCAGCACCTTCAAGCGGCCGGTGGGCGCATTCGCGGCGGCCCTCATCGACCAGTGCGGTCTGCGGGGCTACCGCCATGGCGGCGCAGCCGTCAGTGACAAGCACTGCGGCTTTGTGGTCAATCTGGGTGGAGCGACCTGTGCAGATGTGCTGGCTCTGTGCGATGAGGTGCGTGCCATCGTGAAAGAAAAGACCGGCTATGACCTCGAAAAAGAAATTCGTGTGGTGAAAGCATAAAAGAAAGAGGCGTGCAAAATGAATCTTCTCATCGTCAGCGGCCTTTCCGGTGCAGGCAAATCTGTCGCCATGAATGCGCTGGAAGACATCGGCTTTTTCTGCATTGATAACATCCCGGCGGCACTGCTGCCCAGCATCACGGCGTTTTCGAAAGCGGGTGACAACCAGCTCAAGCGGGTGGCTCTCTGTATGGACATCCGCGGCTGCCGCACGCCGGAAGAAATCGAAGTGGCTCTTTCTCAGCTGGACGCGCAGGGGATAGAATATGAGATCTTGTTCCTTGATGCCCCGGACGATGTGCTGATGCGCCGCTACAGTGAGACGCGCCGCCGCCATCCGATGAGCATTTCCGACGGCCTTTCCACCCGGGAAGCCTTCCGCAGGGAGCGCGGGATCCTGCAGCCCCTCAAAGACCGGGCAGATTATACCATCAATACCGGCCTGCTCTCGACTTCTCAGAACAAAGAGCGCATCTGCGACCTGTTCAACCAGAACGGCGGCGCGAAGAGCGCCATGCGACTGACGGTCATGTCCTTCGGCTTCAAGTTCGGCATCCCGCCGGAAGCGGACCTTGTTTTGGATGTCCGCTGTCTGCCCAACCCTTTTTATGTTCCGGAACTGAAGCATAAAACGGGTCTTGATGAAGAGGTCGTCGATTTTGTCATGAGCCACCCGGAGGCGCAGGAGCTTTTGAAGCGCTATGAATCGTTTCTGGAATATGCTCTTCCGCTCTACGTCAAGGAAGGCAAAAGCCAGCTCACCATCGCAGTGGGCTGCACCGGCGGCAAGCATCGCTCCATCACATTTGCGCGGAAGATCGCGGAATACTGCGAAAAGCTGGGCTACAAGCCCGGCATCCAGCACCGCGATTCTGTCCGTTGAAAGGATAAACATATCATGAGTTTTGCATCCCAGGCAAGGGAGGAGATCGCCCGGCGCAGTCTGCAGAAGGACTGCTGCGTCCGCGCTGCCGCCTATGGAATTGCCTGCTTCGCCAAGTACTTCGACGCCAGCGGGCTGGTGCTGCAGACGGAACAGGAGCTGACGACGCAGGTGGCTTCCCAGCTGTTTGCGCGCTGCGGCGTACAGGGCGACATCATCGAGAAGCAGCGTCCCAGCGGGGTGGTCTATGAGTTCAGCATCCGCACACCGGAGCAGGTGGCGCGGATGCACGAGCTTTTCGGTACCACCGGCACCGAGACGAGCCTGCAGATAGACCCCGGACTGATTCGCTGCCAGACCTGCGTCAGCGCGTACATCGGGGCAGCTTTTTTGTGCAGCGGCACGGTCACTGACCCGCAAAAGGAGTATAACATCGAGTTCCTCACCAGCCGCACGAACCTTGCGCGCAACTTCGAAGCCCTGCTGGCGGAGCACGAGTTTGCGCCCACCGCACCCGCCGCAACGGCGTGAACCTTGTTATGTCAAGAGCTGCGACAATGTGGAGCGCATCCTTTCCTTTATGGGAGCGGCGGAGGCATCGGCCCAGCTCAGCGCTCAGAAGGCTGTCAAGCAGATGCGCAACCAAATCAACCGCCACACAAACTGCGATACCGCAAACCTGGGCAAGACGGCCCGTGCCAACGCCCAGACGCTCAAAGCCATCCGCTTTCTGGAAGCGCAGGGGGCGCTGAAAATGCTGCCCGAGGCGCTGCGGCAGGCAGCAGCCCAGCGGCTGGAATATCCTGATTTATCGCTGACGGCGCTCTGCGGATGCTTTGACCCGCCCATGAGCAAATCGGGCCTTTCTCACCGGATGAAAAAGCTGGAAGCGCTGGCCGACGCCCTGCGTCAGCGGCTCGAAGAACACACTGAAACAGAGGAGGCAGGAGCATGAGCGATGTAACCGAGGGGAACCGTCAGGGGAGAGACTTCGTTCATCTCCACCTCCATACCGAATACAGCCTGCTGGACGGTGCCTGCCGTATCGACCAGCTTATGGACCGCGTCAAGGAGTGTGGCCAGAATGCCATCGCCATCACGGACCACGGCGTCATGTACGGCTGTGTCCAGTTCTATAAGGCCGCAAAAAAGGCAGGCATCAAGCCCATCATCGGCTGTGAGGTCTATGTGGCCACCCGCACCCGCTTCGATAAAGTCAACAAAATCGACGGCAACAACCATCTTATCCTGCTCTGCAAGAATGAGACCGGCTATAAGAACCTCATCAAGATGGTGTCCGCTGCCTTCGTGGAGGGCTTTTATTCCAAGCCTCGTGTAGACAAGCAGCTTCTTGAGCAGTATCATGAGGGGCTTATCTGTCTGTCTGCCTGCCTCGCAGGCGAGATCCCGCAAGCCATTCTGGCGGGAGACTACGAGAGGGCAAAAGCCACGGCCCTGTGGTATCAGGAGCTGTTCGGCAAGGGCAATTACTACATCGAACTGCAGGACCACGGCCTCGAAGAGGATACGATCGTCCTGCCTCAGCTCATCAAACTGGCGCGGGAGACCGGCATCCCGATGGCGGCCACCAACGACTCCCACTATCTGCGGAAGGATGACGCCAAGATGCAGAGCATTCTGCTGTGCATCCAGACCGGCAAGACCATTCAGGACGCTGACCGGATGGAGTTTCAGACCGACGAATTCTACGTCAAAACGACGGATGAAATGTATGAGTTGTTCGCAATGGTGCCGGAAGCCTGCGCCAACACCCAGAAAATCGCGGACCAGTGCAATTTTGACTTCGACTTTGGACACACCAAAATTCCATATTACAAAGCCCCGAACGGGATGGACAATCAGGAGTTCTTCGAGAAGCTCTGCTGGGACGGCCTCGAGCGCCGCTACGGCTCGGACGTCCCACAGTCCAATAAGGACCGCCTGACCTATGAGATCGGCGTGGTCAAGTCGATGGGCTATACCAACTACTATCTCATTGTCTGGGATTATATCAACTACGCCAAGAGTCAGGGCATTCCGGTAGGCCCGGGCCGTGGCTCGGGCGCGGGCAGCATCGCGGCTTACTGTGTAGGCATCACCGACATCGACCCCATCCGCTACAACCTCATCTTCGAGCGATTCCTGAACCCCGAGCGCGTCAGCATGCCCGATTTTGACGTCGATTTCTGCTACGAGCGCCGTCAGGAGGTCATCGACTACGTCAACCGGAAGTACGGCGCAGACCATGTAGCCCAGATCGTCACCTTTGGCACCATGGCTGCCCGCAACGCTATCCGCGATGTGGGCCGCGTGATGGGTATGCCCTATCAGAGCGTGGATGTGGTGGCAAAGCAGGTGCCGATGGAGCTGAAAATGACGCTGAAACGCGCCTTGGAGGTCTCGCCGGAGCTGAAGCGGATGTACGACAGCGACCCGCAGGTCACAGAACTTATCGACACTGCGCTGAAAGTTGAAGGAATGCCCCGCCACGCCTCCACCCATGCGGCCGGCGTCGTCATTACCCCGGAACCGACAGACTATTATCTGCCCCTGGCCACCAACGACGGCCTGCCTGTCACCCAGTTCAATATGACCGAGATCGAAGAGCTGGGCCTGCTGAAAATGGACTTCCTCGGTCTGCGCACCCTGACGGTCATCCGGGACGCGGAGGCGGCCATCCAGAAAAAAGACCCGTCCTTCTCCATCCAGAAGCTGGATTATGACGATGCAGCGACTTATAAGATGCTGGGACAGGGCGAAACAGAGGGCGTGTTCCAGCTCGAATCCTCGGGTATGAAACAGGTCCTCGTGGGTCTGCAGCCGCAGAACCTTGAAGATGTCATCGCTCTTATCAGTCTTTACCGCCCCGGCCCGATGGACTCCATTCCGACCTACCTGCGCAACCGCCACGAGCCGGATAAGATCAGCTATAAAACTCCACAGCTGGCCCATATCCTCGACGTCACCAACGGCTGCATCGTCTACCAGGAACAGGTCATGCAGATATTCCGTGAGCTGGCCGGTTTCTCGTTCGGACAGGCAGATAACGTCCGCCGTGCCATGAGTAAAAAGAAGCACGCGGTGATGGAGGCAGAACGCGAGCATTTTGTCCATGGCTGCACCGAGCCGGGCCACGAATGCCCGGGCTGTGTCGCCAATGGCATCTCCGAGAAAGTCGCCAACGAAATCTACGATGAAATGTCGAGTTTTGCGTCCTACGCCTTCAATAAAAGTCATGCTGCCTGCTACGCTTACGTCGCATTCCAGACGGCTTATCTCAAGTGTCATTACCCCAGCGAGTTTATGGCCGCATTGCTCACCAGTGTGCTTGACAATACCGACAAAGTCATCGAGTATTCGGGCGAGTGCGCCCGCCTGGGCATCAAGGTGCTTCCGCCGGACGTCAATATCTCGAATGGCGGCTTCACGGCGGACAACGGCAAGATCCGTTTCGGCCTGAATGCGGTCAAGAATGTGGGCCGCAACCTCATCGAGCGAGTCGTGGAAGAGAGAAAAGAGAAGCCATATTCGAGCCTCTATGATTTCTGTAAGCGGATGCACGGCACTGAGCTGAACCGCCGGGCCGTGGAATGCCTTATCAAGGCGGGTGCCTTCGACAGTATGGGCGTCAACCGCCACAGCCTTGTGGAAGCCGTGGACGGCATCATCAAGAGCGTGGAGAGCGACTCCCGCCGCAATCTTGAGGGACAGCTGGACCTGTTCTCGGTGATGAGCGGCGAATCTCAGACCGCCGACACCGACAGCTACGAGATAAAGCCATTCCCGGAGTACAGCCACACCGAACTGCTCCAGCAGGAGAAAGAAGTCAGCGGCCTCTATCTGTCCGGCCACCCGCTGGACGCCTATCGGGAACAGTCGGCACGCTTTGCGTCCAACAGCATCAAGGAGCTCACCGGCGAGGACGCTCACAAGCTGGACGGCAATCATGTCCGTATCGTGTGTACCGTCGTCAAAAACCGGATGATGACCACCAAGTCCAACACGATGATGGCCTTCACCAGCGTGGAGGACCTGACCGGTACGATGGAGGTCATCGTCTTTCCACGGGTACTGGATACCTTCCGCGATGCGCTCAAGGAAAATGCCGTCGTGGTCATCGAGGGACGCCTCTCCGTGCGTGAAGATGAGCCTTCCAAGCTGATGGCTGAGAGCATCTCGCCCATCGAGGGCTATGACCCCAAACGCCCGCAGGCCAACCGCCCCGACCTCATGCGGGATGCCGCCCAGCGGCTCTATGTCCGCCTGCCGTGCCGCAGTTGCCCCGAGTATGCAAAGGTCATCAATCTCCTTGAGATATTCGACGGCGATATGCCCGTCATTTTCTATCTCGAGGATGTCAAACAGAAGCTCGCCGTACCCCGGAGACTCTATGCTTCGGGCCATCCACTGCTGCTCCAGGAGCTGAAACGTCTGCTTGGTGAACGCAATGTCGCAACAAAATGACATTTCTGTGCATCAATCATTATGTCTACGCTGTTTTCAAATGATTAACTTTGTGATATACTTGTCTAAGGCAAGCCATAGCAAATAGGTTGCATCGAGTCGGCCCGCATCTGTGGAAGAAGGGGATGCGCGCGCCCCGAGTGGTATGTGAAGAAACAAATTGGAGGGAATCTCTCTATGGAAAAGCAAATCAAGACGATCGGTGTTCTCACCAGCGGCGGCGACGCCCCCGGCATGAACGCAGCTGTCCGTGCCGTGGTCCGTACCGGCCTGCACAAGGGCTTCCGCATGATCGGCATCCAGCGCGGCTATAACGGTCTGCTGAACGGCGAGTGCTTCGAAATGAACCTGCGCAGTGTCTCGAACATCATCTCTGCCGGCGGAACCATCCTCTACACCGCACGCTGCCTTGAGTTCAAGACCAAAGAGGGTCAGGATAAGGGCGCAGCCAAGTGCCGTGAGCTTGGCATTGACGCGCTGGTGGTCATCGGCGGCGACGGTTCTTACCGCGGCGCCCGTGAGCTGGCACACCGCGGCATCCCGATGATCGGCCTGCCCGGCACCATCGACAACGATATTGCCTGCACCGACTACACCATCGGTTACGATACCGCTATGAACACTGCTCTGGAGATGATCGACAAGCTGCGCGACACCACCCAGAGCCATGACCGCTGCAGCGTCGTCGAGGTCATGGGCCGCAACGCTGGTTACATTGCCCTGAACGTCGCCATCGCCTCCGGCGCTATGGCTGTGCTGCTGCCCGAGAAGGAATTCGATATGCAGCGCGACATCCTCGATAAGATCGTCGAGACCCAGCGCACCGGCAAGCGCCACTTCATCGTCATCGTGGCCGAGGGCATCGGCCACTCTCAGGAGATCGCCAACGAGATCCAGGCCCGCACCGGCATCGACACCCGTGCCACTATTCTGGGCCATGTCCAGCGCGGCGGCTCTCCCACGCTGCGTGACCGTGTGAACGCCTCTGCTATGGGCTACCACGCCGTCTGCCTGCTCGAGCAGGGCAAGTATAACCGCATCGTCGGCATGAAGGGTGAGGAGCTGGTGGATTACCCCGTAGATGAGGCCCTCGAGATGACCAAGAGCATCGACCCGGTCCTCGTGGACGTGTGCAATACGATTTCGATTTGATTTTTTGAACATACGACGGAGCTGTGTTTTCCATGACATCGGAAAGTGCAGCTCCGCTTTTTTATATTTACGCAACCCGAAGTTTTGTGGTATACTATCGCAAGAGAATCAAGACGCGGCGCTCTGTCCCGCGTCAGGCAGGAGAGTGGAACTGTGGAACTGGAACAAGCCAAGAAGCGCGTAGAGGAACTGCGCGCTGTTATCGAGAAGAATAACCGTCTTTATTACGACCAGGACGCCCCCGAACTCGAGGACTTTGAATACGACGCCCTGACGCGGGAATTGAAGGAGCTGGAGGCGCAGTACCCGGAGCTGGTCACTCCGGCTTCGCCCACCCAGCACGTCGGCGGCACCCCCAGCGGGCGCTTCGCAAAAGTGACACATGCCGTCAAGATGGAAAGCTTGCTGGATGCATTTTCCTACGATGAACTGCGTGATTTCGACCGCAGAGTGCGTGACGCGGGCATCGAGCCGGAGTATGTCGTCGAAATCAAGATCGACGGTCTTTCTTGCAGCCTTGAGTACGAGAACGGTGAACTGGTCCGTGCTTCTACCCGCGGCGACGGTGTCGTGGGCGAGGACGTCACCGCCAATGTCCGGGCTATCAAAAAGATACCGAAAAAGCTGAAGAATGCCCCTGAGTTTCTCGAGGTGCGCGGCGAGGTTTATATGCCCCATGAGGCGTTCCAGCACCTCTGCGCCGAGCAGGAGCTGCAGGGCGCGGCACCCTTCAAGAATCCCCGCAACGCCGCCGCCGGTTCGCTGCGCCAGAAGGACGCCAGGATCACCGGGAGCCGCGGCCTTTCGATTTTTGTTTTCAACGTCCAGCAGGTGCGCGGCAAGGAGCTGACTACCCACGCGGAAAGCCTCGATTACCTCAAAAGTCTCGGCCTGCCGGTCTCGCCCCGCTACCACATCGTCCACGACATCGAGGACGCGATCAAGGAGATCGAGCAGATCGGGCAGAACCGCTCAAAGCTCGATTTCGACATGGATGGTGCGGTCATCAAGATCAATGACTTTGCCCAGCGCGATCGGATGGGCTCTACCAACAAGTTCCCCCGCTGGGCCATCGCGTTCAAGTATCCGCCCGAAGTCAAGGAGACGACCTTGCGCAGCATCGAGGTCGCTGTGGGCCGCACCGGTGTGCTGACCCCGACGGCCTGCTTCGACCCGGTCTTCCTCGCCGGTACGACGGTGGCCCGCGCGACCCTCCACAACGAGGATTTCATCCGCCAGTTCGGCCTCTGCATCGGCGATACCATTCAGGTGCGGAAAGCCGGCGACATCATCCCGGAGGTCATCGGCGTCGTCCATCACCCGGAGAACGCAGAGCCTTACCGGATGCCGACAGTCTGTCCGTCCTGCGGTGCACCGGTCGTCCATCTCGAGGATGAAGCCGCCCTGCGCTGCGTCAACCCGGAATGTCCGGCCCAGTCTCTGCGCAACATCATCCATTTTGCCTCCCGTGATGCGATGGACATCGACGGCTTGGGAACTGCCGTAGCGACACAGCTGGTGGAAAAAGGCCTCGTCCATTCGGCAGCGGACCTTTATGATTTGACGCTCGAGCAGCTGCTGACACTGGAAAAGTTCAAGGAGAAGAGCGCAGCGAATCTCCTCCACGCCATCGAAAATTCCAAGCAGAACAACCTCGACAAGCTGCTGTTCGGCTTCGGCATCCGCAACATCGGCGACAAGGCTGCTGCATTGCTGGCTGAGCATTTCGGCACACTGGAAGCCATCCGGGAGGCAGATATTGAAAAAATCAGCGAGATCGACGGTTTCGGAGGCGTGATGGGCCAGAGCGTGGTAGAGTTCTTCGCAAAAGACGGCACCACAGACCTTATCCATCGTCTGGCTGACGCCGGGGTGAACATGACCTGGAAGGGTGAGCCGAAGGGTGACAAGCTGGCGGGAATGACACTGGTCGTCACCGGCACCCTCGAGACGCTCTCCCGCAATGAGGCAGAGGCTCTCATCGTCAAAAATGGCGGCAAAGCCAGCGGCTCGGTCTCCAAAAAGACGGCCTACGTTGTGGCCGGCACAGCGGCAGGCTCCAAGCTGACCAAGGCACAGGCCCTCGGCGTACCTGTGCTGACGGAGAAGAATTCCTTGCCATGCTGCGGGATGAACCGGAAGCTTAAATAGAATCAACTCAAAAGGCTCATGCAGTGGGTGTCTCCGCTGCGTGGGCCTTTTTTGCGTTCTAAAAACTCTGCCGCCGCATACAGTAGGAGCAAGAAGCCAAACTGACGAGACCGAAGGAGAAACAGGATGGACGAGTATTACCGCGCTGTTCGGGCTCTGCCTGCATGGCTGGCGCGGCCCTTGAGCGCCCTGCCGCCGGACACTGCAGAACAGGTACATGAGATACGCCTCCGGGTCGGCTGCGGAGTACAGCTGACCATCGGCGGAAAGCCCTGCTGCCCGGCGGAGCTGCCTGCTTTGCAGAAGCTCCGGCTGACGCCCTTGCAGATGGAAGAGATATTCGTTACCCTTTGCGGCGGGTCGGTACACAGCCACGAGACAGAAATTGCGGCGGGCTATGTCACGCTCAGCTGCGGGTGCCGCGCCGGGCTGGCCGGACAGTTTTACTGCGCACCGGGGCAGAGCGCCGTCTTGCAGGAGCTGCGCTCGGTAAATATCCGCGTTGCCCGGAACCGGGAATTTCCTCTGCCACAGAAGCTCCGGGATATTCTGCAGCAGCGATTTATCGGGATATCCGTGGCAATTCCCAGATCCGGGTCAATGAGGATCTTTCCATATAAATCCTGTTTATTAAACTTCTTGCCCATGCCCGCCAGAAAGACTACCGGGAATTCCAGTCCCTTGCTCTTATGAATGCTCAGAATCCGCACGGTATTCTCGTCTCCGGCCAGGGCGGCCTCTCCGAAATCCGTGTCATATTTTTTTAAGTTCTCGATATAGCGGATAAAATGAAACAGCCCCGGAATAGCTGGTCTTTTCATAGGCTGACGCCTTTTCCACCAGCATGTCCAAATTCGCCTGTCTCGCCTCTCCCGCTGGCATGGCCGCGATATAATCGTAATATCCGGTATTTTCATAGATGATATACAGAAGCTCATGGATGGACAGATAGCCGGCTATGCGGCGGTACTCTGCCAGTTCATCGGAAAACGCCGCGAGCTTTCCGTAAAGCGCTCCCTCCCGTTCATCCTCCGGACAGTTTTCCAGATAATACATCCACGCCCCGTAGATTCCCCTGTCCTGTCCCTTTTTCGCCGTTCTCTTGAACACGGCCATAAGGCGGGCCAATTCTTCGTCCGTGGCTCCCACGATGGGGGACTTTAAGACCGCAGCCAGCGGAATATCCTGCATCGGATT
>ENA-OQMN01000315-OQMN01000315.1-human-gut-metagenome-genome-assembly--contig:-NODE-315-length-10418-cov-18.522495_pt1 | contig 10418 bp, 7 predicted proteins | sample MGYA00242765_ERZ504861 | MGnify/ENA primary metagenome ERZ504861 (study PRJEB26092, sample SAMD00036417) | human gut metagenome | host: Homo sapiens | study: EMG produced TPA metagenomics assembly of... | reverse complement strand
GGTCTTCTGGGGATGGACATTGACGTCGATCCGCGAAGGGTCGATCGTCAGGTAGAGAAAATAGGAGGGCGAACAGGCATCGGGAATCAGCTTCTCGTAAGCCTTCAGGATCGCCTTGAAAAAATAGGGGGAGCGGAAATAACGCCCGTTCACGAAAAGATACTGTTCCGAACTATTGCTCTTCTTGGCGGCAGCGGGACGGCCCACGAAGCCCGTCACCCGCACGATCGACGTGTCGGCATCGACTTCCAGCAGGTTCTGTTTGATATGACGCCCCACCACATCGACGATCCGCGAAGCCAGCGAAGCAGCGGGCAACCGATAGAGCGGCTGATCGTTCATCAGCAATTCGAACCCCACCTGCGGATTGCAGAGCGCGACCCGCTGAAACTCGGACTTGATCTGCCCCGTGGAAGTCGTACTCTTTTCGAGGAACTTACGGCGGGCAGGCACGTTGTAGAACAGATTGCGCACATAAAACTGCGACCCCACAGGACAAGCCGCGAGGGTCTGCGAAACGAACTCACCGCCATTGACCGTCGTGAGCGTACCCACTTCATCCTCCGCCTGGCGCGTACGCAGCTCCACCTGCGACACGGCGGCGATCGACGCGAGCGCCTCGCCCCGGAAGCCGAACGTCTTGAGCGCATAAATATCGTCCAGCGAAGAGATCTTGCTGGTAGCATGCCGGTCGAAAGCCATGCGGGCGTCGATGGGCGACATGCCGCAACCGTCGTCCACGATCTGAATCAGCTCCTTGCCGCCGTCTCGGAAATTGACCTTCACGCTGCGGGCTCCGGCATCGATCGCGTTCTCCATCATCTCCTTCACCACCGACGACGGACGGTTCACCACCTCACCGGCGGCAATCTGGTTCGCAACGACCTCGGGCAGTAATTTGATACGATCAGCCATTACTCCTCATAATCGTTAGGGACGACCGTAATCGGAGTGTAGGGATTGAACTCCTCGGTCTGCGGGTTTTGGGTTCTGCATGTCGGAAATGAACGCGACCACACGCGGATAGCCGAACACCAAGAACAAAAGCACCAGCACGACCAGTACGACCATCATCCACATACGGCCGGAGCCTCGCGACATCTCTTCGCGGCGGCGGGCTGCCCGGGCCTGGCTTTGCGTACGGATATACTGTCCCGGCTTATACTCTTTGCCCGCATCCTCGGCCCGTTCGCCGCGCAGCTCGGCACGACGCCGGTCGCGCTCCTCTTTCTCGGGATCGTAGTAGCGCGGCAGGTAGTTGAATTTATTGGCGTGTTTCTTAAACGGCGTAAAACCGGACATAAAATTCTGTTTTTTAAGGTGAAGACAGCAGCGGCCCGGGCGAGGCTCCGAACAGACGAATTGCATCGGCCCGCTTCATCGTCATCCGCAAAAAATACGGGGCATCGCGTCGTTTTGCGTGCAATACTGACGTATAAGTAAGAAAACTTTCCTATAATATTTGAATTGTGGCGTATCTTTTACCGTTTATTGTCATTCTTTATTTGTATAAAGAATTTCTGGGGAATTGCTTACATGATTGCAATACTAATGATAGAGAGTTAGTTACTCTACTATTTGTCTAGTTTCTTTCGGCAGTCGATTTGCTTTTTATGTAGATTGCGTGAGATAATTTTTCAACGTTGTAATATTGTTATTTTGCTTTTCTTTATCCCTCAGGGCTGAGGGTGGTCTACACGCATTTCGGTGCGTTTGAAATAGTTAATCACCGCTCCATGCAAGGAACGATCATGTATAAGCATGAAAAGCAGGCGGTCGAACGCCTGCAATCAAACCACATCCATATGTTGCCAACGCTTTCGACGGCGATTATCACATTTTTCTTGATTATCTCATTATCGGGAACGATGTTGTTTCCCATAATGGCGTTCGCAGATGAGCCGCAGCCGGTCGCTCAAGTGGGCAACACGACCTATATGAGCGTGCAAGACGCGATTGGACATACGTCGATGAAGAACAATACGGTCACATTGCTTACCGATACTACGGAAAGCGTCACCGTCACCCCACCGAAAGTGGTGCGCGGAATCACGCTCGAATTGAACGGACATGCGCTCAACGCCAGCAATACCACGGCAATCACCGTTCCTGCCAACATGCAGCTCACCATTGTCGGCCCGGGAACGGTTGCGGGCGGAACACAGCCTGCAGTCGATTGCCGTGGCGCATTGCACGTGGAGGGTGGCACGTTCACCGCGGATGCAACGTTGATGCGGTTTGCCGAAACGGATGAAACTTCCGCGCAAGGCAGTTTTTCGGGCGGAACATTCACCGCGCCGACGCTTTTCAACCTGCTGGATGATGCTAAAAATCTTGGCTATGTGACCGTTCGCGGCGGCGAATACCGGGGCATGATTCCAGCTGGACTGAACACGCTCACCTTGTTGAGCGGCTCGTTCTCCGACACGTCGAATCTTGCGCCATACTTGGCTGACTCGCTTGGGCTGATTCCAGACGGCACTAGCGGTGACGGTACGGGTGACGGAATGTTCCATGTCGGCGATCTGGCGATCTCCAGCAAGCAGACTTCGGTGGAATTGGATCCCGCGAACGGACTCCAACAGCTGAGCGCCGACGACCTACTGACCTTGACGGGAACGCAACTGAACGGCATCGCCGACTACCGCCTTGTGGCGGATAGTGACCAGTTGCAGGCGTTGAACGATCAGATCGATCGCGCAATGCAGGCGATGGAGAAGAGGAAAGCCTTCGAAGCCGTGAGCCAGAACATCACCATCACCGCCGTGCGCAACACGTCGGATGATGCTATAGATGCAAACCCGAGTAGGGGAGCGGGCCCACAGTTGCGCACTTCCGACCATGATGGCATAAGCACTCAAGTGACGGTAACCATCAAAGCCGTCGCCGAGCCAGAAGAGCCAGAAGAACCTGGCAAACCCAGCAATCCAGAAAAGCCAGAGAAGCCGGAAATGCCTCGCTCCGGATCCGCAGTCCAGGCGCTCGCCATCATCTCGCTGCTGCTGGTGATCGCTTCCGCAATCTGCGCATACGCAACGGTCCATCTGCAGTCGTCGCGTCTGCACAACTAGTATTTTCCGCCCTTTTCTTGAGCTGTGCAGACGGGAAATCCGACTTGTGCAGACGCAAAACTGCAAGCAATGCAGACGTAAAACCGCACTTCCGATCATCGAATCCAAATTTCTTCAAATCCAACGGTCGGAAGTGCGGGTTTAGTTTCAGATTTTATGGAATCCGGATCAGCCTTCGTTGGCGGCTGCGTATTCGGTGGCCCAGCCGTCTACGTATGCGGTTTTCACTGCATCCCAGCTACCGGTTCCCTGTGCGTATTCCAGCAGAGCCGATCCAAGATCATTCTTCCACTGCTCGGACGGAATCATGGTATACGTCCACGGAACGGTGTCCTTGCCAGCCTTGAGGGACTCGCAGTAGGCGTCGATCAACGGGTTTTCTGTCTTCATGTCGGAGAAGGTCTTGAATGGTGTGGAGAAGCCCATTTCGCTGGCCAGTGCATTCTTACCGTCATCGGAAGTGATCATCCACTCGAGAAAATCCTTCGTGGCCTGCTTGTCAAGGTCGGACGCCTTGGAGTTGATGCACCAATAGTTTTCGGAACCGGTGGTCAATCCCTGGTTTTCCTCGCCGTCTCCGCCAACATAGATCGGCAACATACCGACGTTGTCGGATTCGACGCCAGCATTGGAAAGGTCGGTCCATGCCCAGGTGCCGTTCTGGTAGAAGACCGCGTCGCCGAAGGCGAATTCGGAGTTGGCGTCATCGCCTGTCTTGGAGCTCAGCTGAGTCGGTTCGACGGTGGAGTCAGTGATATACAGGTCGAAAATATCTTTGAAGTTCTGCAGCGTGGACCCGGTGATCGTTGCCGGCTGTTCGGTGATGCCATCCGCCTTGAATTCGTAGTAAAGCGGCACGCCCGCAAGCTGGGTCTTGAATCTCCAGTCGGAAGACGAGTCGAATCCGGCGGAAGTGAACGCTCCCTTGACGCCGAGATCATCCTTGTGTTTCTGAATGCCGTCAGCTACGGTCTTCAAAGCTTTGAACGAGTTGATATCGTCAACGGACTTAATGGAGGAATCTGAAAGCTCGAAGTATTTGTTCAACAGTTCCTTGTTGTAGATGATGCCATACGATTCAAGCACGTAGGGAACGCCCACAATCTCGTCTCCGTCGGTGAGGGCTACGCTGGAGTCTTCGAGCTGCTTGTACACGGCGGTGTCGGACATATCGTCGCAGTAATCCTTCCAGCGGGCGTAACCGACCGGGCCGTTGACCTGGAACAGGGTTGGCGCTTGGTCTTTGGCCATTTCAGACTTCAGCGTCTGCTCATATGTGCCGGATGCTGCGGTTTCGATGGTCACCTGTACGCCGGTTTCCTTGGTGTAGGTTTCGGCGATGGCTTTCCACTGGTCGGCCGCTTCCGGCTTGAAGTTCAGGTAATACACTTTTCCTTTGGATTCGTCTACACTATTTGACGATCCGCAGGCCGCGAGCGTGGTCACTCCCATGGAAAGCGCCGCTGCGACCGCAAGCGCCTTGGTGATGGTTCTGTTCATGGTTATTTCCTTTCTTTAGCTGAAACTCCACTTTGGGTTTCAGCATTGTTTTTTGGTGTTTTAACCCTTTACTGCGCCGGCTGTGACGCCAGCGATGATGTGCTTTTGGCAGAGCAGATAGAAGATGATGATCGGCACGATGGCGAGCACGAGGCAGGCCATCATGGCACCCATGTCAACGGAACCGTAACCGCCTTTCAGGTATTGCACGGCGATTGAAATGGTCTTGTATTTGCGCAAGTCGAGCGTTAGATATGGCAGGAGGAAGTCGTTCCAAATCCACATGGTCTGCAGAATCGCCACGGAGACGATGGACGGTTTCATCATGGGCATGACGATGGTGAAGAATGTTCGAGGCACGGAAGCGCCGTCGATCATGGCCGCTTCTTCAATCTCAGACGGAATGCCTTTGATCACGCCGGTGAACATGAATACCGAAAGGCCGGCACCGAATCCGAGGTAAAGCACCCACATGCCCCAGGGCGTGTTCAGCTTAAGAGAGTCGGCGATCTTCGAAAGCGGGAACATGATCATCTGGAACGGAATAATCATGTTCAACAGGAACAGGGTATAGAGAGTCTTTGCAGTCCGATTATTCACTCGCACGATCCACCATGCGCACATTGACGTGCAGATGAGGATCAGAGCAACCGCTCCAACGGTGATGAACAGAGTCCATCCGAAGCTCGCTATGAAGTTAGTGCGTTCGATACCGCGTGTATAGTTTTCGATTCCGACAAAGGATTTGCCGGAAGGAATCAAAAATGGATTCCGAGAAATATACGCTTTTTGTTTGAATGAATTGATGAGGACCAAAACGACTGGGAAAATCCAGACCAGCGATAGCAGAGAGAAGAACACCGTCCAGAACGGAGCGTGCTTCATGCGAGTATCGTCCGTTTTCATGCGGAGACCTCCTTGGAAGTGGTGAGCTTGTTCTGTATCAGGGCCACGGCCGCAACAATCAGGAAGAAGATGACCGCCTTGGCCTGGCCGACGCCCTCATAGCCGGTGCGCCCGTAGAAAGTGGTGTAAATATTCAATGCGAGCATTTCCGACGCGCGTGAAGGAGCGCCGTTGGTGAGTGCAAGATTCTGGTCGAACAGTTTGAAACCATTGGTGACGGTCAGGAAAGTGCACACGGTGATGGAAGGCATCATCAGCGGAATGGTCACATGGAATAGTGTTTGACGTGGATTGGCGCCATCCACTTGTGCGGCTTCCATAACATCGCTGGGCAATGATTGCAATCCGGCGATATAGATGATCATCATGTAGCCGATCTGCTGCCAGCACAGCAGTATCACAAGTCCCCAGAAGCCGTATGTTCCGGAATAGGTGATTGACTTGCTCCAATGAGCCAGGACTCCGTTGAGCAGAAGCTGCCAAATATAGCCTAGAATGATGCCGCCGATGAGGTTCGGCATGAAGAAAATGGATCGGAATACGTTCGCTCCGCGGAACGCTTTGGTAAGCATGTAAGCCACTGCGAATGAAGCTACGTTGATGATGATGGTTGTGACTATGGTGAATGCGACGGTGAACCATAAAGAGTGCAGGAAGGTTCCGTCTTCGAATATTTTTGTGTAATTTTTGAAACCTACGAATTTGGCGTCAGACACCGTAGTGAATTCGCAGAAGCTCAAATAAACGCCGATGGCAAATGGTGCCAAAAACCCGACGATAAAAGCCGCAAGAGTGGGAAGCGTGAACAATGCCCACCATTTGCGAATGCTTTTTCCGACCATGGATACCATGCCGTACCCCTTTCTTAAAAAACGAGTGGCCGAGAATATCGATAAGGAGTTGTTGAAAAGCATGGTTTGTGCGATACGTTACGTGATATGTATCGCACAAACCATGATGTGGAAAGGAAGGAAGAAAGTTCCGTTTTATTGAAAGCGGCAAAAGCTAGATGGCGCTCGCGAGAGCGTGATCGTTGCCATTCTTGGCAAATACTGGAATGACATCCAGTGGAGCGTCCACCGTGACTGAGGTGCCTCCGGTATAAGAAGCGCCTGTATGCAGGTCGGTCCAAGATGTCGAAGCGTCACCTGGCAAATATACGGTTCGATTGCGCGCGGAATACTCGACGACCGGAGCAACGAGCAAATCCGGGCCAAACATATACTCGTCAGAGATGCTATGCGCCTTCGCATCTTCAGGGAACTCATAGAAGAGTCCTCGAATCAAAGGCTGCCCATCTTGATGAGCCGAATCGAACAGCTCTCGCGTATATGGGCGCATGCGCTCGCGAATATTGATGTATTTCACCAGCACTTGTTCGATGGCGGTGCCGTAGCTCCAAGGTTCGTTGTCGACTCCGGAGGGGTCGCGAAGGGAACCGTCTGCTGCGGTGATGGTTTCGTCCATTGATCCGTCTGGTTGAATACCCAGACGATAGCCATGATTGCGCATGACGGGGGAGAAGCAGGAGAACTGGCACCAACGTACCAACAGTTCCTTGAACTTCGGATCGTTGACGTCGCCTAGTGCGAAGCCTCCCATGTCGGTGGTGAACCAGGGGATGCCGGCCATGCCCATGTGGATGCCGCAGGTGATCTGTGCCTTAAGGTCTTCGAATGTGGAATGAACGTCGCCGCTCCACACCAAGGAACCGTATTTTTGGGATCCCACCCATGCACATCGCGTGAGATTGACGATGTTTCCTTCGCGGCCCATGGCCATTTGGCCTTCGTAGAATCCGCGGTTGTATTCTCTTGGGTAGATGTTGCCGGTGGCGATGTTCGGGCCGGAATAGTACCGGTAATTGCCGAAATCGTAAGTACCGTATTCGGGTTCCGCTTCGTCCAGCCAGAACGCGTCCACTCCCAGATCGGCGTAGTTGTTCTTGCATTTGTTCCAAACGAATGCTTGCGCTTCGGGATTGGTGGCGTCGTAGAATTGGTTCGGTTCCTGATACATGTTGGCTATATCGATGCCGTGTTCGGCTGAAACCAGCAGACCGTTTTCAAGCATGTGCTCGTAGTTTTCCGAACGCAGTGAGATTTGAGGCCATACGGATACCATGACTTTGATTCCCATGTTGTGCAGTTCCTCGCACATGGCTTTGGGATTCGGCCAGAATTCTTCTTCGAAACGGAAGTCACCCATATGCGGCCAGTGGAAGAAGTCGATGACCAGCACGTCGATGGGTATGTTTCGGCGCTTGAATTCCTTGGCTACTTCCAGAACCTGGCTTTGGTTCCAGTAGCGGAGTTTGCACTGCCAGAATCCCAATCCCCATTCCGGCATTTTCGGTGCGTGCCCTGTGGCGTCGGCGTAGTGGCGTTCGATTTCGGCTGGCTCATTTCCCGCGGTCACCCAGTAGTCAAGCTGCCGTGAGGATTCAGCGACCCACCGCGTGCGGTTTTTGCTGAATTCGGCGGTGCCGATGGCGGGGTTGTTCCAGAGGAATCCGTAGCCGGCTGACGATACCACGAAGGGGATTGATGCTTGGGAATTGCGGTGCGCAAGTTCGAAGGAGCATCCTTTGAGGTCCATGTAGGATTGCTGGTATTCGCCCATACCGTAAAGATGCTCATTTTCGGGGGATAGGAATGTCGCTTCGATCCGTTGATTGCCGCCGTCCGTTGGGCTGAACTTGCGTGCGTGCAGTTTCAGGGCGCCGTGCTGCGGCATTTCCTGGAAGAGTTCGGTTCCGTCTGCTTTGCTGAAAGACAGTTCGCAGAGGCTTTCGGTATGGCCTGCTCCTGCGTTGCCTTCTTTGAACGCGTGTGCGGTGACGGTTATGTTGCCGTTGGTGAGCGTTGCCAAGCTTTGGTCTTCGCTGATTTCGACGCGGACTGCTTGGCCGGGTTCATGATGTTCGCCCAGTAGGCCCCAGTTTTGTTCGGAGATCGGCATTTTCTTTGAGGATCGGATTCTGACGCTATCCGTTCCCCACGGTTCGATGCGGAGTGTTTCGCCTTCTCCTCGCCATTCGAGGATTGAGCCTTCGGATGTAAAGGTCACTGGTTAACTCCTAACTGATATGTGGTCTTGACTTCTCTGTCTTTTCTGTCTTTGGTTCACAACTTTGGTGAACCGGTTCACACTGATAATATAACGCATTGTGATGACTATGTCAAACCATTTGATGAACCGGTTCTACGTCAGAGTGTCGTTAACGATAACGGTAAAACAAAAGCTTGGTTAGAGCTTGATCAGAGGCTCTTTACCGAATGCTGCCTGATCAAAGGCTGGCTGACAAGTCTGGTTACGGAAGGCGCATTCGGATTATCGATGCGCCGAACAAGCGTATCGACTGCCTCTTGGGCCACGGCGGGAAGGTTGATGTCGATGGCTGTGTAGGGAATGCGCATCTGATCGCGGATCACGTCGGGAACGACTACTGCCACTGACAGATCTTCCGGTACCTGCATGCCGAGTTCTGTGAAAGTCTGCGGAGCGGAAATGACCGCATTGTCATCGTCGATGATCAGGCCGGTTATATTCGGGAATCGATTCAAGGTTGAACGAAGCCGTTCGGATGGAGCAAGATCCCAATCCTCCGGGGAGGCTACGTGCAAGGTGATTCCTTTGTCGGAAGCCTCGCGAACCACGCTTTGCCGGAACCGGACGGCAAAGTTTGAGCCGCCGTTTTCGGTGCCTTCAGGGGTGTGGAGCAATGCTATTTCCTGATGATGCTGTTCGGTGAACAAGTCGATGAGCTCATGGGCGGCACGTTCAAAATCCGTATCGATCTCATCGAGACCCATTGGATTTTCTGGAATGCCGAGGAGCACGGTCGGAACCTCGGATTCCACTGCTACGGGGATGCGAGGGTCGGCTCGGTCAATATCCATGAGAATCAGCCCATCGACCTTGCGGGAATTGGCTATATCTCTGATGCTCTGCATACCATTATGGTGACTGAGCAAAAGCAGGTCATACCCTTGTTTTCGCGCGCAATCCGATAGCTCGCACAGGTACGCGCCACGTGTCAAAGACACTTTCATGTTGTCGTCGGCGTTCACTTGCAGACCGATGGTCATGGTTTTCGATGTGGACAAGGCCCGTGCCGTATGGTTTACCGTGTAGCCAAGTTTGCGCATGGCTTGACGGACACGGTCGGCTGTGTCTTTCGATATGCGTGGATTGTTGGAAATCACATACGACACCGTCGTCTTGGAAACTCCAGCTTCATGAGCTACATCAGTAATCGTCACCACAATTCCCACTATAGCGGGTCGGCTGGGGTATCGCTAGAAAGTCCTCCCATGGGTGCGTTTTATTAGCGGCGAGGCCAAAGCGCGATTCATCCTGCGTCATGAGCGTCCAGTTTTGCTTGGAATTCTGTCCATCGTTGGAGTCTCTCGTTGTCATTGATGAGTTGGCTTATTTGGATGCATAATGTTGCCAGGTCTCGTCTGACGTCTGTGGTGTCATGCAGGTGGCATTCTTGGCCGTTAATTTGCCAAATCAAAGCACTGTAGATTGTTCTGCTGTCTTTCGACGTGTTGTACAAGTGGCGTAGGTAGTTGTCTGCAGTGCGTAGGGCGGATTCGAAATCGTGTTGCAGGTACTGGCAACAGCACAAGTTGTATGTGGAGAGAGCGGCAAAACGAAAGCCACGTAGCTGAGCACTGTGAATGATACTTTCCGCTTTATTGGGCGAATCTGGGATTAAGCAGAACCCCTTCGAGTTTAGCGCATTGCTGCTTTGAGGGTGCATTGATAGGTAGAAATCGAATAGCGCGGCTGCGTCTCGGTAACAACCGTCCTTCAAGTATTGTTTAGAGAACTCGAAAAACTGTTCAAACGACACCTGATCGGTAGTGTTTGTTGACAAAACTGCACGTTCCGCAATGACGGCATTCAGGTCGTTTCCGTTGATGTTTACCG
>ENA-OQMN01000314-OQMN01000314.1-human-gut-metagenome-genome-assembly--contig:-NODE-314-length-10421-cov-4.019817_pt1 | contig 10421 bp, 10 predicted proteins | sample MGYA00242765_ERZ504861 | MGnify/ENA primary metagenome ERZ504861 (study PRJEB26092, sample SAMD00036417) | human gut metagenome | host: Homo sapiens | study: EMG produced TPA metagenomics assembly of... | reverse complement strand
AACATACGGTGTTCGGCAGCAGCTCGCCTCGATCACGTACTCCGCGTTGGCGATGCAGTACTCGTCGATGGTCTTGCAGCGGCCAAACGCACCGGATCCTTGCGGATGGCGCCGGCAACCGCGAGCTCGTCGTAGCCGATCGGCGTGGTTGGCGGCTCGAAACAGGCGCCGATTTCGATAGCGGGGTCCACGCCGATGGAGATCGAGATGGGCAAGGGCTTGCCGAGCGCCTCGGCCTTCTCGCGGAATGCACCCAGATGGCGCGCGCCGGGGGTGAAGAACATCGAGATGGTGTCGGGTCCCTGCAGGCAGAGGCGGTGGATGGTCACGTCATGCTCGCCGGTTTCCACATCGTGGGCGTAGCACATGCCCATGGTGATGTAGGGGCCGGCGTCTTCCTCGGTGTTGGTGGGCGCAGGCACCAGGCGGCGTACATCGAAGTCCGCGTCGCTCGCCATGTGGACGACCTCCTGGCACGGCACCGGGGCATCGGCGGGCAGCGGCTCGGGCGGAACGGGCTGCGCAACGGCCTCGTTCAGCAGGAAACCCAGGCGCTCCGGCTCGCAATCAAGCAGCTTGCCCACGCGACGGCGGCTGGCCAACAGGCCGATCACAACGCGCGCGTCCGGATGGCCTTTCACGTTGTTGAAGATCATCGCCGGGCCCTCCTTGGTAGGACGGGCCACGGTGCCGCCGGCGCCCACATGCCGATACACGCCGGATAGCTCGGCCATGGGATCGACCTCAACATCCGTCTCGATCAGCTGGCCGTCGAGTTCGCGCAGCAGTTCAATCGCACTGCGCAGGTCCCTTACCTGATTTGCCATTATCTGCTCCCTTCGTATTCAGGGCGCATCGCGGGCGCACATGCGGGCGCGGTGCATGAATCCTGCCATGCAGAGTGCGCTGTGTTGCCGGTATACAGTCAAGCGACGGCTACGAATCGTCTGCATATCGGCAATGGTAACGCTAAAAGGGGGTTTGTTATTAAAAGGCCCTTTCTTCGGTGGTCGCAAATGCCATCTAATGGGTGTTTGAGATCTCGAGAATCGTATGCACGGCAGGATTCTCACGGCAGAAAGAGCCCCTCGTGCAGCAAATAGCCTTCATTTTTGGCCGAGAAAGGCAAAACGGGGACCATTTGGACCTCTTCAGCCTTGCCAGGCGAATTCGAAAAACCCATTAGACGTGGTTTGCGACCACTCCGTTCGACCTCTTTTGTTAACTGACCCCTCATCAAAATCGCCTGATATAGCATTTCGTATTTATAGCATGTAATACGTATAGATTTGTATAACGGGTCTCAGCCCCCTTCGCGACCCGGCCCTTCGACTCGGCACCCCCCAGCAATCGCGACCGCCACATGCAACATGAAGCCCCGGGAGCTGTGTACCGGCCGCCGACAAAGTCAAAGCACCGGCCGCCGACAAAGTCAAAGCACCCGCCCCGGCGGGACTTCCTAAGCGGACTCCGGCTATCAGGACGGCTCCGGATTCGGGTTTCAACCACCAAAAGCACCGAGGGTTCGCCTAACATCCATCGAGAATTCCGGGTGCGGGTTTTGGACATCTGGGGCCGAAAAATAGCCCTGGATGGACAGACGCCGAACCCGCATTAGACGGATGGACAGAATGCGAACCTAAATTGCACAACCGGCCATTCGGCCAATGCGCATCTCGCAGGTACCCTGGACACAGCACGAATCCGAATTACGCAACCCGCCAATCGACCGATGCGCATCTCGCAGGCACCACGGACGCAGCACAAACCCAAACTGCGCAACCAGCAAACGATCAAACCCGAGCGGCGAGCGACAACGCGTCAGGCTCGCATGTACCCCGGGCGACAAACGGCAACGCACCAGATTCAATCGAGACCGGGACGGTGAACGGCAAAACGTCAGATTCGATCGAGTCTCGGGCGACGAACGGCAACGCATCAGATTCGATCGAACCCAGACGATGAACGATAACGCGTCAGATTCCCAAGCGTGCGCGCAAAGAGCACCAACGGCCGGCCCGCGCGGATGAACCCGTCACTCGAACAGCGGCTCGATGGCGCGCTCCAGCTCGTCAATCAGCATGCGCGTGGACTCGAGCATGCGCTTCAAGTCCTCCTCGCTGGCATGTTCCACATGAAACCCCGTGCTCGCGGCGCATGGCACACCAAAGCGCGTTGCCAGAGCTGCTGCGATATCGTGTGCCGGGATCTCATCCCGATGGCAGGGCACCGCCAGAATGCTCACCGTAGCGGTCCGTCCCGGCTCGGGGCGCGGAATCGCCTGAGCCGTTGCGCCCAGGTGGGCAAAAGCAGGCGAGCACGCGGTCACCGTGATGCCGCGCGGCGTAACCACAGCCACCGCTCGCAGCTCATAGACACCCTCGCCCGCCGTAACCTCAACCACCTGCATACCCATCTGCCAGCCGCCTTTCCACCTAAATACCATGCCGTCAGCATCCACCGTATTGTTGCTATACGGTCAAGAGCACAGACGGCGCCACAGGAGCGCACCAAATGCACCTCCGACAAGGAAAGCGGATGGCCTTCGGCAGATAGCGGACCCACAGCAAAGCGACCTACTTCTCGAGCACCACCTCGCGCCGATCACGCGTCACCAGCTCACGTACGGTAATCTCGGCGTCGAGGTACCGGCTCAGGTTCCATGCCAGGGCCTCAAGCTCGCCCCGCGCATCCTCAACACGCGCAGGCTCAAGGCACTCGAACACAACCACGGCATCCCTGGTTTCGTCGGCCAGCGCAGTCCGCTGGCTGTCGCGCCAGTTCCAGCAGCGGCTCGTTGCCCCCACCTCATCGAAATAGATAAGCTCGCCGGGAAGCGCCGGGTCGTCGGTATCTTCGCCGATAGGCAAAAACGACTCGCCGCCCTCAGCCGTCACGCCCAGACGATAATCACCGGCGATCTTATTCAGGTCGAAACCGCCCGTGGGGAACGCGTAGGTGAGCGAAACCGTATTGTATATGTCCACGGACGGGGTGATGGAGCCCACGGGTTTGCCCTTGAGTACGCGCTTGAGCAGGTTTTCGATCGCGCACCGAGCACCGCGCTTTGTCTTGAACGCCCGATATGCCTCGCGCCACACGCGGACCGCCTCATTTTCAGAGATAACCTCGCTCGTGAGGTAACGCTGCGCCGCCGCGTTTGCCCGCGCAAGGCCGCGCGCAATCTCCTCCGCGTCCGCCGCGGGAACCTCGGTCCCCGGCTTCAGGCCGCGCGCAACAAGAACGCCGATTGTGGCATCCGGGAAAAGCTCCCAGAACGAGTCCTCGGCAATGAACTTCTTCATGATGCTCCCATCGTCAAACCGATCTGCCCGCTTCGCATGAGGGGTCGTCCGCCATGCGCCCCACAGCAACCAGAGACGCACAGCGGGCGGACGCACCACCTCAACCTGGCGAGCGTCCCACCTATCAACATCTTGAGAAAAGTGTAGCAAATCGGCCGCGCCCGCCCCGGGTGCCGCACGTGAACGCGCCGGCCCCAAGCACCGTCCGCGATCGCAAACCGCACCCACACCGCATGCTGCCCAGGCGCCCACAACACCCGAATCCGCCGCACCGGGTATCGCGGACGGCACACCCCACTCGGCCCGCCCCGGGTGCCGCACGCAAGCATGCCCGCTCCAGGCGCGCAACAACCACCCCACTATCGCGCATTGTGCTATCGTGTCACGCTATACCTGCAACCGAAGGAGCTCCGGTGACCTCGAACAACGCACAGAGCGAGCCCGTCGACTACGACCTGCCCGGCAACGACCTGGACCCGCGCACCATCACCGCCGAAGAGCGCCGGCCCGTCAGCCTGCTCGTGAAGGTGTACGGCGGCCTGTGCGCGCTCGACGGCATCATCACGCTTCCGCTCATGGGCGCCTACTTCGGCATCGCCGCCTATCGGCTGGCAACCGACCCCACCCAAACGCTCATCGGCAGCAACATCACGCTCACCACCTCCGTCACCGTCATCGGCGCCATCCTGAGCTTCATCTCGTCGGTGGCCCTCATCCTGTTCGGGTGGACCCTCATCCGCAGCCACCGCCGCGACGCCGCGCGCTGGTCCTACGCGCTGATCGTCCTCACCGTGGGTCAGCTGCTCATCGATGTCATGCTGCAGGGCATCGGGCTTCACCTCATACGCCCGCTTATCCAGATCGGCATCCTCACCGCGCTGTCCGCCACCGTCGACCCCGCCCTGAAGCAGGAGCGCGACCTCCAGCGCCGCCTGCGCGACCTGCAAGATCGCGCCGCTGCCGAAGAAGGCATGCTCGGACGCGACCTCACCGGCGAAGGCTACATCAAGCTCAACTTCTTCAACCTGTTCTGGGTATTCTTGGTCTGCTGCGTGCTCGGTCTGATCATCGAGGTCGTCTACCACATGCTTTTCGTGGACCCCGGCGTCTACCAGGACCGCGCGGGCCTGCTGTTCGGGCCGTTCTCCCCCATCTACGGCTTCGGCGCCGTACTGCTCACGGTCATGCTGAACCGTTTCTACCGGAAGAACTTCCTTATCATCTTTTTGGTGAGCGCCCTGGTAGGAGGCGTATTCGAGGCGGCGGTGAGCTGGTGGATGCAGACCTCGTTCGGCGCGATTGCCTGGAGCTACTCGGCAGAGCTCGCCCCCGGCATCCCCGACCCCATGGCCATCCTCTTCCACGGGCGCACCTCAACGCCATTTATGTGCATGTGGGGCGTGCTGGGCGTACTGTGGATCAAGCTGTGCCTGCCGAGGCTGCTGGCCCTCATCAACCTCATCCCCTGGAAGTGGCGCTACTCGCTCACCACCGTCGTCACCGTGCTCATGCTCGTCAACGGCATCATGACGCTGCAGGCGCTCGATTGCTGGTTCGGGCGCGTGAGCGGTCGCGAAAGCACCTCGCCGGTCGAGCAGTTCTATGCCGAGCATTTCGACGACGCCTACATGGAGCAGCGGTTCCAGAGCATGTCAATCCACCCGGACACCACAAGCCGTCTGGAGGGCGGCGCCTAGGGCCGGGCTCGAAGGCTGCAGGCGAACGGCGCGCGGCACGTCCACGGGCGCGTGTCGATCACCTGGCATGTCAACAGCGGTAGAAATGCCTGAGAGGAGCGGTGTCCATCGTGCATCGGACGGGCGCTGGCACCCGCACGCGGTCCCGTCGACGCGCCGCCGAGGCGCACCCGTCCGCAGCCCCGCCACACGCTGCACGCGGCCACGCCGCACGCCCGCCTACTCCTGCGTCGAGCCCCCAAGCAGCGCTTCGTTGCGCTCGAGAGCAAGCTGTTCCTGCTCATCGCGCTCGGCATCCAGATCGCTTTGCGAGGCGCCCGGCTTCTCCGTCAGCGAACTCACCGAGTTCACCTGCTTCTGGATCGCCGCCGCGGTGTCGTCATCCATGCCGATGATCTTGAGCTCCCAATCGATGTTCGACGTCGACGTCGATTGGGACTTCGTCCAGATGAACGTCAGCATGGCGCGGCGGGTGCCGGTGGCCGGCAGAAAGCCGAACAGCCGGTCATGCTGGAAATTCCCGTTGTCGTCCACGAGCGTGTAGACGTTGTACACCACCCGGTTGATCTTGTCGTTCAGCAGCGCGTTGGTTGCCAGCGCCGACGCCTGGATCTGCGAGTTCGACAGCAGCTCCAGCTCGTTGCGCGAATCGGTGTCCACCACCGACACCTCCACGGTGCCCGCCTTTTCGTCGGCCTTATCCACCGTGAACGTACGCGGGAACTGCGTGAAGCCATTGCCCCACTCAACACCGCTCTCCATGGCGTGCGTCACGGTGTCCACGTTCGCGCGCTCCGAGAGGTTTGCGGTGTTCAAACGACGGCTCACGCCATAGATGATCTGCATGCCCAAAATCAGCACCAGCACACCCACGATCACCAGCCCCGCCGTACGGGAAATGGTGCGCCCCACCTGCGAACCGGACGGGTCCTGCGCCGACAGCGGGTCGACCGAAGCGCGCTTGGCGGCCCGCCGGCCCGTGCGCCTGGCGCGGGAACGATCGGGGTCGATGACGCCGGATTCATCGAGCTCGGAGAACAGCTCGACAACTTCATCGGGGGTGAGTTGGTGCTTGCGTGCCATGGCCTACCTTACATCGCGGGCGCGAACGCCTTCGAACTGCATTCGATAGTAGCGGGCGTACGTGCCGTTTTGCGCGAGAAGCGCCTCATGGGTGCCGCGCTCCACAACGCGCCCACGCTCCACCGTCGCGATCTCGTCGGCGTTTTTGATGGTCGACAGACGGTGCGCGATGATGATGGTCGTGCGGCCGGCGGCCAGGCGCTCGAGCGATTCCTGCACCGCCTCCTCGCTCTCGTTATCCAGCGCCGAGGTAGCCTCGTCCAAGATCAGGATCTTCGGGTCCTTGAGGAACACGCGCGCGATCGCCACGCGCTGCTTCTGCCCGCCCGAAAGCCGGCTGCCCCGCTCGCCCACCACCGTGTCGTAGCCGTCCGGCAAGCTCGCGATGAACTCGTGGATGTTCGCCTTGCGCGCGGCGTCGACGATCTCGTCGTCGGTGGCGCCGGGGCGGCCATAGGCGATGTTGTCCCGCAAGGTGCCGTCGAACAGGTAGACGTCCTGCTGCACCAGGCCCACCGCACGGCGCAGGCTTTCCTGTGTCACCGAGCGCACGTCCTGCCCGTCGATGGTGATGGAGCCGGACGCCACGTCGTAGAAGCGCGGCAGCAGCGAGCAGGTGGTTGACTTGCCGCCGCCCGAAGGTCCCACCAGCGCGATGGTCTCGCCCGGCTCGATGGCGAGGTTCATGTGGTCGATCACCGGACGCGCCTCCCCGGTCTCGGGGGCCTCCGCCACATCGTAGGCGAAGCACACGTCACGATACACAATCGCGCCCGCGGTCACCTCGAGCTCGCGGGCGTCCGGCGCATCCTCGATATCCGGCACTGTGGCCAGCACCTCGTCCATGCGCTTGAAACCGGCGATGGCCTTCTGGAACGTCTCGGTGGAGTTCACCAGCGTCTCGACCGGCGTGGCAAACAGGCTGATATACAGGGCAAACGTTGCCATATCAACCGCCGACATGCTCCCGCGCGCCACCAGGTAGCCGCCGAGCACCACGATCGTCACGTACAGGGTGCCGGTCATGAGCGCGCTCGTGGCCTGATAGGAGCCCATCACGTGGTACTGCGCCACCTTGGAGGACAGATAGCGGTCGTTCGACGCGCGGAACTTTGAGCGCTCGGTGCGCTCGTTCGCGAAGGACTTCACCACGCGCATGCCCGCCAGCGAGTCTTGGAGTTGCGAGTTCACCTCCGAGATCTTGGTGCGGTTGTCGGCGAACACCGCGCGCATATGCAGGTTCTGACGCACCATGACCGCGGCGAACACCGCGGTAATCGCCGCCATGACGCCCGCCAGGATCGGGGAGATGGTGAACAGGATCACGAAGGCGCCCACGATCTCGATCGTGCAGATGATGAGCCATTCCGGCACGTGGTGCGCCGCTTCACAGATGTCGAACAGGTCGTTCACCACGCGGCTCATCATGTCGCCCGAGTTGTGCTTGTCGAAATAGGCGAAGCTGAACCGCTCGTACTGGTCGAACAGGTCCTCGCGCATCCGCGATTCCATGCGGGCGCCCATGATGTGGCCCTGCGCCGACACGAAGTAGCGGCAGGCGCAGCGCACCAGGTACAGGGCGATGAGGCCGGCCGCCAGCAGGGGCAGGGCTGCCAGGATCGCCTGCGCATCCTCCGTGAACAGGCCGTTGGTCAGTGCGCGCAGGATGGACGGGAACGCAAGGTCAATGCCGGCCAGCACCAAAGCACAGCCCGTATCGGCGAAAAACAGCCGCTTCTCAGGCCCGTAGTACGAAAGAAAGCGCTTGAACATGTATCTGAACTCATCCTCCTCAACGAACGCTGGGGCAGCACGGGCCGCCCCAGCAACACGGCCACCAGGCCTGCTCATCCTGCCTGCCGCGGCGCGCGCAACCCGGAATGCGGGTGCAGGCGCGGCGCGCGGCCACAGAGCGCCGCGGCGGGCGGGCCACCAACTCGCAGCCGAGCCGCACGGCCCCGGAGCGTCGCCGCAAGCGTAGTCGCAACGCGCCGCTGCGCCCGCGGCGCGCGGACCGCATCGCCCCCGCCCGCCGCGGTACGACGGCAACCCACCCGCAAGGCGCCCCGTCTACAGCCGATGCGAGATGGCGTCGCAGGCCAGCGCGCCCACCACGGTTTTCGCGTCCTCGATCTTGCCGTCGAGCACCGCGTCGATCAGCTCGGACAACGGCACCAGGTCCACGTTCACGAACTCGTCCTCATCGGGGTTGGCGCCGTCGAAATGCAGGTTCGTCGCCATGTAGATGTGGATGAGCTCGTCGCAAAAGCCGCAGCTGGTGGCAATGGTGGTGAGATAGCTGATGCGCCCCGGCACAAAGCCCGTCTCCTCGCGCAGCTCGCGGCGGGCGCACTCGAGCGGGTCCCTGCCCGGATCGAGCTTGCCGGCCGGAATCTCCACCGTCACGCTATCGAGCGCGGTGCGGTACTGGCGCACGAGCACGATCTTGCCCGTCTCGGTAAGGGCTACCACGGCGGCGGCACCGGGATGCCGCACCAGGTCGCGCGTGGTGCGTCGGCCGTTCGGCAGCTCAACCTCCGCGGTGCGCACATCGAGGATACGCCCCCGCCACGAGGACTCCTCCGACAAGATGCGCTCGTGCAGCTCCGCATCGCGCGGGTCGTCGTCGCCCAGCACGAGCGCCGCCGCCTCCTGCTCGCCTGCCGCCTGCTCAACCAACTGAGCTTCCATGTCCTCGTTCTCACTCATGAGCGCCTCCTGCCTTACGCCTGCATCCGTATACCCAAAACCCGCGATCGCCTCTTATGCATCCCACGCATCGCGGCCGCGCAGGGCGCGCAGGCCGATGTCATGACGCAGCGTCTTGCCCTCAAAGGCGATCTTCTCGCACGCGGCGTACGCCAGGTTGCGCGCCTCCTCAAAGGCGGCTCCCAGCGCGGTCACGTTGAGCACGCGCCCGCCGGCGGTCACCAGCTCGCCCGCCTCGTTCACGGCGGTGCCGGCGAACAGGCCGAAGCCTTCGTTGGTCATGCCCCAGCGCGTTGCCCACGCGATGGGAAGGATAAGGGCGGGCTAGCACGTTGAACAGGAAGATGACCGAGATGGCCTGGGCAACGTCCTTGTCGTGCGCCTTGATGACAGGCGCGGTGGCCGCGATGGCCGAACCGCCGCAGATGGACGAGCCCACGCCGATGAGCGTCGAGATCTCCGAGGGCATGCGCAGCACTTTGTGCAGCAAAAACGCCACGATCAGCGCAGTGGCGATGGTTGAGCCGATGATGGGCAGCGACATCATGCCCACCTGGGCGATCTGCGCGAGGTTCAACCCGAAGCCCAGCAGCACGACGGCGGCCTGCAACACCTTCTTGCCGGTGAACGCGATGCCGGTCTGCACGCGGCCGCGCGTGGGCTGCTTCCAGAACACGGCGATGGCCATGCCGGCCAGGATGGCGAACACGGGCCCGCCGATGATGGGGAACTGCTGCCCGATGAACCAGCACGGCAATGCGAGGGCGAGGCATGCAGCCAGGCCGGGTATGTTCTTCAAGGCGTTGGTCACGGTCGATCCTTCTGCTATCGAACGGGTGCGCGCTCCGTATGCGTGAGCGACGGCGTCAGAGTATACCATTGCCGTGCGGCTGTCGCGGTTGTCGAACTCACTACAATACTGAAAATTTACGAACATATGTTTGTAAATCTGTGATATGATGCTAGCATCATAAAAGAACCAGTGCAAGTGCTTGCCGGTCTGCGTGCTCGGCCGGATGCCCATAGAGGCGGCGGATGTTCCGCGCCGCCCGTACCATGCTTGCAAGATCCGCAGGATCCTCTCAGATCATCGGAACAGATAAAGAGAGGTGTATGCCGTATGTCTGATCGTGCGACGATCAACGCGCAAGGTATCGAAGTGACGTTTTATAAAGGCGACGCCTATGCTGATTACGTTTCGCTTACCGATATTGCGCGCTATAAAAGCTCCACGCCGAAAGATGTGATAAAGAACTGGATGAGGCCTCACGATGTTATCGAATATCTGGGTCTTTGGGAAACCCTGTATAATCCAAGCTTTAAAGGGGTCGAATTCGACTCCTTTAAAGCTCGTTCGGGTAGCAATTTGAACCGGGCGCGCGAGAGCAGCTCTCGCTGCTGCTTCGGTCGAGCGCAGCCGACGGGTTGGAGGGCGGAGAGCTAGGCTCGGGGCGTGCGTTGCCCTCCGCTTCGTAACCGTTTACTAACGAACATCTGTTCATGTTACAGATGCTGTGATACACTGGATTTCCTGCGAAGTTTTACGTTGCGCGGCTCCGACGCGTCGGTGCTCCGCTGTGTCGAAGAGCAGCATGGCTCATCTTTCCAATATCGAAGGCATCGAGAT
>ENA-OQMN01000312-OQMN01000312.1-human-gut-metagenome-genome-assembly--contig:-NODE-312-length-10519-cov-3.293303_pt1 | contig 10519 bp, 11 predicted proteins | sample MGYA00242765_ERZ504861 | MGnify/ENA primary metagenome ERZ504861 (study PRJEB26092, sample SAMD00036417) | human gut metagenome | host: Homo sapiens | study: EMG produced TPA metagenomics assembly of... | reverse complement strand
TCCCTGCCTCTGGCCCGCGCGGAGCGCAAGCCGCTTGACCAAAAGAAAAAACCAGCCCCGCGCCACCAGCGCGAGAACCAGCTTAAAGAAAAAACCAGCCCTGCGCTCTGGCCCGCGCGGAGCGCAAGCCGCTTGACCAAAAGAAAAAACATCCCCCGCGCCACCAGCGCGAGAACCAGCTTAAAGAAAAAACCAGCTCTGCCTCTGGCCCGCGCGGAGCGCAAAGCCATTTGACCGAAAAAGAAAACCTGCCCCGCGCACCGGCGCGCGATCCCACTTAAAGAAAACTCTAACCCCCCGCACACGCCCACCCAAAAGCAAGGACCCTGTCATAAATCGCTGCCCAATCGAAGAAAGGATACCCATTATCATGGAAAAAAACATTGCTGTCATCTGGGGCGACTGCTCCAGCCCCGAGATCGTGAAGCAGACCCTCCGCGTTCTCGATAAGGTGGCCGAAAAGTACGGCCACACCTTCCACTACACCGACGCCGCGATGGGCGGCGAGGCCATCGACAAGTACGGCGACCCGCTGCCCCGGCATGAGCTGGACAAGTGCCTCGCGGCCGACAGCGTCCTTCTGGGCGCAGTGGGCGGCCCCAAGTGGGAGGGTCTGCCCGGTGAGCAGCGCCCCGAAAAGGGGCTGCTCCGCCTCCGCGCCGGGATGGGCCTCTACGCCAACAACCGCCCTGCAAAGATCTGGCCCCAGCTGGCCCCGGCCAGCCCCCTCAAGCCCGAGATCGTGGCAAAGGGCATCGACTTCATCATCGTGCGTGAGCTCATCGGCGGCGTCTACTTCGGCAAGCACGAGACTTACACGCTGGAAAACGGCGAGAAGCAGGCTGTGGATTCCATGCCCTACGCGGAGCATGAGATCGAGCGCATCGGCCGCATCGGCTTCGAGACGGCCATGAAGCGCCGCAGGAAGCTCTGCTGCGTGGATAAGGCCAACGTGCTGGATACCAGCCGCCTCTGGCGTGCGGTCATGCACCGCCTGCAGGCTGAGTACCCCGAGGTGGAGTACAGCGAGATGTTCGTGGACAACTGCGCCATGCAGGTCGTCAAGGACCCCAGCCAGTTCGACGTCATCGTCACCGAGAACATGTTCGGCGACATCATCTCCGACGAGGCCTCCATGATCACCGGCTCCATCGGCATGATCCCCTCGTCCAGTCTGGGCGACGGCACCCGGGGCCTGTATGAGCCCATCCACGGCTCTGCCCCCGACATCGCAGGCAAGGACATCGTCAACCCCACCGCCTGCATCCTCTCCGCCGCCATGATGCTGCGGTACTCCTTCGGTATGACTGAGGAAGCCGACGCCATTGAGAACGCGGTGAATAAGGTGCTGGACAAGGGCCTGCGCACCGCCGACAACATGAGCGAGGGCTGCACCTGCCTCGGCTGCACCGCCATGGGTGACGCTATCCTCGCGGAGATTTGAGTTTACCGGAACGTAATAGGATAAAGTGGTAATACCCCGCCGCTGTTCGCTGTTTGGTGAATGGCGGCGGGTTTTCTATAATACAATGTCAGCAAATTCCGCTTTCCGCCTTAAACTGTGAAATAGATTCATTTGACAAATCAATTTATGTAAACTATACTAGACCCTGTCTTTCACAATAAAAATAGCCCGTGTGCCGGGATGGATAAACAGAGATAGGATGGGAAAAACGATATGCTGACACTGGATAAGATCTACCACGCCGCCTTTGTCCTCAAGGACGTAGCCCGCAAGACCGACCTCATCGAGGCACCCCGGCTCTCCAAGGACTGCCACCTCTACCTCAAGACCGAGAACCTGCAGGTGACCGGCAGCTTCAAGGTGCGCGGCGCTTACTATAAGATCAGCCAGCTCTCCAAAGAAGAGAGCGACAAGGGCGTCGTCGCCTGCTCGGCGGGCAACCACGCACAGGGCGTGGCGCTGGCCGCTACCCGCCGCGGCATCAAGAGCATCGTCTGTATGCCGGACGGCGCGCCCATCATGAAGGTGGAGAACACCAAGAACCTCGGCGCAGAGGTCTGCCTCGTACCCGGCACCTACGACGACGCCCATGACAAGGCCGTGGAGCTGCAGGAAGAGACGGGCATGACCTTCATCCACCCCTACGACGACGAGCAGGTCATCGCCGGTCAGGGCACCATCGGCCTTGAGATCCTCGACCAGCTGCCCGATGTGGATGCTGTCATCGTGCCTGTGGGCGGCGGCGGACTCATTTCCGGCGTGGCCTTCGCCATCAAGAGCCTGAAGCCCGACGTCAAGGTCTACGGCGTGCAGGCCGAGGGCGCACCCAGCATGTACCGCTCCCTCCATGAGCACAAATACCAGACCCTCTCTGCCGTCTCCACCTTCGCAGACGGCATTCAGGTCAAGACCCCCGGTGAGCTGACCTATAAGCTCTGCGAGGAGTATGTGGACGACATCGTCACTGTCACCGAGGACGAGACCGCAGCCGCCATCCTCTCCCTGATGGAGAACCAGAAGCTGGTGGCCGAGGGTGCAGGCGCAGTGCCTGTGGCGGCGGCGCTCTTCCATAAGCTGCCCATCGAGGGCAAGAAGGTCGTCTGCCTCGTCTCCGGCGGCAACATCGACGTGAACATCCTCAACCGCGTCATCACCCGCGGCCTCGTCATGAGCGGACGCAAGGCCAACCTGACCATCGCGCTGGAAGACAAGCCCGGCCAGCTGCAGCAGGTGGCCGACATCGTCTCCCGCTGCGGCAGCAATGTGGTGTCCGTCCTCCACGACGGCTCCGACCCCAACATGCCCATCTCCAGCTGCTTCCTCAAGCTGACCCTCGAGACCCGCGACAACGCCCAGATCGAGCAGATCCGGCAGGAGCTCACCAAGGCAGGCTTCCAGCTGGTGGCCGAGCGCGTATAACGTTTATCAGAACGATGCAGAAACGCCGCCCGAACGGGCGCGCTTCGTTTGTCAGCCGATGATCTCGTACTGGAAATATTCGCACTTGAGCTTGCTGCCTACGTCGATTTCCGGCGGCAGGAGTGCCAGTGCCACCGGGTTCAGCTCGTCGCTCTCGATGTCGGTGCGGCGCAGGTTGACGTAATCGCCGTCAAAGCTCACGACTTCGTAATACCAAGGCCCCCATACTGTTTCCTCCCGTGATTCATTCCTGTGTGTTCTCTTTTTCCTGCTTCCGCCAGTGGTAGTACGGCCCGAGGATGCAGACGGCGGCGAGTATCATCACCGCGAGGAGGATGCTGGTGACGGTCTGATTGTCGGAGAAAAAGTAGAACAGCAGCTGCCCGCCGCCCACGATGAGCTCCAGTACACCCAGAAGCCTCTGCCAGAGGCGGCGTTCCTCGGCGCTGGCGGATTCCAGCCGCTTGCCCAGTATGCCGGGCAGTTGGAGGCGGAGGACGTCCGCAACGCCCCATACTAGAAGAAGGATGCCGAGAATGATATGGTACATAGCCGCGCTCCTTTCTGCGCTGTGCGCTGAACAGGAAAACTTTTACAGTGCAAGTATATCATATCGGTGAGACCCCGGCAAGGACGGGATTTGCCTGCCCGGCTCAGAAAATTTGGGTGGGACCGCCCGGCGGGCTTGTGGAATTTTGAAAAATATGCTATACTATTCTCTACTGATGCGCCATCGCCAAGCGGTAAGGCAGGGGACTTTGACTCCCCCATCGCAGGTTCGACTCCTGCTGGCGCAACTGTGTAAAAAGACCTGCACCGAGGCTGAGCTTCAGCCCCCGGTGCAGGTCTTTTTGTGTGCAGAAACAGGAACGGGGGACGGCATCGGAACCGTCCCCCCTCGAAAAGCATTTGGCAGGCGTAGCATTCTCCTGCATCTCTCAGAGCAAAAGCCCTTGTCGTTACCATCGGCGTGTGGTCGCTACGAAATTTACCACCTCAAATGTCTCGCTTGTCCAGTATATCATGCCGGATTCATTTTGTACATAAAAACCGTCTCGCTGAGATGCAAAAAGCCGCCCGGCTTTTGTACCGGGCGGCAATGGAGAAGAAAAATCGCAAAAGCGATAAAAATATCGATTTTACAGCAGCTTACAGGATGTCGATGTACTCACCGGCCAGAGCCTTGTTCATGCTGCGGACGGCGCAGAACTTGCCGCACATGGAGCAGGTGTCGCTGTGGTCGTCCTCGGGCAGGCGGGCGTCACGGATGGCCTTTGCCGTCTCGGGGTCGAGGGCGCAGGCGAACTGCGCATCCCAGTCGAGGACGCGGCGGGCGTCGCCCATCTTGTCGTCGATGTCCCGGGCGTGGGGGATGCCCTTGGCGATGTCGGCAGCGTGGGCGGCGATCTTGGAAGCCACGATGCCCTGCTTGACGTCGTCCACATTGGGCAGAGCCAGATGCTCGGCAGGGGTGACGTAGCACAGGAAGGCTGCGCCGCTCATGGCCGCGACAGCGCCGCCGATGGCAGCGGTGATGTGGTCATAGCCGGGGGCGATGTCGGTGACGAGGGGGCCGAGGACGTAGAAAGGTGCGCCCATGCAGATGGTCTTCTGGATCTCCATGTTGGCGGCGACCTGGTTCAGAGGCACATGGCCCGGGCCTTCCACCATGACCTGGACGTTGTGCGCCCAGGCCCGCTTGGTCAGTTCGCCAGACGCACCAGCTTCTTCGATCTGGCAGACGTCGGTGGCGTCGGCGAGGCAGCCGGGGCGGCAGGCATCGCCCAGAGAGATGGTGACGTCGTGCTCTTCGCAGATGTCCAGAATCTCGTCAAAGTGCTCATAGAAGGGGTTCTCGTTGCCGGTCATGCACATCCATGCAAACACCAGCGAGCCGCCGCGGCTGACGATGTTCATCTTCCGCTTATGCTTGCGGATCTGCTCGATGGTCTTACGGGTGATGCCGCAGTGGAGGGTGACGAAGTCCACGCCGTCCTCTGCGTGCAGACGCACCACATCGATGAAGTCCTGTGCCGTCAGGGTGGCGAGGTCGCGCTGATAGTGGATGACCGAGTCGTACACCGGCACAGTGCCGATCATGACGGGGCATTCGTGGGTCAGCTTCTGACGGAAGGGCTGGGTATTGCCGTGGCTCGAGAGGTCCATGATGGCCTCTGCGCCCATGTTGACGGCGCTCATGACCTTCTGCATCTCGATGCTGTAGTCCTTGCAGTCGCGGGAGACGCCGAGGTTGACGTTGATCTTGGTGCGGAGCATGGAGCCGACGCCCTCGGGGTTCAGGCACTCGTGGTGCTTGTTGGCCGGGATGGCGACCTTGCCCTCAGCGACCAGCTGACGGATCTCTTCGACGGTGCGGTACTCCTTCTTGGCCACCGTTTCCATCTGGGGCGTGACGATGCCCTTGCGGGCGGCATCCATCTGTGTGGTGTAAGTCTGCATTTGAAAATCCTCCGAAAATACGCTCTCTTTATTTATGAACAGCGTCCGGGACGCCGTGCATCCAGTTTTCGACCCCGACGCCGCCCAGAGTGTGATCCAGCGGGCCGGAGCCGCGGCCCAAATCGAGCTGCGCGTTCAGCGCGTCGGTCAGGTAAGCCTTGGCCCGGGCGATCGCTTCTTCCAGCACAAACCCTTTGGCAAGGTTGGCCGCAATGGCACTGGACAGAGTACAGCCGGTGCCGTGGGTGTTGGGGTTGGCGATACGCTTACCCGGAAACCAGATCTCCGTGCCATCCAGGAAGGTAAGCAGATCGTCGGCGTCGGTGTCACTGTGGCCGCCCTTGAGCAGGACGGCACAGCCGCAGTCGGCGGCGATGGCCCGGGCGGCGGCGCTCATGTCGGCACGGCCCGAGATGTGCAGGCCGGACAGCACTTCGGCCTCGTGCCGGTTGGGCGTGATGACCTCGGCCAGAGGGAACAGCTCCCGGCGCAGGGTGCGCACGGCATCCGATGCAATCAAATCAGGGCCGGAGGTGGCTGCCATCACGGGGTCCACGACGATGTGCTCCGCCTTGTAAAAGCGGAGACGCGCGGCGATCGTCTCAATGAGCGGGGCAGAGGACACCATGCCGATCTTGACGGCGCAGGGGCGGATGTCGGTGAAGACGGCGTCTATCTGCCGGGCCAGAAACTCGGGGCTGACCTCGAAGATGCCGGATATGCCGGTGGTGTTCTGGGCCGTCAGGGCGGTGATGGCGCTCATGGCGAAGACGCCGTTCATGGTCATGGCTTTGAGGTCGGCCTGAATGCCGGCGCCGCCGCTGGAATCGCTGCCCGCGATGGCAAGTGCAGTTTTCATGGGGTTGCTCCTTTATCGCAAGTCAAGAAATTCGTGCAACATTCAAACAGCATATTTGCGATATGCAATTCAACGCTGTTGCTGCTGCATTAAAAAGTTGAATTGCTATAGATGATTTGTTCTGTCAGTGCCTTCAGCTCTTTACACTCAGCCTCAATGTCCTCGGCACTGAAGATTGCGCTCACGAGGGCCACGCCGTCCGCACCGGAGCCTTTGAGCTTGAGGATATTGTCTTTATGGATGCCGCCGATGGCCACGACCGGCACATCCACGGAGTCGCAGATCTCTTTCAGTCTGCCCTCCGGCAGGACATCCACATCGGTTTTGGTGTGGGTGGAAAATGCCGCGCCGACGCCCAGATAGTCGGCGCCGTGGGCCACGGCCAGCTGTGCTTCCTCGACGGAATGGGCCGACACACCGATGATCATGTCAGGGCCCACCTTGGCGCGGACGTCTGCGGCAGCCATATCTTCCTGCCCGACATGGATGCCGTCGGCATGGCATTTTATAGCGATCTCGACGTTATCGTTGATGATGAAGGGTACGCCATAGCTGCGGCAGAGGGCGGAAAGCTCCATGGCTTCCTGCAAAAATGCCGCGTCGTCCAGCTCCTTTTCCCGCAGCTGGACGCAGGTGACGCCGCCTTTCAGCGCGTCTTCCACCTGCTGGCGGAGGGTCTCGCAGCCCGTCCACGCCCGGTCGGTGACGGCGTAGAGAAGCATGGTGTGTTTATCGCATTTCATAGCGTGCTCCTTCCTCGAGCTGTTCGGGGGTCATGTTGCAGATCGCGTCGATGATGTAATTGCGGTAGGTGGCGTTGCCGTCCAGCCTGGACAGGCGGCTGTGAGCTGCTTCGCCCGCAAGTCCCATGGCGCAGACCGCCGCGGCAGCGGCTTCCAGAGGCTTGTCCGGGTTGGCCGCACAGAATGCCGCCGTCAGGGCCGAGAGCTGACAGCCGGTGCCGGTGACGGCGCTCATCATGGGGTGGCCGTTGCGGATGCAGAAGGCCCGCTCTCCGTCGGCCACGATGTCGATGGCACCGGTGACGGCGACGACCGCCCCTGTGCGGGCCGCAAACGCTTTGGCGAATGCCACGGTCTTGTCCAGCGTCTCATCCGTCACCTTGTCGGCGGCGTCGGCGTCCACGCCTTTCGTGGTGCCGCTGCCTGCCGCCAGCGTCCGGATCTCGGAGATGTTGCCCCGGATGACTGTGAACTTCACTTCCCGCAGGAGGCGCAGGGCCGTTTCGGTGCGCAGATGGGAAGCGCCTGCGCCCACGGGGTCCAGCACGACAGGACGGCCCAGCCGGTTGGCGGTGTGTCCCGCCAGCAGCATGGAGGGGATGGTGCTGCTGTTCAACGTGCCGATGTTGAGGTTCAGCCCGGCACACAGCGAGGTGATGTCCTCGACCTCGGCGGCATCATCCGCCATGATGGGGGACGCCCCGCAGGCGAGGACGATGTTGGCACAGTCGTTGACGGTGACGTAGTTGGTGATGTTATGGACAAGCGGGCTTTTGGCCCGGACGTTGGCAAAGAGGTTCCGAAACATGGCTTCTCCTTCGAATCAGCTCAGGCTGGCCTGCATGGCGCGGAGTGCGCCCGCGCGGGAAAGTGCGGCCAGCAGTGCGCCTGCAATGATGGCGCCGCCGGCGGTGGAGACGAGGAAGGGGACGACTGTAGGCGTAGAACGCGATGTCACCGGCGCTCTTACCCAGCAGCAGGATGGCACGGGGTAGCGCACAGACCGCCGAGGATGGAGGTGCCGAACACCTCGCCCACGAGGGTGGGCAGCAGCTTATGGGTCTTGTGGAAGACGATGCCGCAGAGCAGTGCGCCGAACATGCTGCCGGGGAAAGCCATCAGACTGCCCAGACCCAGCAGGTTGCGCAGCAGGGAGGCAACGAAAGCCACGCCCACGCCGTAGTAAGGCCCCAGCAGGACAGCGCAGAGGATGTTGACCATGTGCTGCACAGGGGCGCATTTGCTGCCGAAGACCGGGAAGGAGAAGACGCTGCCCACGACAGCGACAGCGCAGAACATACCGGCGAGGGCCAGCTTTTTGGCAGAATAGTGTTTCATGGTGAGTGCTCCTTTTCAATAAAAAATAAGTGCAGGGGCAGACCGCCGCTCCCGCACACGAACAGACCCGGCACCCGCGCAGAGATGCCGGAAACGGAAGAAGCGGTCGAGGCTCACTGGCCTCCTCTCACGCCGGAACACGGCTTCCCATCGCATACAAAACCCCAGACTCAGGGCGCTCCCCCTCAGCTGGAGACAACAAAAAGGAGACGCCTTCTGCGGCGTCTCCTGTAAAAATCCATAAACGGTGTTATGACTTCCTACAGCGGCATTATCCGCATCAGGTGCAGAAACTGTCCGAAAACAATTTCTAAGGGTCGAAGTTCGAGAACTCCCTCTCAGCCTGCTTCTACAAGCTCCCCTGTATTTGTTTGTCGGGAGTATTCTACACCCATCGGGGATAAAATGCAAGGGTTTTCTTTTTCGCGGCGCGTTTTGTGGTATACTGAAAAAAAAGCCCGCATTTGCAAAAATGGGCAGATAAAGGAGATATGGCTTATGGGTCTTGTCAAAGCGGCATTGGGCGCAGCATCCGGCGTGATGGGCGACCAGTGGAAAGAATACTTTTACTGCAGTGCTCTCCCAGCGGAGGTGCTGGCTGTCAAGGGACAGAAGAAAGTCTCCGGGCGCTCTTCCAACCGCCGCGGCACCGAGAACATCATCACCGACGGCTCCATCGTGGCGGTGGCCGAGGGCCAGTGCGCCCTCATCGTGGAGCAGGGCAAGGTGGTGGACCTCTGCGCCGAGGCCGGCGAGTACACCTATAACACCGGCACCCAGCCCTCTCTGCTGAGCGAGGGTCTGGCCAAGAACATCGACGAGGTCTTTGCTGAGATCGGCAAGCGGTTCAGCTTCGGCGGTCAGGCTGCCACCGACCAGCGCATCTATTACATCAACACCAAGGAGCTGATGGGCAACAAGTACGGCACCCCCAGCCCCGTGCCGTTCCGCGTCGTGGACCAGCGTGCCGGCATCGACATCGACGTCAGCATCCGCTGCTTCGGCGAATACAGCTACCGCATCGTCAACCCCATCCTGTTTTACACCAACGTCTGCGGAAATGTGGAAGACGAGTACACCCGTGACGCGCTGGAAGGCCAGATGCGCACCGAGATGATGACCGCATTGCAGCCCGCCTTTGCCCGCATCAGCGAGATGGGCATCCGCTACTCGGCTCTGCCCGGCCATACCACCGAGCTGGCCGAGGCCCTGAACCAGGAGCTGTCCGGCAAGTGGAGCAAGCTGCGCGGCATCGAGATCGTCTCCCTCGGCGTGTCCGGCGTCAAAGCCAGCGAAGAAGACGAGCAGATGATCAAGGAGCTGCAGCGCAGCGCCGCCTTTATGGACCCGACCCGCGCCGCCGCCCACATGGTGGGCGCACAGGCTTCGGCGATGCAGGCGGCGGCTTCCAATACCTCCGCCGGCCCGGCCATGGCCTTTATGGGCATGAATCAGGCCGCGGCCGCCGGCGGCATCAACGCCCAGGCCCTCTACCAGATGGGCGCACAGCAGCAGCCTGCCGCTGCTCCTGCCCCCGCAGCCGCCCCGGCGGCTGGCAGCTGGAGCTGCTCCTGCGGCCAGACCGGCAACACCGGCAAGTTCTGCACCGCCTGCGGCAAGCCCCGCCCCGAAGCAGGCTGGGTGTGCAGCTGCGGCGCACACAATACCGGCAAATTCTGCTCGGAGTGCGGTAAGCCCCGCCCGGAGGCCAAGTGTCCGAACTGTGGCTGGACCCCTGCCGACCCGGCCGACCCGCCCAAGTTCTGCCCCGAATGCGGCAAGCCTTTCGGAGCCTGAAAGGGGAGCTGAGATATGGCAGAAAACACCACGAATTACCAATGCCCGGCCTGTACCGGCCCGCTGCGGTTCGACAGCGCCAGCGGAAAGCTCTGCTGTGATTACTGCGGCTCTACTTATGATGTAGCACAGGTCGAGGCTCTTTACGGCGAGAAGCAGGCTCAGGCCGATAAGGCCGCCGAAGCCGCCGAAAAGGCCGCTTCCAGCGGCCCCGTCTGGGGGGAGATGGAGACGGGAGATCTCAGCAGCCGCACCTGCACTTCCTGCGGTGCAGAGCTGGTCTGCGGCCCCGAAACAGCTGCCACCACCTGCCCCTACTGCGGCAACCCCACCGTGCTGGGCGGACAGCTTTCCGGCAAGCTCAAGCCGGAGTACATCATCCCCTTCCGGATGGACAAAAAAGACCGCCATCGAGAACCTGAAGAAGTATTATAAGGG
>ENA-OQMN01000311-OQMN01000311.1-human-gut-metagenome-genome-assembly--contig:-NODE-311-length-10533-cov-3.322026_pt1 | contig 10533 bp, 13 predicted proteins | sample MGYA00242765_ERZ504861 | MGnify/ENA primary metagenome ERZ504861 (study PRJEB26092, sample SAMD00036417) | human gut metagenome | host: Homo sapiens | study: EMG produced TPA metagenomics assembly of... | reverse complement strand
GGACCGCTGCCCCGACGAGCTGGCCATGCTCAACAAATTCGTGGACAAGGGCCTCATCGAGCGGCTCACCCACGTGGCCACCTCCGACTTCGCGCGCGTGACCTACACCGAAGCCGTGGAGATCCTCGAGCGGGCCGCTGCCGCGGGCCACACGTTCGACTACCCGGTAAGCTGGGGCATCGACCTGCAGACCGAGCACGAGCGCTTCCTCACCGAGGAGCATTTCCGCTGCCCCACCTTCGTGACCGACTACCCGGCCGAGATCAAGGCCTTCTACATGCGCCTGAACGACGACGGCAAGACCGTTGCCGCTGCCGACTGCCTGGTTCCCGGCATCGGCGAGATCATCGGCGGCTCCCAGCGCGAGGAGCGCCTGGACGTGCTCGAGCGCCGTATCGCCGAGCTGGGCATGGACGCCGAGCAGTACCGCTACTACCTGGACCTGCGCCGCTACGGCACCTGCAAGCACGCCGGCTTCGGCCTGGGCTTTGAGCGCCTGGTGATGTACCTCACGGGCGTGGGTAACATCCGCGACGTCCTGCCGCATCCGCGCTGCGTGGGCAGCTGCGAGTTCTAAACCCTCGAGCATCGCGCACCCGCCTGCAGGATGCCCCATCGCGCAGGCGGGTGCCAGCCACGGCACCGACGGGATGTTGGCCACGGCGCCGGTCATCGACACGGGGCAAGCGGTTGGCTCCACCACCCGCCTCCGATAGCATGCCCGTGGCCGCGCAGCTCCGCCCCGCGCACATACACGCGCGCACACACACGACCCCGCACGAACAACGGCGCGCTCCGAACATGATCGGAACGCGCCGTTTTCATAGGTTCAGCCGCTCACTCCCACATGCGGCCAAGCCCAGCAGCGTTATAGAGCAGCACCGATGGCGAACGAGCCTACTCGCACAGCGAAAGCGCGGCGGCGTCGGCCACCACGATGCAGTTGGGATGCAGCTGCAGCACCGACGCGGGGCATGCCGGCGAGATCGGACCCTGGCACATATCGCGCACGGCCTGCGCCTTCTTCTCGCCGTTAGCCACCATCAGCACCATGCGCGCGCTCATGATGGTCTGCACGCCCATGGTGTACGCCTGACGCGGCACGTCCTCAATGCGGTCGAACAGGCGGCTGTTGGCCTCGATGGTGCTCTCGGTGAGATCCACGCAGAACGTCCCCTTGGAGAAGGCGTCCGCCGGCTCGTTGAAGCCGATGTGACCGTTGTTGCCAATGCCGAGCAGCTGCAGGTCGGGATAGCCAGCCTCGGCCACCATGCGGTCGTAGGAGTTGCAGGCATCCTCGGCATCCGGGTTGGAGCCGTCCGGCACGTGCGTGTTGTCCAGGTTGATGTTCACGTGGCTGAACAGCTGCTCGCGCATAAAGTAGTGATAGCTCTGGGCATCGTCGTGGGACAGGCCGCGGTACTCGTCCAGGTTGTAGGTGCTCACCTGCGAGAAGTCGAGGTCGCCCTGCTCATAGAGGCGAATGAGGTTCTGATAGGTCCCGATGGGGGTCGAACCGGTTGCCAGGCCCAGCACACAGGCGGGCTTGAGCGTCACCTGGGCGGCGATGATATTCGCCGCCTTGCGGCTCATATCCTCGTAATCGTGTGCCTGAATGATCTTCATAGCGCGCTCCTCTCATATTCGAAAACCGACGCCTCGGTTTCGCGGTCCACGCGCAGGACCGCTACCAACAAGAGACGCGCGCTTTCCAGGGCGAAGAGCCGCGCTGCGTATGAAATTGTCCCGCGGTGTCGAGGCCCCTGCCCGTCCGCCACGCATCCGAGCCCCATCGGCTCGAACATCTCTATCATGCCATGAACACGGGTGCACGAACAAGGGGGTGCGCAAATCGGCCGCATTGGGTTCGGGGCGCGGAACAGGCCGCCACGTGGGCGAGCGGGCTCAAACCGGACATTCGTCTATCCTGCGACTGCGAAATACCGGAAGGCTCAGAAAACAGGCCGTCCGCGGCTATTCGGCGAACATGCGGAAGCAGGCGCCGCCCTACCGGGCCTTGAGCGCCACAAGCTCGTCGAGCTCGTCGACCGACTGGCCTTCGTTGCCCTTGATGGAGGAAAACTCGATCGAGTTGCAGATGATGATAGGCACGGTGGCATCGTAGCCATCGGATCGAATGCCGGCCGCGTCGAACTCGATGAGCAGGTCGCCCTGCTTGACGGTATCGCCCTCGGAGACGTGGGTGATGAACCGCGAACCCTTGAGCTCCTCGGTGTTCAAGCCGATGTGAATGAGAACGTCCACCCCGTCGTCGGTGTGGAGCGCAACGGCATGGCCGGTAGGAAAGATGGCCTCGACCTTCGCGCGCGCCGGAGCCACGACCCGAGAACCGCTCGGTATAATAGCAACCCCCTGACCCAGCAGGCCACGTGCAAACAGCTGATCTTTCACCTCGGACAGAGGGATGACGGTGCCAGCCAGCGGTGCCAGGAGCACCGTGTTGTGCGCATGCACGCCCAACGACCTCAATATACTCCCGAACATCTAACTCCTTCGCTGAACCGATTGCCATAATCCTACCGCAAATCGGCCCATCTGGACACCGTTCGCCTGGCGAAATCGACCGTTCACGGCATCATACAGCATGAGGACGCACGCACATCCGACATCTATGTCACCGGCGCACAACGAAAAAAGGACCCGCCCCCTGCGGAGCGGATCCCAAAACAGCGTGAAACCAGATCGGATAAGCTTAGCGCTTGGAGAACTGGGGAGCACGACGGGCCTTCTTCAGGCCGTACTTCTTGCGCTCGACCACGCGAGCGTCGCGCGTGAGGAAGCCGGCGCGCTTGAGGTCGGCGCGGTAATCGCCAGCCTGCAGCAGGGCGCGGGCAATACCCAGACGCAGCGCACCGGACTGGCCGGTGATGCCGCCGCCATCGCACAGGGCGATGACGTCGAAGGTGCCGACGGTGTCGGTCACCTTGAAGGGGGCGAGGGCGTCCTCAACAAGCTGGTGACGGCCGAAGTACTCATCGGCGTTGCGCTTGTTGATGGTCACCTTGCCGGTGCCGGGAACGATACGGACACGAGCAACGGCGTTCTTGCGACGACCGGTGCCGTAGTAAACGACGGTATTCTCAGCCATCTTTAGCCCTCCAGCTCGATCTTAACGGGGTTCTGCGCAGCATGCGGATGCTCGGCACCAGCGTAGACCTTGAGCTTGGTCAGCTGCTTGCGACCGAGGGTGGTCTTGGGGATCATGCCCTTGACGGCACGCTCGATGACCTTCTCGGGGTGCTTCTCCATCGCCATGCGGAAGGACTCCGCCTTGAGGCCGCCATTGTATCCGGTGTGACGGTAGTACACCTTCTGATCGGCCTTGTTGCCGGTAAGCTGGACCTTATCGGCGTTGATGACGATCACGAAGTCACCGCAGTCGGAATTGGGCGTAAACTGGGGCTTGTTCTTGCCGCGCAGGATCATGGCGACCTGGGTGGCCAGACGGCCCAGAATTGCGCCCTCAGCATCGATGAGCACCCAGTTGCGGGCAACCTCACCCTGCTTGGCGTAGTGAGTCGACTTCTGAATCACTTTTCCTCCATGTACAGTACGTGTCTTAACAGAGATTCACGGGGCTCTGCAAAGTAACTTGTCGAGTATACCGCGCATCGTGCGTCCGTCAACGCGTTTTTTGCTGCCGCAGAGTTTCTGCACAGGCCAAGGAACATGTGGCAGCGCGCCAGCCGCTTACGCCGCGTGAGCCTGGTGCCCATTGGAGCGGGATAGCCGCCATGCCGCCGATTGCAAGCAGTCATTGGGGCGCGTGGGCATGCGGTCATGCGCGCCCAGGTTCGCTCGCTGCCGCACAAAAGAAGGCCGACGAAGAAACTCCATCGGCCTTCCGACCTCCCCGCCCTCTAGGGGTTGCACTGAGCTATATCTCAATGGGGAGGACCCTTTGCTCATTGGTATTGTTCCACCAAGACCAGTTTTTATGCCGGTCAATCCAAAACCCGAGCCCCGATTCCGCGAACGGCGGTTTTGGGCGGCAAACGGTCGATACTGCCCGGGGTGCTACGCGCACGTCAGCAGTGGCCGTACGCATCGGAGCCCACCGCCCGATCTCACGCCGCACCGACAGCGCGGGGCCCGCCGCCTCGGCCGACAGCGCCACGCACCCCCGCGGGCACCGACAGCCCCGCTGCCGATCGCGGGCTCCCCCGCGCCGGCTGCGCCGGCCGCACCGGCCTCGCTGCCGCAGCCCCCCCTACCGAGCCACGAACGCGCGGACCGCCTCGAGCTGCGCCAGCGCCACCTGGCGACCCTGAATATACAGATCGAGCAGCTTGGCCGGGTCGTGCTCGACATGCCCCACCTCAACCGGGCGCTCCGGCGCCAGCACCAGCGCTCGGCCCGACTCCTCGTAGGCCCAGATGCGCTCGCGCTGCTCGTTGTAGCGCTCGTGACGCGTGGCGAGTGCCTCCACCAGATACGGATAGCCCGCATAGGCGGCCCGTGCCGCCGGCAGCAGCTCGTAGGGCTCCTTGCGGTAGGCGCGGTCCTGCGTCAGCACCACCACGGCGCGGTCGAACCCCGCCTGCTCCAGCACATGCTCCACCGGCACCGAATCGGCCACGCCGCCGTCCAGATAGGTCCGCCCGGCGATCTCGACCGGCTGGGTCACCAGCGGCAGCGACGTGGAGGCGCGCACCACGTCGATATCCAGGACCGCGTTTTTCACCTCGAGGTACTCGGGCGTGCCGAACACGACGTCGGTCACCGTCGCCACGAGCGTCATGGGATTTGCCAGATAGGCATCGTTGTCGAACGGATCGAGGGTGTCCTGGACATCGTTGAGCATGAAGTCGTAGCCCACGATGCTGCCGCTCGTGGCCAGCGATCGCGCGCCCATGTAGCGCGGGTCGTTGCAGAACGCCAGGTTCACACGGTTGGCCCGTCCGATCTGACGCGATTTGAGTTCATCCCGTTCAGCGTACCCGCCGAAACGCCATAGCACGCCGCCACCTCGATGCCGTGCTCCATGAACACGTCGAGCACGCCGGCGGTGAACTGGCCGCGGAAACTGCCGCCCTCCAACACCAGGGCCACCTTGCCCGCGTTTCCGGCCGCTTGCACCGCCGCTGCCTTCGAAAACACGCCATCTGCCATTGTATCCTCCTCTGCCGCCGGGGACTCACGCGCCCAGCTGTGCGCGCGTCGCCATCGCATCCATTGTGGCACGTTCTACCCACTTCCGGCCGCGCAGCGCGCCGACAGGCGGCCGCACGGAGAAGAGCGCAACAGCTGCCCGCCGAGCCATCCATCATTCCCGCCGGCGAGCCGTCCCTGCGTTACGATAGGCAGCAAGCCGCACACGGGAGGTATCACGGTCATGGGCACACGGACATACCGCACAGACCAGCGCAGACAGGTGCTTGCATATCTGGAGCGCACCAGCGATCGCTATCAGACGATCGACCAGGTTTTCGAAGGCATGCACGCCACCGATGCGAAGGTCGGCAGGACCACGGTCTACCGCACGCTCGAGCGGCTCGCGCATGAAGGGGCCGTGGCAAAGGTAACCGCGATCCGAGGCAACGCAGCCGCCTACCGCCTGCTCGACGATGAAACCGCACGGCACGGCCAGCTCCTGTGCACGCATTGCGGACGCGTGCTGCCGCTCGGCTGCAGCATGCTCCAGCCGTTCGCCGAGCATGTGCGCGACCATCACGGGTTCACCATCGACCAAACGCGTACCGTGATTTACGGCGTCTGTGAGGAATGCCAGCGCGCCGAGGAGATGCCGCAAGGCGACGCCTAACGGCGGCGGTCGCGGATGCGGGCGCCATGCCCGCCCTGCAGCCCGGGGGGGTTCGCACGCCGTCCGTCCGGGCAAGCTGCGTTCGGGTTGCGTCTGCTTGGAGCAAGGCGGGTTCGGGTTACGCCCGTCTGCAGCATCCTGGGTTCGGGTTGCGACCCTTTGGAGCATCCTGGGTTCGGGTTCCGTCCGTTTGCAGCATCCTGGGCTCGCGCTCCGTCCGTTTGCAGCGATCCGGGGGGTGTCTTCGCTCACCCGCAGCGATTCGGGTACTTTTTTCCATCCGTCCAGGTCAGCCCGGGTTCGGCTTCCGTCCATCCATGCTGGAAAAAACAATGTGGGTTCGTGTTTTATCCATCTGGAGGCTAAAAATGGCCCCAGATGGACGGAACACGAACCCGACTTCTGCAAATGGACGAAAGTCGAACCCGCGTTGCCCGCATGCAGCACACGTTGCATGCAAGCAGGCCCGTTGTATGCAGGCAGCCCACGTTGTATGCATATAAAAATCACTGATAACAAAAGGTCGAACTATGCCCCAAAGAGCATAGTTCGACCAATTCTCCCATGGTGGAGCTTATGAGAAAAACGGCGAACTCCACAAGCACCGCCAACCGCGCAGCTATCCAGCTTGATACTTGCATAGTTAGAGTATCGAAAAACTGGTTTGTTGTCGTTGGCACGTGTCAAAAATAGCAATTTCTGGTGTTTGCAAAATACCAGATAGGCGGCTTGCTGTAAGCCCGTCTAACGCCAGAAAGCGGGGCACCCCTTGTCAGGGTACCCCGCTTGAACGCTAATAAGAAAGCTTCTGGCCGGGGTAGATCGTATAAGGTGCCCCAATGCCGTTCTTGCTTGCGATGGTGTGCCAGTCGATGCCGAGCGAAGCGCCAATATCGCTGAGCGTGTCGCCGCTCTTGACGGTGTAGACGCGCGAAACGCCAACGCCCGCCCTCTGGTTGACGATTGCCTGAACCTCGCTGAAGCGGTCGCCCAGAACGTCGCTGCGCGTCGGCACAACGCCGAACATTCCGCGCTCCACATCGTCTGCGAGCTGAGAAGCGGAAGCGCCGTCAATGTAGTTGATGAGATCTTGCACCTCTTGGTAACGGTCGCCGAGCTTTTCGCGGCGCTCATCGTCAACGCCATACTCGCCGCGCATGACCGCTGCTGCAAGGTCAAGCGTCGTGCCCTCCGGCGAAGGCTCGGCGACCTCTGCGGGCGGAACGTCGGGCGCTGCCGCGCCGGACGGGTTGGCAAACTTGCCCCACGCTTCGCGCGTCATATAGGCGATATCGAGATCAAGCGGCGCGTTGAAGCCATTGAGACGGCCATTCGACGTGTACTGGTGGATTGCACAGCTACCCCAAGCGCCGAAGCCGCCATCGGGAAACCACGGAGAAGACTGGTAGCCGGTGCGGTTGTTGTTAGCGTACTGCGCAACCCAGAGCGCGTGATTCGGCGCGATCTTCGACCAATCCTCTTCGGTGCAAACGCTACGGCTCATATAGACGATGCAGCGAACGCCGGTCTGATCGTAGACGTAATCGAGGAACTGCTTTGCCTTGTCGGTTCCGATGCGCCCGTACATCTCATAATCGAGAACGGGAATGCCGTTGCCGAAGTAGTTTCGGCAGCTTGCGACGAAGTGCTTAGCCTGAGCGATGGGGTCTTCTCCGTTCATGAAGTGATAGAAGCCCCAGAGCTTGCCGAGTTTGATAGCCTGCTGAATCCACGGGTCGCAGGTGTTGTGAACGATGGTGGTTCCCTCTGTCGCCTTGCAGATAACGAAATCGCAAGGCACCTGCGCGAGGTCAAGCCCGCGCTGGTAGTTAGAAATATCAATGCCGTTGAGTGCCATAGAAGCCCCCTCTGATGCAGTAGAAGTAATGAAAATCGACCTGCTCTAGCTCTTCGAGCGTGAAGGCGCGCGCTGAGTTCCCAGCGCTCGCCGGGTCGCGTATCCAGTAGCCGTCATCGTCGGCGCGCCAGATAAGCACGACGTGCCCGCCGTAGTCCCTATCGCCGAGCGTTCCGCTCATGCCAGCGAAGGCAAGCCATCCGTCAGACACGTTCTGAAGGACGGGCGCGAGGGCGTAAGAAATCGGCGTGCTCTCGATGCCGTATTCCGGGTAATGCTCGGCAATCCACGCGCAGAACTTTCCGGGGTCGTTAACGCCATCGGTAAGGCACGTGTCGCCCACGAACGATGCGAGCGTGAGCGGCGTAATGTCCTGAAGCGTCATGTATTTGACAGCCATAGCGGCGCATGCAAGGCCGCAGCCGTGGTCGCCGATGGTGCCGCCCGCATAGGGTATGTAGTCCCATTGCGGGTCGGTCTGAAGCCATAGCGGCATGCTGTTACCCTCTGCAATCGGCCTATCGACCACGATTGCAAGGCGTTCTTCCTCGGCATCCGCGTAGCCCTCTTCGCGCGCTTCAGCGAGCGCGCCCGCGTCGCTCTCGACATGGCCGACGATGAGCCAGCCGCAGTAGAGCATTGACGCGAGCGCGCCGGAAAGCACGAGGGCGACAGCCTTAAGCCTACTCATCGCGCTTCGGCTCGGTGTAGGTGAGAGCTTGCACGGAATCGCCAACGCCCGCCGTGGTCGGGTCGGTCACGATGCCCAGAATCGCGAGCACGGCGAAAAGCGCGTTGATGATCGCGGCCAACTGCTCGTTTAGAACGCCGAAGTCCCACTGGTAGCCGAACGGCGCGGCGACCACCTGCACGAGCAGCAGGACGGCGGGAATGAGGGTCAGCCAAAACGTCTTGTTCTTGATGCGTGCGGTGAAGTTAATCATTTCAGTTCTCCTTGTTGTTAGTCGGATGCGTGCGCATCCATAAGCTCTTGCCATAGGTGGGTGCCAACGCCGTTGCCGCCAAGTCCCGCGTACACCTCATGAACGCTGTTTGCTTGCTCTTTGATATCGAGTGGAACGGGCTTGCCCGTCTGCACATACTCCGCATGCAGCCTGAAAAGCTCTGACTTCATGAGTGCGCGCATGCCTTGAAGCAGCAGATCATGTTCAGCGTCGAACTTTGCATCGGCTTTGCGCTCTCGCTCCTTGTGCATCTTGACCGCAGCGCCGAGCGCGCCGACAACCGCTGTCATCACGACGGAGAACAGCGCTAGAAATACCTCCGATGCTTCCACGTCAGCCCTCCGTCACCTCTCGCCAGACGGTTTCGGTGCCGACAGCCCCCGGCTCCCAGACGTTGTTAGCAACGAGGGATTCCCAGACCTTGCCGTTGTGCTTCACGCGGGCACCGAGCGGGTAGGGATTCGTAGAATCGGGCTGCACCCATTCGGGCACTTCCTCTGTCGGCGTGTCGGGCGTTCCGGCTTCAAGCACCTTCGCCCAAAGGCTCGGCGCTGCCGTTGGCGACCAATCGGGCTGCGAAGTGTGAGCCTGAAGGCATGTGTAAAGCACGCCCTCGAAGCGCACGCGCTCGCCCTCGGCGTATGCGTGTCCGTCTCCGTCCCACTCCGCGAAAAGCGCAGGGCACTTCGCCGCAACGTCGCTAGAGAGCGACGGCGCTTGACCGTCGAAAATGGCGATGATCGCGCGAAGCTTGCCCTCTTCCTCTTCGTTGAATGCCATATGTTCCCCTTTCTCTCGCAACAAAAAAGCCCCCGCGAATGCGAGGGCTTCGATACCTTGCTATGTCGGCTTCCTCAGCCGAAAAGCTCCTTGTATAGCGCGTCCATGCGCTTTACCGTCTCGTGAGCGCAAAGGCGCTTCATGCTTCCGCGCCACGACTGGTAGGATTGGTTGACCTGCTCGACGGTCATAATCCCTTGGGCGACCAGCGCGGCTTGCTTTTTCAGCTTTCGCCGCTGCCGCGTCACGGAGGAACGGCACGGGCGAACGACAACCTTTCCGCCCTCGCCATATGAAAACCTCTTCTTCAGGAACACGAAGCCGCGCGTCAGTTTCACAACGCGCGTCTTCTTACGGTTGATGATGATTCCCAGATCGTCGCAGAGCGCTTCTATGCGCGAAAGAGCATCCCAAAGCGTCTGCTTGTCAAGCGCTATGCAATAGCTATCGTCCATGTATCGCCCGCTCGCCAATATGCCCGGAATGGACAGCATCAGATGGTCAACCGGTGACGGCAGGGCGACGGCTAGAATCTGGTTCGGCTCGCTGCCAAGACCCAAGCCGCGCGCGCCGTGAGCGTCTATCTGGTCGCTCATGACGCGCTTAACGCGCTCATCGTCAATGGCGCGGTCGATAAGTCGCTTGCATGCGTCGTGGTCGATGTTTGCGAAGTAGTCCGCGAAATCGACCTGCAAGATGTAGCCTTCCGTGCCGTGCTTTCGGTGGTGCTCGACAAGCTGGCGCTTCATGCGTCGAATCGCGTAGTCGGTGCCGCGCCCCTTGACGTTCGCTGTGCATCCCTCGGTGAGGGTAGGCCAGATCGCGGGCGCGAGGGCGTGACGGCTTAACGATTTCTGTATGACGCGCTCTGAGAAGTGGACAGAGCAGATGTGGCGAAGCTTGCCGCGCTCGAACAAGTCAAACTCTATGAAGCCGCGCCGGAAGTCTGCGCCCGTGAGAAGGTCGCGCCGCGCTCTCATGATGTTAGGAATGACGCGCGCCATGTAGCGCTGCACGCTCGATTTCCAACGCACGCCAGCGGCAGCGCCGTTGGCGGCATCGTATAGGTTATCGAGATCGGCGACGGCTTCCAGCGTGCAACCCTCGATGCGTCTAGCCCGGTTCTCCGCGCGCTTGGCATCGCG
>ENA-OQMN01000309-OQMN01000309.1-human-gut-metagenome-genome-assembly--contig:-NODE-309-length-10690-cov-3.401969_pt1 | contig 10690 bp, 9 predicted proteins | sample MGYA00242765_ERZ504861 | MGnify/ENA primary metagenome ERZ504861 (study PRJEB26092, sample SAMD00036417) | human gut metagenome | host: Homo sapiens | study: EMG produced TPA metagenomics assembly of... | reverse complement strand
GAAATCGGCAGCTTCACGGTGACGAGCTTTCCCACCAGCCATGATGTGCCCTGCTGCGGCTACCGTATCCGCACACCGGAAGGCCGCGTCATGGCGTTCGCCACCGATCTCGGCTACCTGACGCCCGGTCGAGGGCTCCATGTCTGCCTCTTCCTGCCTGAGGCCGTCCAGCTCCTTCTGCATCTCGAGATACTCCGAGATGACCGGGTGGGCGAGATTGCAGCAGGCGCAGGCTTCGTCCAGCAGGTCGATGGCCTTATCGGGCAGGTAGCGGTCCGTGATATACCGCTCACTGAGGGTGACGATGGCGCTCAGCACATCGGCATCCACCTGCACATGGTGGTGCTCCTCGTAATACTTCTTGATGCCGTTCATGACGGCCAGGGTGTCGGCCACGCTGGGCTCTTCCACGCGGACGGGCTGGAAGCGGCGCTCAAGGGCCTGGTCCTTCTCGATATACTTGCGGTACTCGTTGAAGGTGGTGGCGCCGATGACCTGTATCTCACCCCGGGAGAGGGCAGGCTTGAGGATGTTGCCCGCGTTCATGGCACCCTCGCTCTCACCGGCGGAGGTGATGGTGTGGATCTCGTCAATGAACAGGATGATGTTGCCGGCGGCCTTGACCTCGCTCAGCAGGCCCTTGACCCGCTGCTCGAACTGGCCGCGGAACTGGGTGCCGGCCACGAGGCTGGTCAGATCCAGCAGGAAGATCTCCTTATCCTTCAGGCCCACAGGGACATTGCCCCTGGCGATGCGCTCCGCGATGCCCTCGGCGATGGCCGTCTTGCCGACGCCCGCCTCGCCGATGAGGCAGGGGTTGTTCTTCTGGCGGCGGCTCAAGATCTGGATGGTGCGGTAGATCTCGCGGTCGCGGCCCACGATGTCGTCGAGCTTGCCCTCCCGGGCTTTGCAGGTCAGATTCTCACAGTAGGTGTCGAGGAATTTGCGGCGGGGCGGCTTCTTGCCGTTCTTCTGGGCCTTTTTGCTGTTTCCGGCGTCGCCCTCCGCCTTGACGCCCAGCGGGAAGGTAGCGCTGGAGCCGGGGACAAGGTCGTCGTCCCCTTCGTTCTCCTCGCCGTCCATGGGCTGGCTCATATTCATCATGAGGGAGAGGGGGTTCGCGTCCCCCATCTCATCCATCATGCTCTCCATCCGGTTTTCCATGTTATCCATGTCCTCGTCGGACATACCGAACTGCTTCATCAGGTCTTCCACCGGCTTGATGTGCAGCTCACGCGCACAGTGCAGGCAAAAGCCCTCATTTTTCATCTGGCCGTTCTCCATCCGCTGGACGAAGATGATGGCCGGACGTTTCTGACAGCGATTGCAGACCATATAGGTTCCTCCTAAAGCTCCCTTTTACAGGAAGGGGTTGAACAGATTGAATGCTTTATAGTAAAGGCTGCTGCTCATGACCGTATCGTTCAGGACGGTCAGATTGCCGCCGGTGATGACGATGACGGCCCACACCACACAGAGCATCAGATAGATGTCCATGGTGCTGGCAACGCAGCCGGTGACCCAGCCCAGCCAGCGGTTGACGGTGCCGATGACCGGCAGCCGGTTGACGAGGCCCAGCACGGTGACCAGCATACTCACCAGCATCCGCAGCAGGGCAAAGGCCACGAAAAAGAGCACGACCGAGATGACCGGCGTGAGCAGCGGAGCCAGCACCTTCTGGACGATGGCGTCCGCCAGCACCACGGCGTTGTCGCTGAGCACAGCCGAGATGGAGCGCTCGCAGGTCTCCACGATGGAGGCGCGGAAGCCCTCGGGCAGAAAGCCCGCGTACTTGTCCGCGATGCCGGTCAGGTCCACGACCCCTCCGGCCGAGATGCTCTCGGCGATCTGGGTACGGAAGCTCCCGGCCAGAAAGCGCTGGAACACCTCGGCAGCGGCCCAGCCCGAAAAGACCCGGGCGCCCACGAGGCTGAATACATTCCCGCCCAGCTGGACACTGGCTGCGAGAAAGCCCTTGCGGGCATAGCGCACAGCCAGAAGCAGCCAGACCACGGTACATACTATATCAAAAAGAAATGACGGATTCTTGAACATATCTTGTTTTCCTTATTATGTATTGCTTTGCGCGTTATTTTCCGCCGCGGGCGGGGTCAATATCTGCGCCGTATTGCCGCAGAAGACCAGCAGCTGCCTGCGGTCGGCCAGCAGCCCCTGCGGGCGGGCCGAAAGGCTCTGGGTCCACTGGGAGGTGCCGTCGGTGGAAAGGCACTCCGACGCCGTTGTCGGTGAGCAGATGAACTGCGCACCGGAGCGGACGATGCCGGTTGGACGCCTGCACCTGCGTGGCGTTTTCGACGCCCGAGGCACGGCCCAGCATCACGGCCTGACAGAGCTGGCCGAGGCCAGCAGAAGGGCAGTATTGCCCGAAGCGTCCACCGAGATGTCGCGAGGGTCTGCCCGGCAAAGTCATAGGCTGCCCGCTCTCCGCCCGATGCGTTGTAGAGGACAGCGCGGCTGTCGCAGACGGCCAGGATGCTCTGGGAGCCGGTCCAGCTCAGCCACTGAGCTGCGCCGCTTCCGCTGCCCACCAGCAGGGGGTCGCCCTGCGCCAGGGTGACGACATAGAAATTCGTGACCATCTGGCCGCCGTTCACCGTCACCGCCGCCACTGCCAGCCGCCGCCCATCCGGCGAAAAGGCCAGCCGCAGCGGGGTGCCGTCGGCGATGGTGAGGCTCCAGCTCAGCAGCTGTTCCATTGAGGACGAGTAGACCCGAAGCCGGGCCGCGCTGCCGGGGTCCTCTGTGACGACGGCCAGCGTGCCGTTGTCGGCCATGGCACAGAGGGTGATGCTGTTCTCCATCGTCTTGGTGTAGAGATTCTGGGTTCGGCTCTCCACCCGCAGCTCATTGCCCGAGCGGTTGTAGAGCACAAAGCGGTTCTTGCCCACAGCCAGCGCCGGGCGGGCGTAGCCGCTCTGGATGGAGTTGAGCCGGGTGCCGGTGCGGGACCAGACCACGCACCCTTCCTCGCCCAGCTCCACAAAGCTGCTGTTCATGGCGGCAAGCTGTTTCACCTCCATGACGCCGGTCTGCTGGGGCCAGCCCGTGCCGGGGAAGAGCAGGATGCGGGCGGTATCGGCCCAGTCCTTGGCCATGGCAACAGAGCTGCCCACGATGCCGGTGGTGAACAGCACCACCAGCGTCAGCGCCACGACGATGAGCGCCGTGCGGCGGATGCGCCGGTTCCGCACCCGCTCGCGGGCCTGCTCGAGGTATTCGACCCGTCCCGCCGAAAGCGGCTCGTCCGACACAGGCCGGGTGCCGCGCTGTCTTTTTCTCATACTCTCCTGTCCCTTCGTGCAATGACAGTGCTCCCAAAGGGGCGTTTTCCCTCCGGGAGCATCGGTCGTGTTTGCGTTATTCTATGGGCGTGTCGTAGTCCACGCTCTTGAGGAAAAGCCCTTTCGCCGCCAGCGTCGGCCCAGCGTTTTTGCGGTCGCGGCTGGCGAGGATGCCCGGCACGGCCTCAGGCGCAAGACGCCCCGCACCGGCCTCACAGAGGGTTCCTGCGAGGATGCGCACCATGTTGTAGAGGTAGCCGTCTGCCGTCACCGTGATGTCGATGTCGTCGCCCCGGCGCTGAACGTCACAGGCCGTGATGGTGCGCACAGTGTCGCCGTGAGCCGCAGCCGAGCTGCCCGAGGCGCAGAGGGCGAGGAAATCGTGCTTTCCCACAAAATACTGCGCCGCCTGCTGCATCTTGTCCGCATCCAGCCGCCCCGGCACTTTGGTGTAATACCGCGCTGCAAAGGGCGAGTCGATCGGACTGTTGTGGATGCGGTAGAGATAGGTCTTGGTGTGGGCCGCATAGCGGGCGTGAAAATCGTCCGGCACCACCCGCGCTTCCAGCGCCCGGATGTCCGGGGGCAGATGCTGGTTCAGCGCCAGCGGCAGCTTTGCCGCCGGGATGCGGGTGTCGGCGTGGAAGTTGAGCATGAAGCCCAGCGCGTGGACGCCGGCGTCGGTGCGGCTGCAGCCCTTGATGTCGGGCCGACAGCCCAGCACCGCCTCCAGGGCGTCCTGAAACGCAGCAGCTACGCTCCGCCCGTTGGGCTGCACCTGAAACCCGCAGTAGTTCGTGCCGTCGTAGGATAGTTTTAAGAGATAATTCATTCTGGCTCTCCTCATAAAGGCTCTCCCTTTGGGAGAGCTGGCGCGAAGCGCCTGAGAGGGCAAGGATGCTGACAAAGATCCATAAGCCCCGCGATAACATCGCTCTGCCAAAGGCTTCTGTCTATCGCTGCATAGCGGCACTTTCGCTCCTGGCTTGCCCTCTCCGTCATCGCAAGCGATGCCACCTCTCCCAAAGGGAGAGGCTTTGCTCTTTTTTAGAAATTCGGGAACACCAATCTCGAAGCGAGGATCACCGCAAAACACGCAATGCACACTGCAAGGTCGATGTAATCCTGCTTTTCGCACCGCAGCACCTTGAGGCGGGTGCGTCCGTCGCCGCCGCGATAGCAGCGGCACTCCATAGCCATGGCCAGCTCGTCGGCGCGGCGGAAAGCCGAGATGAACAGCGGCACCAGCACCGGGACCAGCGCCTTGATGCGCTCGGTCATCTTGCCGTTGTCCAGCTGCGCACCACGGGCTTTCTGGGCGTTCATGATCTTGTCGGTCTCCTCGATGAGGGTAGGAATGAACCGCAGCGCAATGCTCATCATCATGGCCAGCTCATGCACCGGGAAGCGGAGCCTGCCAAGAGGCTTGAGCAGCTGCTCGATGGCATCCGTCAGGACGATGGGGCTGGTGGTGTAGGTCAAAAGGCTCGTGCCTGCGATGAGGGCCATGACGCGCACCGCCATCAGTACAGCATACCGGATGCCCTCCGCGTAAACGGTCAGAAATCCGAGCTTGAACACCGGGTCGCCCTCGCCCGAGACAAAGAAGAGGTTCAGCACCGCCGTAAAGACGATGATGGGGAAGATGGGCTTCAGACTCTTGAGGATGAGCTTGAAGGGAATTTTGGCCACCGCGTACATCGCGGCGAGGAAGATCAGCGAAAGCGCAAGGCCCAGCGGGTTGGACGCCGCAAAGAGCAGCACGATATACAGGATGGTCAGCACCAGCTTGAGCCGGGGATCAAAACGATGGACGAGGCTGTTGCCGGGGAAGTGCTGGCCGATGGTAATATCTCTCAGCATCCGGCTGCACCCCCTTTCTGATCTTCATTCCGGGGTAAGACGAGGGTCTCCCCTGCATCCCGCCGGGCTTTTGCCGCCAGGATCATCTTGACGGCGTAGGGGATGGTGTAGACGTCCGCCGGGACGTCCACGCCCATCTCCCGCAGCTTGAGGAAGATCTTCGTCACCTGCGGCACGGAGAGGCCCAGTTCCAGCAGCTCGGGAGCGCGGGCAAAGACCTTCTCCACCGTGTCGTACATGGCGATCTTCTTCCGGCTCATCACCAGCACCTTGTCGGCGTACTTGGCAATGTCCTCCATGCTGTGTGAGACCAGAAGCACCGTGGTGCCGGTCTTTTTGTGGTAGTCCTTCACCTCGGACAGGATCTCATCCCGTCCCTCGGGGTCGAGGCCGGCCGCAGGCTCGTCCAGAACGAGGATACGGGGCTTCATGGCCATAACGCCCGCCACGGCCACGCGGCGCTTCTGTCCGCCGGACAGCTCAAAGGGGCTGCGCTCCAAAAGCGCTTCATCGAGGCCGACGAATTCTGCTGCCTCGTGGACGCGCTTATCGACCTCCGCCTCGTCGAGGCCCATATTCTTCGGACCGAAGGCGATGTCCTTATAGCATGTTTCCTCAAAGAGCTGGTACTCCGGGTACTGGAACACCAGACCCGTCAGGAAACGGAAATCCCGGATCTTTTCCGGCTCAGCCCAGAGGTCGCGGCCATCAATGATGATCTTGCCGCTGGTGGGCTTGTTCAGACCGTTCATGTGGGTGATGAGGGTGCTCTTGCCGGAGCCGGTGGCTCCGATGATGCCCACGAATCGCCCTCTTCCACCTCAAAGCTCACGTCGTCCAGCGCGGTGACTGCGTTCGGCATACCGGGGTTGTAGACATAGCTCAGGTGTTCTACTTTGATAATACTTGCCATGTTTCCGTCCCCCTTACTTCAGCAGCTCATACAGAGCCTGTGCGCACTCGCCGGTGTCGATGATGCCTTCGGGCATGGGGATGCCGGCCTTGACCAGCTCATCCCGCAGCTCTGCGGCCTGCGGCACGTCGAGGCGGAGAGAACGGACTTTTTCGGTCTGGCTGAACACCTCTTTCGGGGTGCCTTCCATCACCACATTGCCCTGGCTCATCACCAGAACACGGTCGGCCTGCGCGGCCTCTTCCATGTAGTGGGTGATGGACACAACGGTGATGCCCAGATCCTTGTTGAGGTGGTGGATGGTCTGCATCACCTGCTCACGGCCGCGAGGGTCGAGCATGGCGGTGGCCTCGTCGAGGATGAGGCAGTCGGGACGCATGGCGACGACGCCTGCAATGGCGACGCGCTGCTTCTGGCCGCCCGAGAGGTTGTGGGGTGCGCGCTCCCGGAACTCGTAGATGCCCGCCATCTTCATGGCGTCATCGACGCGGCGGCGCATCTCTTCCGGCGGAACACCGAGGTTTTCCAGCGCGAAAGCCACGTCTTCCTCTACCACCGTGGCGACGATCTGGTTGTCCGGGCTTTGGAACACCATGCCCACGGTCTGGCGGATGTCATAGAGCTTGTCATCATCGGCGGTGTCCATGCCCTCGACGTACACCTTGCCCTCCTCCGGCAGGAGGATGGCGTTGAAGTGCTTGGCAAGGGTGGATTTGCCGCAGCCGTTTGCGCCCAGCACGGCCACGAACTCGCCCCGCTTGACCTGCATGGAGACGCCGTTGAGCGCGTAGCCGGGCTGCTCCGAGTCGTAGCGGAACTTTAAGTTTTCTGCTGTCAGTATCGTTTCACTCATTTGTTTTCTCTTTCTGGTGGTGCGCCCCTCTGAAAGGGGCTGTACCCCATTCTTTAAGATTCTTTGTTGAAGCTTTCTCGCTTCGTATAAGCCTCTCCCTTTGGGAGAGGTGGCACCGAAGGTGACGGAGAGGGCAAGGATGTCAGCATGGAAAGAACTGCTCAGCGATAACTTCCCTCTGACAAAGGCTGCTGATCATCGCTGTAAAGCAGCCCTTGAGTCACGGGCTTGCCCTCTCAGGCGCGCACGCGCCAGCTCTCCCAACGGGGAGAGCCTTTCAGCGTCACGCTCCCCGAAATCGCCGCGCGCCGCAGGGGACGACGCCTCCGGTGCGGAGACGGGCAGGCCGATCTCGTCGCAGCTGGCTTTCGCCAAAGCGGGGGATCAGCGTCGTCTTGAGCATATACTCCATGACGGCGGGCGAAAGGCCGGTGGTGTAGCTGTTGACCGCAAAGAAGAGCGGCTTGTCGCTCAGCACCTCTTCGCACTGGCTGATGAGGTCGTAGATGCAGTCTTCCAGCTTCCAGATCTCGCCGCCGGGGCCGCGTCCATAACTCGGCGGGTCCATGATGATGCCGTCGTAGGTGTTGCCGCGGCGCTTCTCGCGGGCGACGAACTTGGCGCAGTCGTCCACCAGCCAGCGGATGGGCCGGTCGGCGAGGCCGCTGGCGGCGGCATTGTCCTTGCCCCATGCAACGATGCCCTTGGAGGCGTCCACATGGCAGACGGCAGCGCCCGCCGCCGCGCAGGCCAGCGTTGCGCCGCCGGTGTAGCCGAAGAGGTTCAAAACTTTAATGGGCCGGCCTGCGGCGCGGATCTTCTTGGCGTACCAGGCCCAGTTGACGGCCTGCTCCGGGAAAACGCCGGTGTGCTTGAAGCCGGTGGGGCTGACGATGAGGGTCAGCTTATCCTCCCCTTCGCCGCAGGTGATCTTCCACTTTTCGGGCAGACGGCGGCGGTACTCCCACTCGCCGCCGCCCTGATTGGAGCGGTGGTAGACAGCGTCCGCCCTGGCCCAGAGGGGGCTCTGCCGGGGCGTCTTCCACACCACCTGCGGGTCAGGCCGGACAAGCAGCGTCTCGCCCCAGCGTTCCAGCCGGTTGCCGTCGGTGGCATCCAGCAGCTCGTAGTCTTTCCATGTATCTGCAGGGCGCATATGCGTCCTCCTTCCTGCTTTTTATCTCTCTCTCTTAACCTTCGATGATCCGCTCGTTGATCTTATCCACGATGCGCTTGGCGCACAGGTCGATGGCCTCGAGGTCCCGGCCCTCCACCATGACGCGGATCTTCGGCTCCGTGCCGGAGACGCGCACCAGCACACGGCCCATGTCCATCAGCTTCTGCTGCTCGTTCTCGATGAAGTCGGCCAGCACCTTGTCTTCCTTGTAGGCGGCCTTCTGGGCGGCATTGGCCGCCACATTCACCAGCACCTGAGGGTACTGGGCGTAGATGCCGTTCAGCTCGCTCATTTTCTTGCCGCTCCCGGCCAGCAGCTTGAGCAGCTTGCCGGCGGTCAGCTCACCGTCACCGGTGGTGGTGTGGTGGAGCAGGATGACATGGCCGCTCTGCTCGCCGCCGATGGCGTAGCCGTTCTCCCGCATGTTCTCGAGAACATAGCGGTCGCCGACGGCGGTCTTCTCGGTGCGGATCCCCTGGGACTCCATAAACTTGATGAAGCCCAGGTTGGACATGACGGTGACGACCGCAGTATTGCCGTCCAGACAGCCCCTTTCCTTCATGTTCATGGCCAGCAGGGCGATGATCTTGTCGCCGTCGATCTCCTGCCCCTTCTCGTCGCAGGCGAGGCAGCGGTCCGCGTCGCCGTCAAAGGCGATGCCGCAGTCAAAGCCGCCCTCGACGACAGCCTTTTCCAGATTGTCCAGATGGGTGCTGCCCACACCGGCGTTGATGTTCTTGCCGTCAGGCTCCACGCCGATAAAGGTACACTTTGCGCCCAGACGGGGGAACAGCTGCCGGGCTGCTGCTGCGGAGGCACCGTTGGCGCAGTCGATGCAGACGTTCAGGCCGGACAGATCGCCGTCGATGGACTCATACAGGTGGTCGGTGTAGTCCTTGATGCCGTCGGTGCGGCAGGTCACGCGGCCCACATCGTCGCCGGTGGCCAGCTTGAGGCCCGCGCACTGATTGTCGATATAGGCTTCAATTTTGTTCTCCACCTCGTCCGGCAGCTTGTAGCCGGTGCCGGCGAAGATTTTGATGCCGTTGAATTCCATCGGGTTGTGAGACGCCGAGATGACCACGCCGGCGTCGGCGTTATACTTGCGCACCAGATAGGCCACGGCGGGAGTGGGGACGACGCCCAGACTCTCGACGTCCGCGCCCACGCTGCACAGACCGGCGGTCAGGGCAGCCTCCAGCATATCCCCAGACTGGCGGGTGTCCTTGCCGATGAGGATACGGGGCTTATGGCCGGTGCTGCTGGTCAGCACGGCGGCAGCGCCGCGTCCGATGAGCATCGCCATCTCACAGGTCAGGTCTGCGCCGGCCACGCCGCGCACACCGTCGGTACCAAAATACTTTCCCATAGTAAATACCTCACTTAAAATAAGCTCTGCTGTCCATTGTCCTCGGCGCTGCCGCTCTCAGGCGCTTTCAGGCCGAGATGCTCATAAGCCAGCCGGGTGGCACAGCGGCCCCGGGGCGTCCGGGTCAGAAAGCCCATCTGCATCAGGTAGGGCTCACACAGGTCTTCCAGCGTCACGGCCTCCTCGCCGAGGGCTGCGGCCAGTGTTTCCAGACCCACCGGGCCGCCGTTGTACATTTCTATGATGGCGCGGAGCAGGCTGCGGTCCAGTTCGTCCAGACCCAGCGCGTCCACGTCCATCCGCTTGAGGCTCAGCAGCGCCACGTCCCGGTCGATGACGCCGTCGCCCAGCACGGTGGCAAAGTCGCGCACACGCTTGAGGAAGCGGTTCGCCACACGGGGCGTGCCGCGGCTGCACTTGGCCAGCTCATAAGCACCCTCGGGGGTGATGGGCTGGTCGAGGATGCCCGCCGAGCGGATGATGATATTGCTCAGCTCGTCGGGGCTGTAGAGCTCCAGCTTGAGCAGCACACCGAAGCGGTCGCGCAGAGGGCCGGTGATCTGGCCCGCACGGGTGGTCGCACCCACCAGCGTGAACCGGGGCAGATTGATGCGGATGCTCTGGGCGCTGGGGCCTTTGCCTATCATAATATCCAGCGCGTAATCTTCCAGTGCCGGGTAAAGCACCTCTTCCACCTGCCGGGAGAGGCGGTGTATCTCGTCGATGAAGAGGACATCGCCCTCCTGCAGATTGGTCAGCAGGGCAGCGAGGTCGCCGGGCTTTTCGATGGCCGGGCCGCTGGTGATGCGGATCTGCACCCCCATCTCGTTGGCGATGATGCCCGCCAGCGTCGTCTTGCCCAGACCCGGAGGGCCGTAGAGCAGGATGTGGTCCATGGGCTCGCCCCGGCGCTTGGCCGCTTCGAGATAGATTTTCAGGTTCTGCTTGACCTTTTCCTGTCCGATGTAGTCCTCCAGATGCTGGGGGCGGAGGTTGTTTTCCTCGCTGTCCGCCGCCGTCATCCCGGGCTGCATCATTTTTGCGCCATAGAGCGCGGTATCGTCCTGCATCATTTACCTCCTGCCCGCCATGCTGCGCAGCGCCAGCTTGATGATCTCTTCCACCGGGAGCGTGCCGTCGATCTTGGAGACGGCCAGTGCGGCTTCGCTCTGGCTGTAGCCCAGCGACACCAGCGCGGCGATGGCCTGCCCCG
>ENA-OQMN01000308-OQMN01000308.1-human-gut-metagenome-genome-assembly--contig:-NODE-308-length-10762-cov-3.062435_pt1 | contig 10762 bp, 11 predicted proteins | sample MGYA00242765_ERZ504861 | MGnify/ENA primary metagenome ERZ504861 (study PRJEB26092, sample SAMD00036417) | human gut metagenome | host: Homo sapiens | study: EMG produced TPA metagenomics assembly of... | reverse complement strand
AACGTCGTGCCTTTCGTGGCCATCGGCTGCGGCGATCGTAAAGCTGCGCGAGGGCGCTGCCTGCCGACATCGCACCACCACTGCTGCCCTATATCGGCCTGCCGTCCGGCAGAGATGACCGGCAAGAGCATCATCGCCGAGTAAACCTTTCTGAAACAACGCAAGCGCCCCGCAGCTCGTAACAGAGCTGCGGGGCGCTTTTTGTGCTGTTTGGCTTTTCAGCGCTCGACCCAGATGGACATCTTCGCACTGGTAGTGATGTCGCCGAGAAGGATGGTGTCCATCTTGATGCTGCAGGTCACGGCCAGCGCTTTGCTGGAATCGCTGCCGGTGAGCACCGAGGCGGGCAGGTTCTTGAGGGTCAGCACGGCGGTGCCGTCGGACAGGTCGCCGCTCAGAGTGCCGTCATAGTTCACCTCGCCGATGGCGATGCCGGTGAGACAGCCGGTCATGTTCATGGAAGAGAGCTGCTTGACCGGAAGCTCGAGAGTGAAGGTGCCGTTGGGCTGGCGGGTGAGGGTAGCTTCGCGGGTGGTGTCCACGGCACTGTCGGCCATCGACTCCTTGTCCCCGGACTCCCGCCAGAACCGGACGCCCACCGTCATCTTGACGGCGGCGGCACTGGCACTGACCGCCAGCGTCAGGAGCAGCAGCAGCGAGACGAGGAGCGCCCCGGTGCGTCTGCCCGTATGCTTCAAAGAAATCGTCATATTCAAGAATCGACCTTTCCAGCCGCAGAGGCGGCTCTGTGCGTTCCAAAACGGAACGCGAAGGAATTTGTCACCGCAAAAATAACATATTCAGAAGAAAAAGTCAATCTGGCTTGTGAGACTTTCACAAAAATGTTTCACACAAGACACATCTTATGGAAGAAAAAGCGCAGACTTTGCCAAAGACACAAAAAAGCCGCCTCCCGGCGGACGGGAAGCGGCAGAAGTCAGGAAAACTCAGACCTCAAAGTCGGGGTCGTCCTTCAGCACGTGGATGCTGGTCATGAAGGGGCTCTGCTCGGGGTCCTGGAACGGAGCCTCCTTGACGTACTTGTTCAGGGCGACAGCAGTGCGGGTGGGGTCGGCGATGGTGCCGGCGCCGCCGATGCAGCCGCCGGGGCAGCCCATGCCTTCCAGCAGGTAGCCGTTGTACTTGCCGGCCTTGGCCAGCATCAGCAGCTTCTTGCACTCGGCGAGGCCCTGTGCGGACGCGATCTTGACGTCCATATCGGGGTGCCACTCCTTGACCTTGTCGGCGACAGCCTTGGCGACGCCGCCGGACTGTGCGAAGCCGCGGCCTGCGCCGGAAGCGTGGACCAGATCGATCTCATCGGGGTCGACTTCGAGGTTGGCCACGTCGATGTCCTTGGCTTCGATGATGCCGGCCAGCTCCTCGAAGGTCAGCACGAAGTCCACATCAGAGCGGACGGTGCGGCGGGAAGCTTCCAGCTTCTTGGCGGCGCAGGGTCCGATGAAGCACATACGGGCCTCGGGGTCGGCCTGCTTCATCATGCGGGCGGTAAAGACCATGGGGGTCATGGTCATGGAGATGTTCTTTGCAAGATCCGGGAAGGCGGTCTTTGCCATCATGCTCCATGCCGGGCAGCAGGAAGTAGCCATGAAGTTCAGCTTGTTGGGGACCTCCTCCAGGAAGTCGTGGGCCTCATCCACGGTACACAGGTCGGCACCGATGGCGACCTCCACGACGTCGTAGAAGCCCAGAGCCTTCAGCGCAGCCTTGAGCTTGCCGGTGGAGGCCAGGCCCGGGAACTGGTTGATGAAGGCGGGAGCGACGAGGGCATAGATGCGGTCGCCGCGGTTGAAGCCCTGAATGAGCTGGTAGATCTGGCCCTTGTCGGCGATGGCACCGAAGGGGCAGTTGACCAGACACTGGCCGCAGGACACGCACTTGCTGTAGTCGATCTCGGCGCGGCCCAGCTCATCGGAGTGGATGGCACCCATGCCGCAGGCCGCGGCGCAGGGACGCTCGGTCTTGACGATGGCGTTGTAGGGGCAGACGCCGACGCAGCGGCCGCACTTGATGCACTTTTTCCTGGTCGATGGTGGAACGGCCGCTCTCCCAGGTGATGGCCTTCTTGGGGCAGACTTCCATACAGGGGTGTGCGAGGCAGCCCTGGCACAGGTCGGAGACCTTGACCAGCTTCTCGGGGCAGCGGTTGCAGGCAAACTTGATGACGTTCACCAGCGGGGGGTCATAATACTTATCGGCGATGGAAGCGTCCTCCAGACCGGAGACGACGCTGTTGTGCTCGTCCATGCGGCGGGTGGGCAGGCCCATGGCCAGACGAACGCGCTCCTCGACGATGGCGCGCTCGAGGAAGATGTCCTTGCGGAGCTTGCCTTCCTCACCGGGGATGATGGTGTAAGGGATCTTGCGCATCAGGTGGTTGGCCTGCTCGCCCTTGACGTTGGCGTAGGCCATCCGTGCCACCTCGGTAAAGACCTGGCGGCGGATCTGGATGACCGTCGTATTGATTCCTCTGAAACTCATTCCAATCTCTCCTTGCTTTGAAACAACAGAACAAAAAACCGCTCTGACGCGGCTTTTCTCCGGGGCATTTGGTACTGGGCTGCTGCAAACAGCCGGATGCCCCGAATGATCCACTTTTATTGTAGCATAAACCCTTCGGGAAGAAAAGGGAAAAACTTAAAATTTGTTATGAAATTCACAACTGGTACATCTTGCACAAATGCGAACAAATGAATTTGTACAAAACGGAAAAGAACCGGCGAAGACTTACACCATCTCGGCCCGGACACGCTCGCCGTCGTAGCTGCCCAGCCGGACATGGACGATCTCGCCGCTCTTATGGCCCGGGGCCGAGACCACGACGGGAACATACAGCCGGGTGTAGCCGGTGAAGAGGGTGCCGGAGAGGGGAGTCTCCAGCAGAACGTCGTCTTCGCTGCCCTCGCAGCCGGCCAGCACCTCGCGGCGGATGTCCTCGGCGATGGCGTTCATCTCCCGGCTGCGGGCCTGCTTTTCGCGCTCATGGACCTGATCGGGGAAGTCGTAGCGGGGGTGCCGCTGCGCGGGAGTGGGGAAAACGTGGACTTTCAGGAAGCCGATCTCCTTCAGGAACGCGCAGCTCTCCCGGAAATCTTCCTCCGTCTCGCCGGGGAAGCCGCAGATGCAGTCGGTGGTGAAGCTGACCGGGCGGTCGCCGTAGGCGGCGCGGAGCTGGCGGACCACCTCGGCGTACTGCTCGGCGGTATAGACGCGGCGCATCCGGCGCAGGGTGGCGCTGCAGCCGCTCTGCAGGCTCAGGTGGTACTGGGGGCAGAGCTTGTCCACTGCCGCCAGCCGGGTGATGGATTCGGGGGTCAGCATATCGGGGTCAAGGCTGCCCAGCCGGATGCGCTCGATGCCCTCCACCCGGGCGCACTTCTCCACCAGCTCCACAAGGTTGGTGCCGGTGTCGAGGCCGTAGCTGGGCAGGGAGATGGCGCTGAGCACCACTTCCCGGTAGCCGGAGGCGGCCAGCTGGCGCAGCTCGGCGAGGATGCTTTCTTCCGAGCGGCTGCGCACCGGGCCGCGGGCGCGGGGGATGACGCAGTAGGCGCACTGACGGTTGCAGCCGTCCTCTACTTTAATAAAGGCGCGGGTGTGGGTCTCGAACCGTTCCACCGGCAGCTCCTCGAACCGCTCGCCCTTCGCGTGGGGGGCGATGGCGACGATGCGCTCGTGGCCGTCCAGCAGCTTGAGCACGTTGTCGAGGATGGCTTTCCGGTCGCCGTTGCCGCAGACCAGGTCGGCCTCCATGAACTGGGCCGCTTCCTCGGGGAAAGCCTGCGGGTAGCAGCCGGTGAGGACGGTGACGGCGCCGGGGTTCTCGCGCTTGGCCCGGCGGAGCCACTTGCGGCTCTTCTGGTCGCCGAAGTTGGTGACGGTGCAGCTGTTCACCACAAAGACGTCGGCCTCTTCGCCCTCCGGCACGATGGTGAAACCGGCGGAGCGGAACATCTGTTCCAGCGCGCCGGTCTCGTTTAAGTTGACCTTGCAGCCAAGGGTATAAAAACAAACTCGCATGGGGTGTCCTTTCCAAAACCTCTCCGATTTGGCTCCCCTGTCGGGGAAGCTGGCTGCGAAGCAGACGGAGAGATTATTACCTTATAATAAACCATCCTATTATAGCAGATTTTTCCCGGAGAGAAAAGAGCATTCCGGCCTCTTTTTTTGCATAGAATGCAATCAGACAGACATTGCGGGGAGGGACAAGGGATGGAACGAAAGAATTTTGCGGTGCTCTGCGCAGCCGTGCTCTGCTTCTGGCTGTTTGCACTGGCCCTTGGGACGGCGGAGGGCGTGGGCCTGCGGGCTGTCATGCATCCGGAAGAGCGGGCCGTCAGCGCCGACGTCGAGGAAACGGCGGAAGTAATTCTGCTGCCGGCCGCAGCTGCCGCACCTCAGCTCGACCTCAACTGCCGCGCTGCCATCCTCATTGAGCAGGGGAGCGGACGGGTCCTCTACGAGAAGAACGCCGACGAGCGGGTCCCCATCGCCTCCATCACCAAGGTGATGACCCTGCTGCTCGCCTTCGAGGCTGTCCACGACGGGCGGCTGACCATGGAGACGCCGGTGCCGGTGAGTGAGCACGCCTACCACATGGGCGGCAGTCAGATCTGGCTGGAGCCGGGGGAGCACTTTTACATTGGACGAGATGATAAAGGCCATCTGCGTTTCCTCTGCCAACGACGCGGCAGTGGCCGTGGCTGAGCTGGTGGGCGGCAGTGAGCCGGCCTTCGTGGAGCAGATGAACGCCCGGGCCGCCTCGCTGGGGATGGAGCAGACGTCTTTCCGCAACGCCTGCGGGCTGGACGCCGATGGCCATCTCTCCACGGCCCGGGATGTGGCCGCCATGAGCCGCACCATCCTGAACACCTGCCCCGAGGTGCTGCACTACACCGGCATCTGGACGGATACCCTCCGGGGCGGGGCGACTCAGCTGATCAATACGAATAAGCTCCTCCGCCGGTATGAGGGGATCACCGGCCTCAAGACCGGCACCACCGGCGGCGCGGGCATCTGCATCTCGGCCAGCGCCACCCGGAACGGCCTCTCCCTCATCGCGGTGATCTTGGGCGCACCGTCCAGCGCCGACCGCTTCGACGCCGCCACGACTCTGCTGGACTACGGCTTCGGGGCCTATGAGGCCGCGCCGCTGCCAAAACTCGAGGCACAGCCGCTCCAGATCACGGTCAAAGGCAGCGCGGCGGGCAGCGTCCCGCTGGATTACTCGGCCCTGCCGGAGACGGTGCTGGTGGAGAAGGGGAGCGGGGCGTCCCTGCATACCGAATTGACCCTGCCCGAGGAGCTGGAAGCCCCGGTGGAGCAGGGCCAGACGCTGGGCAAAGCCGCCGTCTATCAGGGGGAAGCACTTCTGGAAGAGTACGAAGTGCGTGCAGCCGCTGATGCGCCGAGGATGACCGTCCGGGATGCCATCGGTCTGCTGTGGCAGAGCCTCACCGGCGCGGCATGACCGAAAACTGCGCACTACCGGTCAAAAACGGTCAGCGAGGGCAAAGAATGGCTTGGACGTTTGTATAAAAGATGTAAGGGCATACAAAACAACACTATTAAAATTGTATGAAAAGCGAGGATTTTGGCCTTGACTTTGCCCGGCGGGAACGGTACACTTATACCAAGAAAAACCCTCGCCGGGCAAAGAGCCCGTAAAATGTTTTGGAGGTTTTGATAGAATGAGTCTCGCTCTGAATACAAAGCACCTCTCCAGTTTCATCAACGAAGAGGAATACAAGGCCATCTACCCCCAGGTAGAGGCCGCGCACAAGACGCTGGAAGCCAAGAACGGCCCCGGCAGCGACTTCCTGGGCTGGATGTATCTGCCCCGTGATTATGATAAGGAAGAGTTCGAGCGCATCAAGGCAGCTGCTGCCAAGATCCGTGAGGATTCCGACGTTCTGGTGGTCGCCGGCATCGGCGGCAGCTATCTGGGCGCACGCGCCGTCATCGAGGCCGTCAAGGGGATGTACCACAACGAGCTGGACAACGGCCTGAAGATCTACTTCTGCGGCAACAGCATCAGCCCCACCTATCTGAATGACATCATCGCGCTGTGCAAGGGCAAGCGCTTCTCCATCAACGTCATCTCCAAGTCCGGCACCACCACCGAGACCTCTCTGGCCTTCCGTGTGCTGCGCAGGCTGCTGGAGGACGAGATGGGCGTAGAAGAGGCCAACAAGCGCATCTACGCCACTACCGACCGCGCCAAGGGCACCCTCAAGCAGCTGGCTGACGCCCAGGGCTGGCCCACCTTCGTCGTCCCCGACGATGTCGGCGGCCGCTACTCCGTCCTTTCCGCTGTGGGCCTGCTGCCCATCGCTGCTGCCGGCATCAGCATCGACGACGTCATGAAGGGTGCAGCCGACGCGATGGAGCGCTTCTCCGTGCTCAGCCCCGACAACGACGCCTACAAGTATGCGGCCATCCGCAACATCCTGTACCGCAAGGGCAAGAGCATCGAGATCCTCGAGTGCTATGAGCCGAACTTCACCCTCATGAACGAGTGGTACAAGCAGCTGTTCGGTGAGAGCGAGGGCAAGGACAACAAGGGCCTGTTCCCCGCAAGCTGCATCTTCTCCACCGACCTGCACTCCATGGGTCAGTTCATCCAGGAAGGCTCCCGCACCATGTTCGAGACCATCGTGGATGTCAAGAAGCCCGCGCAGGACCTCTTCATCGACAAGCTGGAGGGCAACTTCGACGGCCTGAACTTCCTGGCTGACCAGAACATGAGCGTGGTCAACCGCAAGGCCATGGAAGGCACCATCCTCGCCCACACCGACGGCGGCGTGCCGGAGGTGGTCATCGAGGTGGACGACCTGTCTGCTTATAATGTGGGCTATCTCATCTACTTCTTCTGGCGTGCCTGCGCCTGCAGCGGCTACCTGCTGAGCGTCAACCCCTTCAACCAGCCGGGCGTCGAGAGCTATAAGAAGAACATGTTCGCTCTGCTGGGCAAGCCGGGTTATGAGAACCTGACCGCCGAGCTGGAAGCGAAGCTGAAGTAAGAGCAAGCGGAACAAAAAACGATCTCCCGCCGTGAGGCGTGGAAAATACAGGAGGACAGAACTATGATTAAACTGATTGTTGGCACCAAAGGCTCCGGTAAGACCAAGGCTATGATCGACATGATCAATGATTCGGTCAAGACCTCCAAGGGCAACGTCGTTGTCGTCGAGAAGGGCATGAAGCTGACCTATGAGGTCCCCAACGCCGCCCGTCTCATCGACCTGGACGAGTACAAGATCGCCGGCGGCGAGATGCTGTACGGCTTCGTGGCCGGCCTGCTGGCAAGCAATTATGACATCACTGACCTGTACATCGACGGCATCCTGAAGGTGCTGGATCACGACATCAACCGTCTGGGCGTTGTTCTGGACGAGATCGCTGCCGCCGCCGGCGACTCCATCAAGGTCACCGTCACCGTCAGCGCCGATGAGGCTGCTCTGCCCCACGATGTGAAGAAGTACCTGTAACATAACTCTGAAATTTCTGATTTGAAGCATCCCAGACAGGCAGGAAACCGGAGAATTTGAAATTTTTTCGGTTTTCTGCCTGTTTTGGTGTTGACAAAGGGCTGTGTTGGCGCTATACTAACAAAGCAGCCTTTTATGAGGTGTACTATGCAATTTGACCTGAGAAAGTTTATCGTATCCGGCACGAAACCTTACGCCGCAGAGTTTCAGTGTGATTTGTCTGCAAAGGATTTTGCCGGTGCAAGGATCGAGCAGCCTGTGACGGCCCGCTTTGAGGCGGTGCCGGATGGCGAGGAGATCCGGATGACGCTGCGGGCAAACGCATTGGTGCACGGAGAGTGCGCCCGCTGCCTCGACCCCGTCGAACGGGAAGAGACGGTGCAAGCAGAGTGGACGGTCAGGGAGCGCGATCTGGATGACCCGGATTTCGACCTGCCCCTCAACGAAAAAGGACATCTGGATGTGGACGAATGGCTCTGTCAGGAATTCATGTTCCAGATACCGACGGTGCTGCTTTGCAGCGCTGACTGCCCGGGCTTGTGTCCCCGGTGCGGGAAGAAGATGGCCGAATGTACCTGCCCTCCGGCAGAAGCTGAGGCCGAACCCGCAGACGCAAGGCTAGCGATACTCAAATCACTGCTGAACTGAGAAACCCATCAAGGAGGTGCAAAAATATGGCAGTACCTAAGAGACATCTTTCCAAGGCCCGCCGCGACAAGCGTCGCAGCAATGTTTGGAAGCTGGAGGCCCCCGCACTGGTCAAGTGCAGCAACTGCGGCTCTCTGAAGCTCCCCCACCAGGCATGTGGCAACTGCGGTTACTACAAGGGCGAGGAAGTCATCAAGAAGGGCTAATTTGCGCAGAATTGGTGGCACATTGGTGTTATGTACAGAAGGGGAGGGCGCAATGCCTTCCCCTTCTTGCTTTGTCTTGAAAACGAAATTGTGAGGTGAAAGCATGGCCATCAGGATCGACCGCGTGGACGCGGGCAGCGAGGCGGAAGCCCTCGGCCTCGCCGGCGGCGACGAGCTGCTGAGCGTGGACGGCAACGAGCTGAACGACACGCTGGACTATGATTTTTATACCGACAGCAAGAGCTTCCACCTCAAAGCAAAGGTGGCGGACGGCATCCGGGAGTGGGATGTCCGGCGGGAAGAGCGCGGCCCCTTTGGCTGCGACTTCTCCACCTATCTGGGCGACCAGAAGCACTCCTGCTCCAACCACTGCATGTTCTGCTTCATCGACCAGCTGCCCCCGGGAATGCGTGAGAGCCTTTACTTCAAGGACGACGACGAGCGCCTGTCCTTTTTGTTCGGCAACTATATCACCATGACCAACATGCAGGACCACGAGATCGACCGCATCATCAAGATGCACATCTCGCCCATCAACATCTCGGTCCACACCACCAATCCCCAGCTCCGCGTGCGGATGCTGGCGAATAAACGGGGCGGCGAGGTGCTGAAGTACCTGCCCCGCCTGGTGGAGGGCGGCATCGCCGTCAACTGCCAGCTGGTGCTCTGCCGGGGCATCAACGACGGCGACGAGCTCCGCCGCACCCTCACCGACCTGCTGGAGCTGACCCCGATGGTGCAGAGCGTGGCGGCAGTCCCCTGCGGCGTGACGGACTACCGCCAGAACCTCTTCAAGCAGACGCCCTACGACGCTGAGACCAGCGCCGCCGTCATCGACATCATGGAAGAGTTCGGCGACGAGTGCAAGCGCCGCCACGGCAAGCGCATCATCTACCCCAGCGATGAGTGGTACCTCAAGGCCGGCCGCCCCATCCCGGAGCCGGAGTTCTATGAGGACTACGACCAGCTGGAAAACGGCGTGGGCATGATGAGCCTCTTCCGGGAGGAATTTCTGGCCGAGCTGGAAAAGCCCCACCGCATCTATGGCACCAAAAAGATGGATGTCGTCACCGGCACCATGGCCGCGCCCCTCATCACCGAGATGATGGACGAGCTCCACCGCCAGTACCCCATGATAGAAGTAAACGTGCATCCTATCAAAAACAACTTCTTCGGCGGCAACGTCGGCGTGGCGGGCCTCGTCACGGCGACCGACATCATCGCCCAGTGCGAGGGCCGGCTGTCCAGCGGCACCCTGGGCGTGCCTGCCGTGATGCTGCGGGAGGAGAAGGACACCTTCCTCGATGATATGACCATCGAGCAGCTGGGCCAGCGGCTCGGCGTAAAGGTGGAAGTCCTGCCCACCGGCGGCGGCGACGAGGCCAAGGCCCTGCTGCGCAGCGGCCTGCATATCGCCCGCCGGAGAAGACCGTAATTTTACCCCTTTTGTGAAAGGAGGAACCCCCTATGAGCAAACCGATCGTTGCTGTGGTGGGCCGCCCCAACGTGGGCAAGTCCACCCTGTTCAATAAGCTCTGCGGCCAGCGTCTGGCCATCGTGGAGGATACCCCGGGCATCACCCGCGACCGCATCTTCGCCCAACTGCGAGTGGAGCGGCCACGAGTTCCTGCTGGTGGATACCGGCGGCATCGAGCCCAAGGCCACCGAGGGCATTCTGGCCCATATGCGCGAGCAGGCCCAGATCGCCATCGACACCGCCGACTGCATCATCATGGTGGTGGACGTGCGCAACGGCCTGACCGCCGCCGACGAGGACGTGGCCCATATGCTGCGCCGCAGCCACAAGCCCATCATCCTCGCCGTCAACAAATGCGACAATGTGGGCGAGACTCCCATGGAGCTCTACGAGTTCTATAATCTCGGCTTCGACGAAGTCATGCCCATCTCGTCCGTCCACGGCCACGGCACCGGCGACCTGCTGGACGCCGTCTGCGCCCACCTCGATTTCAGTGAGACCGTCGTGGAGGAAGACCGCATCCCCGTCGCCATCATCGGCCGCCCCAACGTGGGCAAGTCCAGCCTGACCAACCGCATCCTCGGTGAGAACCGCATGATCGTGGCCAACGAGGCCGGCACCACCCGCGACGCCATCGACACCCCCGTGGACAACGCTTACGGCAAGTTCATCTTCACCGATACCGCCGGTCTGCGCAAGCGCAGCAACATCACCGACGGCCTCGAACGCTACATGGTCGTCCGCGCACTGGCCGCTGTCGAGCGCAGCCGCGTGGCCTCATCCTCGTGACGCACCGTCGGCTTCACCGAGCAGGACAGCAAGGTGCCGGCTACGCCACGACCAGGCAAGGCCTGCATCAGTCGTCGTCACCAAGTGGACGCCGTGACGGGCAAGGAGACCACGACCATGGAACTGCAGCG
>ENA-OQMN01000307-OQMN01000307.1-human-gut-metagenome-genome-assembly--contig:-NODE-307-length-10871-cov-8.747394_pt1 | contig 10871 bp, 10 predicted proteins | sample MGYA00242765_ERZ504861 | MGnify/ENA primary metagenome ERZ504861 (study PRJEB26092, sample SAMD00036417) | human gut metagenome | host: Homo sapiens | study: EMG produced TPA metagenomics assembly of... | reverse complement strand
GGATTGCCGTTGGTGAGCAGCGCTTCGGCCTTCTGCACGGTGTTTTGCGGCACGACCATGAGGTCGGCGCCCAGGCGCTTTTCCATACTGGTCATGCCAGTGTTGAGGTTCATGGTCAGCATGGTGCCGCCGAAGAATGTCAGCGCGAGGATGGTGACGACGGCGAGCAGTGCGCCGGTGCGGAACGGCTTGCGTTTGAGGTTTTCAATCGGAAGGCCGCGCAATGCGATATGGGATGGCACGATGAATCCTTATGTTGCTTATAGTGCGGTTGCAATAAGCGAGGCCGGAGTCCAGCGTTCGGAATGGCTGGGCTCCGGCCGTCTGCTCGATCAGTTGCGCTTGGCGGCGCGAGAGTCGAGCCAGATGGCGATGGCCGCGAACACGATGGTGAGCACGCCGAGCACGATGAGCGTGGGCAGCATAACCATGCGACAGTGCATCATCGCGCCCTTGCAGATGCCGATCAGAAAGGTGGGTACGGCGAGTAGTAGCAGGGCGTCGGCTGCGGCGGCGATATTGAGGCCGATGCGAATCTGCGGGGCGACGAACAAAGCCACGACGCCGAACACGAGGATGACGACGCCGATGCCGGTGGCCGCCTGCTGCGAGTAGTGGCAGGCACCCGGCATGTCATGGCCGGTGCAGGCGTGCGCAAAGGTCTGGGGCGCGATGGTGATCAGCGCGCCGAACAGAATATTGGGCACGGATGCAAACAGCTTGTTCTTCATAACTACTTTTTCCTCTCCCCTGTTCCCAGGGCTCGTAGGCACAACCTCCGCATTATGCCCACACTGTGATGAAGAACACAAGTCTTGTTTTTTGCGAATTTATTTGGTATATAACTCAGCCCCTCGTCAGAGGGGCCAATTTATCTACAACTTCTCAATCGGCGCTACGCGGAGCATGAGGCGTTTGACGCCGGCGGAGCCGAAGTCCACGGTGATTACCGAATTGCGGCCCTTGTCTTGTGCGTCGGTGACCTTGCCGAGACCGTACTGGTCGTGGCTGATCATGTCGCCCACGGCGAAGTCGGCGATATTCAGGCCATTGTCCTTGGTGAGCTTCGAGCTAGGCACGGCAGAGCCGGTCGAATCGGATTTCGGTGCGGTACGGCGCGTGGTGACCTTGCCGCCACGGGTGCCACCATATGAACCGGACGAAGAACCGGAACGGGAACGCGACCCGTAGGACGACCTCGAACCGGAGCCTGAAGAACCATAGGACGAACCCGAACGGGAGCGGGAACCATAGGAGGACGAGCCGGAGCGGGAACCATACGACGATGAACGGGAACCATACGACGAAGAGCCGGAACCCGAGCCATACGACGACCCATACCGCGACCGCGACCCATAGGACGAACCCGAACCGGACGAACCACGCGAGCCGAACGTCGACGACCCGCCAAACGCGGCGCCGCCGAAATCGTCATCATCCCAGCCGCCCAAATCGTCGGCGAATCCATCGGTCTCCCAGCTGGCGCGCATACGCTCCACGCCGGCTTCACGGCGTTTCCAATCAATCAGCGAATCCGGAATCTCGTCGAGGAACTGGCTGGGCATCATATCGGCGGCCTGGCCCCACTGGGAGCGGACGGCGGCGCGCGTGACATACAGTCGCTGCTTGGCGCGCGTGATGCCCACATAGGCGAGTCGGCGTTCCTCCTGCAGTTCAGTGGTGTCTTCCATCGAACGCGAATGCGGGAAGGTGCCCTGTTCCATGCCGGTCAGGAACACCACCGGGTATTCGAGGCCCTTGGCGGTGTGCAAGGTCATAAGCGTCACCTTGCCGGAGTCCTCCGCCTCGCCGGGTAGTTGGTCGGAGTCGGCCACAAGCGCGGTGGTCTCCAGGAATGCGGACAACGTGGCGTCAGGCGTGTTCTGTTCGAATTCGGCGGCAGTGGACTGCAGCTGGGAGAGGTTCTCCAGACGGGAGGCGTCCTGCGGGTCCACGGATTTCTCGAGTTCGGCCCTTAAGCCCGACTTCTCCAATACTTCGGCCACGATCTCGCTGGGCTTGGAGTCGTGCGCGCGCGTGAACTGCGAGAGCGCGCCCATCAGATCGCGGAATGCTCGTAGCGAGGTGGCGGTGCGTGTCGGCACCTCGATCTCATCCAAGTGCATGAGTGCGTAGAAGAAGCTGGTGCCATGCTCGCGCGCGTAGGCGAGCAGCACGCCTTCGGCGCGGTCGCCAAGCCCACGCTTGGGCACGTTGAGAATACGGCGTAGATTCACATCGTCGTCCGGATTGACGAGCGCCTGCAAATAGGCCAGCGCATCCTTGATTTCGCGACGTTCGTAGAACTTGGTGCCGCCGACGAGCTGATACGGCTGATTCGTGTTGATCAGCGCCTCTTCGAGCGAGCGGGATTGGGCGTTGGCGCGGTACATGATCGCCATGTCGGAGTAGGCGATGCCCGCTTCGGCGTGCAGGCGCGCGATTTCGGTGGCCACCCACTGGGCCTCCTGCTGGGCGTTGTCCGCCGCGTAGCCGACGATCGGCTCGCCCTTGCCGAGCGCGGTCCACAGTTTCTTGGGCTTGCGGCCCTCGTTGTTGCTGATCACCGCGTTGGCCGCATCCAGAATGGTCTGCGTCGAACGATAGTTCTGTTCGAGCATGATGGTCTTGGCGTTCGGGAAGTCCTGCTCGAAGTCCTGAATGTTGCGGATGTCGGCACCACGGAACGCGTAGATGGACTGGTCGGAATCGCCCACCACGGTGATCCAGGCGGGGCCGGACTTGCCGGCGTTAGGCGCGCCCGGGATGGCCTTCTCCCCCGTGTCCACGCCGGCCAGCTCGCGCACGAGCACGTACTGGGCGTGGTTGGTGTCCTGATACTCGTCGACCAGAATGTAACGGAAGCGGTGATGGTAGTACTCGGCGACGGCCGGGTCAGTGCGCAGCAACTCGACCGTGCGGCCGATCAGATCGTCGAAGTCGACGGCGTTGGCCAGGGCCAAGCGATGCTCGTATTCGGCGTAGATCACCGCGTAGATGGCTTCAAGGTCGCCCACCGTGCCGAACTGGTAGCCGCGCTGGCCGGGCGTGAAGTCGGGCGCGTGAACGGCGAGGTTTTCCTTCCAACCGGTCAGATTGTTCTTGAGGTCGGAGATATGGCCGAGAATCGAGCGTGGAGTGTAGCGCTTGATGTCGAGGTTGAATTCGGTGGCGATGATTTTGACGAGTCGCTCGGAGTCGGCGGAATCGTAGATGGAGAAGCCGGACTTGAGTCCGATGGACTTGCCGTCGCGCCTCAGAATGCGCACGCAGGCGGAGTGGAAGGTGGAGACCCACATGCGCTGGGCCACCGGGCCGATCAGCGAGCCGAGTCTTTCGCGCATTTCGGCGGCGGCCTTGTTGGTGAAGGTGATGGCTAGAATCTGGCTCGGCCATGCGCCGAACTGGCTCAAGATCCAGGCGATGCGGCGGGTCAGCACGCGGGTTTTGCCGGAGCCTGCACCGGCTCCGATCAGCAGCGCCTGACCGCGGTATTGCACGGCTTCCGCCTGCTGCGGGTTCAGGTCGCCCACGAGTTCCTGTGCGCTGCGTGCGATGACTTCCGGCTCGTCGTACACTGTTGCCTCCCTTTGAATCGCGACATTCATGTTTACCACATGCACGGGTCAGCGCAGGACAACGTACACTTACGAGTATCCATATCATTCACTGACATACAACAATGGGAGGTTCAATGCAGGAACTTGAGGAGCGAATCCAAAGCGAGGGAACGGTGAAGGCGGGTAATGTGCTCAAGGTGGACGCGTTTCTGAACCACCAGTGCGACGTACGCCTGTTCGACCGCATGGGTTCGGCATGGGCCGCTCATTTCGCCGGCAAGCACATCACCAAGATTCTGACCATCGAGGCGTCCGGCATCGGCATTGCGTGTGTGGCGGCCCAGCATTTCGGCAATGTGCCGGTGGTGTTCGCCAAGAAGGCGCAGTCCATCAACCTTGACGGCGACCAGTACACCACCACGGTCTATTCCTTCACCAAGCAGAAGGAGTTCCCGGTGATCGTGGCCAAGAAGTATCTGAACGCCGGCGACCATGTGCTGCTTATTGACGATTTTCTGGCCAACGGCAAGGCGTTGCGCGGTCTGATCGATCTGTGCGAAGCAGCCGGTGCCACGGTCGAGGGCATTGGCATCGCCGTGGAGAAGGGCTTCCAGGGCGGCGGTGACGCGCTGCGCGCTGAAGGCTACGATGTGGATTCGCTGGCCATCGTCGAGTCCATGAATCCCGAGACCGGCGAAATCACATTTAGGCACTGAGCACATTGGCTGCTCCCGCCGGCGGGAGCAACAGAGAGAAGAAGAGAATCATGTCAGAGAAGAAAACCAATCATTCCGTATCCTTTGAGGCGTTGTCTTCGCTGGACGCGCCAGTATCCTTCTGGAAGGGCATTCCGTTCGGCCTGCAGCATGTGATGGCCATGTTCGTGGCGAACCTCGCCCCGATCTTCATCGTCGCCTCGGCCGCGAAGATGACCCCGGCCCAATCGGCCACCATCATCCAGTCCGGCCTGCTGGTTGCGGGCCTGGGCACTTGCCTGCAACTGTACGGCGCGTGGCTCATCGGCTCGCGACTTCCGATGGTCACCGGCATCTCCTTCACCTACGTGGCGGCCGCCGTGGCGATCTGCGCGGACAAGGGCTATGGCGCGGTGGTCGGCGCGGTAATGGTCGGCGGTCTGCTGGAACTTGTGCTGGGTTTGACGGCCAAGTATTGGCGTCGGTTCGTGCCGCCCATCGTCTCCGCCATCGTGGTCACGTCGATCGGCTTCTCGCTGCTCAACGTGGGTGCCACGAGCTTCGGCGGCGGCAGCGGAGCCAAGGACTTCGGTTCCTGGCAGAACCTGACGCTCGGGCTTATATCTTTGGTTGCCTGCCTGGCGTTCCAGCTGTTGATGAAGGGCACGGCCAAGCAGCTGTCCGTGCTGTTCGGTCTGGTGGTCGGCTATGTGGCGGCTATCTGCATGGGCAAGGTCGATTTCTCCGGTTTCCAGAACCTCGCCATCGTGTCCGTGCCGCAGTTCATGCCGTTCAAGCCTGAGTTCGACTGGGGCTCGATCATCTCCATCGGCCTGCTCTACGTCGTCTCCTCGGTCGAGGTGCTGGGTGACACCGCCGCGCTGACCAAGGTGGGCCTGAACCGTACGCCCACCGAACGCGAGACCGCGGGCGCCATCGCCGGCGACGGCCTGATCTCCACCGTATCCGGCCTGTTCGGCTGTCTGCCGCTGACCTCGTTCGCACAGAACATCGGATTGGTGGCCATGACCAAGGTCGTCAACCGCAAGGTGATTCTCTCCGGCGGACTGATTCTGGTGCTGGCGAGCTTCGTGCCGGCCATCGCCGAGGTGTTCAACTCGCTGCCGCAGGCGGTGCTCGGCGGCTGCACGATCATGATGTTCGGCAACATCATTCTTTCGGGCTTCCAGATGATTGCCGAGGCGGGCTTCACGCAGCGCAACATCACGATTGCGGCGCTTTCGCTGACCATCGGCATCGGCTTCACCCAGGTGAGCGACATCTTCACGCAGTTCCCGGCACTGTTCCAACAAATCTTCGCCTCGAACTGCATCGCCGTGGCGTTCGTGGTGGCCGTGATCCTGAACACCGTGCTGCCCAGCGAGGAGCACTTCCTCTCTGCGCCCAAGGAGGCACCGGCCGCGGACGCCGAGTGATAACAACGCAACATATCAGCTGCGCATAATCACATGATGATGCCCTATCGTCTTGCAGGATGATAGGGCATCATTGATTTTGGGAGAGACTACAAGTTGAACCATGAGTTCGAGCCGGTGGCGTGTCGATCAATCGTCATCTTCCCATTCGAGGATGTCTCCGGGTTGGCAGTCGAGTGCCTTGCAGATGGCGTCCAACGTGGTGAAGCGGACGGCTTTGGCACGTCCGTTCTTCAGAATGGACACGTTGGCGGGAGTGATGCCAATTTGTTCGGCGAGCTCGCCGACGCCAATCTTGCGTTTGGCCATCATGACGTCGAGATTGATGCGAATCGTCATCTCAAATCACCTGCTCGAGTTCGCGCCCGAGCCGGACAAGGAGAACAGTTTCCATACGGCCACGAACGCCGCTTCGATGCAGAACAGGAACAGCACGCCCATAATGAGATATGGCCAGCGCATCGACGTCTGGCTCGGGTAGAGGCCGGCCAGCGCGCCGCTCAATCCCGGTACGGCGAATAGTTGGCCCCATAGGCAGGCCAGCCAGACCAGAATCACGATGGCTTTCAACGCGAGCAACACCCATCGGTTCATGTAGTTTTTCATAGCCCGGTCCTTTCAGGTGCCGACGTTTTTTTGGCGACACCGCGAACATCGATATGACTATATCGAAAAACGATATACCTTGCAAGGCGTATTGCGTCAACCGGCATTGGTCGCTCGTATACATATAGGCTTCGGCAGACTGTCAGCAGACCGTCAGCTCAACGGAGCGAACGCCATATGAGCCACCCATTCGCGCACGAGCGTGATGACGGCTTCGGGTTGGTCGATGTGCGCGTTGTGACCGGCATTGTCCAGCGTCACGAAGGTGGCGTTGGGATAGTGCGGCAACAGGGCTTGCTGATCTTCGTATCCGACGATCTGGTCTTGCTTGCCGGTGACGATGAGCACCGGACCCGCATATGTGCCGAGCATTTCCTCGGGATTATCGGCCAGCCAATAGCGCTGATCCAGTCGTTCGCATGCCGCACGGTCGCACAACGCCACGCCGGGCAGGATGAACCGTTGGTAGCGTCGCCACGCGTCGAATGACTGGTTGACGCCCATGGTAATGAAATCGAACACCTGTTCCTGCGGCAAGGAGTGCGTCAGCTTGGGATTGGGCTGTGCAACCACATGTTCGGCCACATGCCGGCCGGCATGCTGCGGGTCCACGACCGGCGCGATCAATGCCATACCGGCCACTCGGCGAGGTTCGCGCGCCAATACTTCGCGGACAAGCGCACCGCCCATCGAGTTGCCGACCATGGCGAATGGAGCCGCTTTACCGACAAGACCGTCAATGGCCGTTTGCAGCCAATCCGCCATTTCCGGCAGCCCGCAGGCATGCTCGGGCAATGCCGGCGTACGGCCGAAACCGGGCAGATCCAGATATATACGGCGAATTGAATCATTGCCGTCAAACGCCTTGTCGAGCATCATCAGCGAACGATGGTCCACACCCATGCCATGCACGAACACGACGGGCAATCCATCATCATTGCCCTCAATCGCGCAGTACGGCTGCAATTGCGCCATGTGTTCCTCTCCTTCAACCCGGTACAAATCGCCTTTCACACAATAGCGGCAGCAGCTCCCTTGGTGTCGGAGCAATCCCGACCGCCATTCTCGGTTTCGAGGGGCTGATTTGCGCGGATGTCATGAAGCGTGAAGACTTGTCACAAAGTCGCGTGATGACGCAGCCGCCGTTCAGGTGGATATGCCACGCTGTCATGATGACGGCCGAGCCGGAACACGGCAAATCCCGCATGCTGCATAGGCCAGCCGGTCACGGTCAGCCATGACACCGAAATATTGGAGGCGCAATGGGACAACAGGTGCGGTACGGCAGACGCCGCTCCCATGGCGCGGGCGCGCTGATTGCAGCCGTCATACTTGTTGTTGCGGCGCTGATCGCGGCATGGACGCTGCTGCCACGGCTATTCACGCCTCGCGAGACCGCGCGCACGGCCGAGGAAGCATATTGCGCGGCGGTGTCGTCCGACGGAGCCCGCCGCACCTTGACGCCTGATCAGGCGCAGAACGCGGCGCTGATTGCGAACATCGCCGTCACGCGCGGACTGCCGGATCACGCGGCGACGGTGGCCATCGCCACGGCCATGCAGGAGTCGAGGCTGACGAATCTGGACTACGGCGACTTGGATTCGCTCGGCCTGTTCCAACAGCGGCCCAGCCAAGGCTGGGGCACGGCGGAGCAGGTGTCCGACATGACCTATGCGACAAACATCTTCTACGATCATCTGCTGCAGGTGCCGGATTGGGAGACGATTCCGGTGGAGGACGCCGCGCAGGAGGTGCAGCGCTCAGGCTACCCGGAACTATATGCCGCATGGGATGCGATGGCACGCGCTTGGGCCTCGGGGCTGACCGGTGAACGGTCGGCGGGCGTCACGTGCGCGTTGGAGCCAGCAACCTCCTCGGACGCGGACGGGTTGGTTGCCGCCATAGGAGGTACACTGCCGAATGTCAATGTCTCGGTTGTGCCCCCAAATGGCAAAACCGGCACGAACAACGGCGCTGCGACCAATACGGCCAGCACAACGTTGACGATCACGCTGCCGGACGGCCTGTCCGCCGACAACCGCACTCGACTTTGCTGGCAGACGGCAGGCTGGCTGGTCACGCATGCACGTCAATACGGCATTGACGCACTGCACGCGGACGGCATGGATTGGAACCGCAAAGCCGGCACATGGATCGGCACCGAAACCGCCGAGCAGACCATCACCTTCACGCTTGCGTGATGTGACCTATACCGCCGTTGCGACCACAAATCCGACTGGTTGGAGCCTACGCCGTCGATGCCGCCTGAGGCACGATACGGATATGTTTTTACTCGTTCGAATGAGCCCAATCCACGACGGCTTCGATGTTATTGCCATCCGGGTCCAGCACGAATGCGGAGTAATAGCCGGGATGGTACGGGCGCGGACCGGGAGCGCCGTTGTCTCGGCCGCCGGCGGCGAGCGCGGCTGCATGGAACGCCTGCACGGCTTGCTGACTGTCAGCCAAGAACGCGATGTGTGTGACCGGCGTGACCGGCGAAGCCTCCGCCTCCAGCCCTTCAATCGGTGACACGTAGAAATCGGAGTGCAGGGTTCCGTCATCCACGCCGAATCCGAGCGTAGGCTCATGATGCGCCTTGACGATATAGCCGAGCGGTGCGAGCGCCTGTTTGTAGAATGTGATGCTACGGTCGATGTCTTTCACGTGCAACGTCAGATGGTCCAGCATGGTCTTGGTCGCCCTCCCCTGGTTCTTGTATTCGATTGCTGCTTGCAGTGTAAGCCCGAACGTTTCCCACAGGGCCGCGCATGGCTATGATGAGAGCAATCGCACGTCGAGTTCGAGACAATATTCAAAACGAATCCAAGGCAATAAGGGGAATGACGATGACCAAGGCACTGATTGTGGTGGATGTGCAGCCGACGTTCTGTGAAAGCGGCGAACTGGGTGTCGCAGGCGGCAACGCGGTCGCCGAGCGGATTGCCGATTATGTGAACGCGCATCGCAGCGAGTACGCGTATATCGCAACCACGCAGGACTGGCATATCGAGCCGGGCGCGCACTGGTCGGCGGAGCCGGATTTCGTGGACACGTGGCCGAAGCATGGTGCGGCCGGCACGCTGAACGCCGAATTGCATCCGGCGATCAAGGCGCTGAACATCGAGCATCATTTCAAGAAGGGCCAGTATTCGGCGGCATATTCCGGTTTTGAGGGTATCGAGGACAATACCGACCGTATCCAGACCCGCGAGGAGGTCGAGGCCGAGCAATCCGCCGGCAAGACGCTGGCCAACGCGCTGAAGGCCGCCGGCGTGAGTCGCGTGGATGTGGTGGGCATCGCCGAATCGCATTGTGTCAAGGACACCGCGCTCGATGCCAAGAAGCTCGGCTTCGAGGTCACCGTGTTCGAGGATCTGACCGTGCCGGTCAGCGAGGAACTTGGTGTTGCGGCCCGCAAGCAGATGGCTGCGGGCGGCATCACATTGGCTGAGTCCCGCTGATCGGGCCGGATATACCCAGAGCGAAGCACACAGCCGTAGCATCAATCACGCGCAAGATTCCCACGCCACCCAACATAGCCCGCCCGCCTCGACCGGCCGATATCATCGGCGAACACGCGGAACCGAACCCTACATCGACGTTCGTTTCGTCTGGTTTGGCCCATGAATTCTGCATGAATTGGGGTGAACTGGCGGGGCTGGAGGCGAGCGGGCGGCGGATTATGGGGCACAATGGTTTCAAGGAGGCCGCCATGGTCGATGACTATACTGCCAAAATGACTGAGCTGATCGAACTCATGCGTCTGATCGGCAACGATACGCAACAGTGCGAGGTCAAGGAATGCAAGCGCAAGATCTCCTCGACCATCACCGATACGCTGTCCGCGTTCTCCAATGGCTCCGGCGGCTGGATTATCCTGGGCCTGTCCGAAAAGAACGGGTTCACGCCGGTCGAGGGATTCGACGCGCGCGCCATGCAGGAGGCGCTGAGCCAGGCGTGCGAGAAGATGACGCCGGTGGTGCGGCCCGTAATCGTCACCTGCCCGTTCGAAGGCGCGAATCTGGTGTTCGCGCGCATCGACGAGATGCTGCCGCGCGACAAGCCCTGCTTCACCACCGCGCTCGGACCGCACGGCGGCTCGTTCATCCGTACCGGCGACGGCGACCGGCGCATGACCTCCTATGAGGTCGACCGGCTCATCGAGGAGCATCTGCAGCCCACATACGATCTGGATATCGTGCCCGACGCCACGACCGATGACCTCGACCCGCAGCTTGTTGCCGGACTGTTGGCACGCGTGCGCGAACAGCATCCGCGCGTGTTCGCCGACCGAGACGGCATCGATGTGCTGCTGGATCTGCAGGTGTTGCGCCATGATGATTCCGACGAGTCGGAGGTCGGCGGAATCCTGCGCCCACCTTGGCCGGACTGCTGGCGTTGGGCCGCTATCCGCAGAAGTTCTATCCGCGGCTCGGCATTTCGACTGAGAAGGCTAAGCAGTGGCTGGACAACGGCGCTCAGCCCACGGACACCGTCCGTGAGATCCTGAAGAAGGCCGCTGTTCTGTAATTTGTTCGCTTTTCAGGGAGGGAACGCCACATGCAGGAACT
>ENA-OQMN01000304-OQMN01000304.1-human-gut-metagenome-genome-assembly--contig:-NODE-304-length-10982-cov-3.448641_pt1 | contig 10982 bp, 14 predicted proteins | sample MGYA00242765_ERZ504861 | MGnify/ENA primary metagenome ERZ504861 (study PRJEB26092, sample SAMD00036417) | human gut metagenome | host: Homo sapiens | study: EMG produced TPA metagenomics assembly of... | reverse complement strand
GAGTCCACACGGTATTGCTCTCCGTTTATATCCTTCCGTTTCAATCCAGTTCGTGCGTGTTGGCGCGCATCCACGCCACGGTGTCGTCAATGGCCTTGTCCGGGTCGATGTACGTAGCGCCGGTCGCAGATCTCAAAGGAGCAGCAGCCGTCATAGCCCTGCGCTTTGATCTGCTCGTAGTAGTCTTTCATCGGGGAAATCTCCATCTCCGGGCACCGTATGTCCCCGGTCGTTGAAATGGACATACTGCATCCGGCTGCCCAGATTTACAAAGTAATCCGCCACCGTCTCGCCGGCATATGTCATCTGATCCATATCCACCATGCCAACGATGGCCGGAGAGTCGATTTCATCCAGCATCTTTGCAATATCTCTGCTGGTGATGAGGACATTCGTGGTCGTGTTTTTCAGCTCTTCCAGCAGCAGGGTGACGTGCTTGCGTTCTGCGTAGGCGGCGAGCTGTGCCATAGATTCCCGGCAGTTGTTCCACGCCTCCTCCCGAGGAGCATCAAAGTACCCGAAGCCGGTGCTGATCTGCACCCGGGGACAGCCCAGAAACTCTGCCGTGTCGATGGCGCGCTGATAGTACCGCAGGCTGGATTCCCGGGTGATCCGGTCCTGTGTGCAGAAGTTGACGGGATAGACGCAGTTTTCCGGGGTCATTGCCGCGACCGACAGATGACGGCGGCGCAGCTCCCCATCCAGCTCCAGCAGATGAGAGAGGGGATGGTCAAACAGGTTCAGCTGCGGTGCCGAGCAGTACAGGTCGATGCTGTCGAAGGGAGAGCGCTCCACTTTATCCAGAAACTTTGTGAGCGGGTAGCGCAGATAGTGGTAATTCATCGGTGCAAATTTCATACGAAGATCTCCTTTACAATGACTGACGGAGTTTGTCAGAAAACAACTACGCCCGGCCGCCTGTCCACATCGGTGTGCGGCTCAGAGGGACCGGGCGTAGCTGCTTTCCGGAGAAAGATGTATATGCCGAATGGGGGGAGCGCGTCAGAATACGAGCATACCCAAAGCGATGGCAGCCACGATCGTCACCACAGACATGACCAGACCGGGCAGCATATAGCTGTGATTCAGCACATATTTGCCGATCTTGGTGGTTCCGGCAGAGTCAAAGCCGATGGCGGCGACACACTGGCCGGAGGCAGGGATCACATAGTTGGCATTGCATGCCACCCAGCCTGCGATGATGATGTAGACGGGCAGATTCAGGGCCATGCCGATGGGGACCATGATCATGGTTGTGGAAGCCTGACTGGTGGTGATCGCTGCGACGATGAACACGGCAATGATGTAGACCCAAGGATACTGGTTTGCGATCGCGCCCATGGTATCAGAGATGTAGGAAGCCTGATCGCCGATGAAGGTGTTGACCATCCAGCACAGACCGTAGGCGAGCACCACGGCGAACATACCGGTCTTGAAAACGGGCTGATCCAGCATGGTGCTGCTGTTGAACTTGCAGACCAGAACGATGAGGGCTGCACCCAGCATCATGAAGATCTCAATGATGGTGGTCATACCCATCTGGGAGCCATCTGCAAAGGTGGGACGCAGAGCGGAAACTGCACCGAAGGTAACAATCGCCAGCATTGCGACCAGGAAGATCACCACGGCAGTCTTTGCCTTGCCGGTAGCGGGCTTCTCTTCCGCCTTATTCTGCTTGTAATCCTTGACAAGGCCCTGCTTGACGCGCTCCAGATACTCCGGGTCTTCGCTCAGCTCCTTGCCGTGGTGCAGCACAGAGATGCCTGCCGCCACAGAGCCAAGCAGCGTTGCGGGCACACAGACCAGCAGCAGATTGAACAGGTTGATGTTGCCGTAGGAGACCATCAGACCGAGGACGCCTGCCGTAGCCGCAGAGATGGGGCAGGCGGTGATGGCATTCTGGGATGCGACGACGGTAGCCGAGATAGGGCGCTCCGGCCGGATGCCCGTATCCATGGCGATCTCATTGATGACCGGCAGCAGGCTGTAAACGATGTGGCCGGTGCCGCACATAAAGGTGAAGATGTAAGCGATGACCGGAGCAAGGACAGTGATGTGCTCCGGGTGTTTCCGCAGGATTTTCTCAGCAAGCCGGACCATGTAGTCCAGACCGCCCGCAGCCTGCATTGCAGATGCCGCCAGAATAACCGCGATCATGATGCGGATGACGGTGATGGGCGGGTCAGAAGGGGAAACGTGCAGGAAGAACGTCAGGATAAACATGCCGATACCGCCGGCAAGTGCCATGAAAGGTCCGCCCTTGCGGGTTCCGATGAAGATCATCACCAGAACGATGAGTAGCTCGATCCAAAACATGAGATATACCTCCTTCAGGCATAACTTCAGGTGAATGTTCAATTCTGATCGAATGCTGCGCGCCTGCATCAGATCACGCCGCAATACACTACCGAACACCGGGAGGGCTTCCCGCCATCGTCAATGTATTGTTTTGTATCATGATGCAATAATACAATGCAAGTACCGCCTTGTCACCAGTATTCCAGCATTTTCGTCAAAACATCCTATCAACGTTGCCATTGTTTTGTGAATCACTTACCAAATCATTGTATTCTTCTGCCCTCATTTGCTCCCGTTTTGTCTCTTACTTCTATAATACAAAAAGAGAGCGCCCCTGAAATTCTGCTTTCAGGGACGCTCTCTTTTTATTTTTATACACAGGTACGCCTTTTTCTGTGCTCATCTTTGACAGCTCAGACCATGAGCTTAAACTTATCCGCGATGCAGAGCTGACGGCTCAGATAGCAGTGTTCCCCGCTCTGATCGTGCACCACGCTCTTGATGGACAGCAGCGGGTAGCCCTTTACCACATCCAGATACTTGGCCTCCTGATGGTTCGCAAACACGATCTCAAGGACTTTGTCTGAGCGTGTGAATACGATGCCTGTTTCCTTTCGGATTGTCTCATACAGAGAGGTATTGGTCAGATCTGCATTGAACAGAAAGAAAAAGCTCTCCGGAAATTTGCTGGTCTCCAACAGCATCGGTCTGCCGTCCGCAAGGCGCAGGCGCTCCACAACCAGCATCTGTTCGTCCTTTTTCAGCCCAAGCTGCCCCCGTTCTTCCTCCGTGGGCTGTTCCAGTGCGATCTTGATCGTCTTTGCGCCGGGCTGGTATCCCATCATATGGCACATATTGGTGTAGCTCAGCACGCCATCCAGCTTTCTCTGGATCTTCTTTTCCGCAATAAACGTGCCCTTGCCGGGCTTGCGCACCAGAAATTCTCCCTGAGACAGCTCATCCAGTGCTTTACGCACCGTGACGCGGCTGACCGAATAGCGCTCGCAGAGTTCATTTTCCGTTGGCAGGCGGCTGCCCGGGGGATACTCGCCCGCATCAATAGCCGCACGCAGTGTTGCAGCGAGCTGTTGAAACAGCGGCGTTGAAATTGTATTATCCAAACTCATGGTATATTCTCCCGTTCTTATTTTTATCACGAAATACGGTTTATTTTCAATTTACTCTTTTGCGTGCCCCGCAAATATGTTACAATACAAACTTATTATATATAAGTTTTATCCGTGCGTAAAGAGGAAAAACAAATTTTTCTCCCTTGCATCTGTGCAGGGCCGTTTTCCAGCGCCCCCTGTTTATATAGGAAGCCGGCCACATTTCGTTTCGTTCCTTGTAAAAAATGCACAATATTTTTGCCCTATTTTCGGTATTGACATTTGTATTGCTTTGTATTATCATCATGGCAAGGAAAGTTCTTCCGGAAACGACCGGAAGAAATCGAGATAGCTTAATATGAAATGCAGGAGGGTAATACAATGCATTACAAGTACACTGACATCAAGGCCATCGTCGCTGAAATTCTGGAGAACAAGAAGGACGAGGGCGGCGTCAAGAACATCTATTTCGTGGGCTGCGGCGGCTCTCTGGGTGCTCTGTACCCTGCAAAAACCTTTATGGAGCGCGAGAGCCTGACGCTGAAGTCCGGCTGGGTGAGCAGCAACGAGTTCGTCCACAGCACGCCCCGCGATTTCGGCAAGAACTCCATCATCTGCCTTGCCTGCCACAAGGGCAACACCCCCGAGACCATTGCCGCTGCAAAGCTGGGCAAGGAGATGGGCGCTGCTGTCATCATCCTGACTTGGCTGGAAGAGTCTGAGATCATCGAGTTCGGCGATTACATCATCCATTACTCCTTCGACGCCAGCCCGGATCACCTCGCCGGTGACATCGACTACGCCGGTGAAAAGCCATGTGCGCCCTGCAGGTCGCCGTGGAGCTGCTGAATCAGACCGAGGGCTACAGCAACTCGATAAGTTCCAGCAGGGTGCCGGCATGATCACCACCGTGATCCGAAAGGCCCGCGCTCATGTGGCCCAGCGCGCTCTGGACTTTGCCGAGGAGTACAAGAACGACTCCGTCATCTACACCATGGGCAGCGGCGCAGGCTACGGTGCCGCTTACATGGAGAGCATCTGCATCTTCATGGAGATGCAGTGGATCCACTCCGGCACCATCCACACCGGTGAGTTCTTCCATGGTCCCTTCGAGGTCACCGACGCCAACACCCCCTTCGTCATTCAGGTGTCCGAGGGTTCTACTCGTGAGCTGGACGAGCGCTGCCTCAAGTTCCTGCACACCTATGCAAAGCGCATCGAGGTGCTGGACGCCAAGGAGCTGGGCCTGTCGGTCATCGATCCCGCTGTCGTGGACTACTTCAACCACTCTCTGTTCAACAATGTCTATCCCATCTACAATCACGCCCTCGCTGAGACCCGCCAGCATCCGCTGACCACCCGCCGCTATATGTGGAAGGTCGCATACTGATACAGACGGAAAGGATCTGATACGATGAGCGCAGTCAAGATCATAGCCATCGGCGATAATGTGTGTGACAAATACCTCTCCCGTGGGAAGATGTACCCCGGCGGCCAGTGCGTCAACACCTGCGCCTATGCCGCAGCAAACGGTGTGCCTTCCGCTTATCTGGGCAAGTTTGGCAGCGATGAGGTCGCTGCCTACAACCAGAAGATCCTGCACGAGCTGGGCATCGACATCAGCCGCTGCCGCCATTTTGAGGGCGAAAACGGCTTTGCCATGGTCACGCTCAAGGGCAACGACCGCGTCTTTCTTGGCTCCAACAAGGGCGGCGTCGCCAAAGAGCACAGCTTCGACTTCACGCAGGAAGATCTGGAGTACATCAAAGGCTTCAACCTGATCTACACCAACCTCAACAGCTATATTGAAGAGGAACTTCCCTTCCTGCACACGGCCGGCGTGCCCATCGCCTATGACTTTTCCACCCGATGGACCGACGCCTATCTGGAAAAGGTCTGCCCCTATGTCACCGTGGCCATCCTGTCCTGCGCACACCTGAGTGCCCGAGGACCGCGCCCGCGAGATGCCAGAAGGCCGCCGACCACGGCGTTTCCATCGTGCTGGGCACCATCGGTGAGACGGCTCCGTATCGTGCTGTACAACGGCAAGCCTACTACGCTCGCCGTGCACGCAGATGACGTCATTGATACCATGGGTGCCGGCGACTCCTACTTTGCCGCTTTCCTCTGCTCGCTGCTGAAGTCTTCCAAGAGCGGCGCTCTGCTGGAAGGCACCGAAGAGAAAACGCCGCGCATCTGCAGAAAGCCATGCAGATCGGCGCAGCATTTGCTGCAAAAATGTGCACCAAGGAAGGCGCATTCGGCTACGGAACCCCCATCGTGGGACGCACCGAACTGTAAAATAAAACAGGAGGCATTTTCATGAGACCTTATCAGTATGAAAACAACGCGGAAGGCATCCTCTGCGTTTATAAGAACCCCAAATGGCTGGTTTGCATCAAGAACTGGAAGCCTGACAACGACATTGCCGGCATCGCTCATCTGGAGGTTCATCACTCCACCGACGAGCAGTTCATCCTTGCCGCTGGTAAGGCAATCCTCATCACCGCCGAGCGCGAGGGCGGTAGCTTCAAGAATATCGAGCTGACCCCCATGCAGCAGGGCAAGGTATACAATGTTCCCGCTGAGTGCTGGTTCTACTCCATCACGCAGAAAGACACCAAGGTGATCTATGTGCAGGACTCCAACTGCTCTATGGAAAACAGCGACTTTGCCGACCTGACCGCTGCTCAGATCGCCGACATTCAGAAGTGTGCACGCAAGATCCTCGCAGAGTGAAAAGGAGCTTTTTATGCCGATCCGATGCGTCCTCTTTGACTTTGACGGTGTGATCGCCGATACCGAGGAACGGAACGCCGACTATCTTGCCGCTGCTCTTGCGCATTTTGGGGTCCGGCTGACAGACGCAGATCGGAGCGCACTGGTGGGCATCAATGATCCTTCTCTGCTTGAGGCACTGCTGAAGCGGGCAGAAACGCCGGTCACTCTGGAGCAACTGCAGGCCGAACGCACACGCCACGGCAACTACTACGAAAACGGTGCCGACCTGCACACACAGCCCGGTCTGCGGGAGTTTCTCTCTGCGCTTCGCGCACAGAGCATTCGCACCGGCGTAGTCTCCTCTACCCGGTCACAGCTCATTCTGACCGCGCTCGACCGCCTGCATCTGGTCTCACAGTTCGATGTGGTGGTCTGTGGTGACATGGTCACTCGGCGCAAGCCCGATCCAGAACCTTATCTGTGGGCAGCGCAGCTTCTGGGGCTTGCCCCCGGCGATTGTCTGGTCATCGAGGACTCTCCCACAGGCATCCGTGCCGGAAAAGCCGCCGGCTGTACCGTGCTGGGCTATACCGGCAGCTCTATCCGTCAGGACGTCTCTGCGGCAGATTTCGCCCTTTCTGATTTTCATCTTTACCGACAGATCCCACTTTTTCAGAATCTTTCTCCGTTCTGATTTTATGACAAAACAGACCAAACCGGTACAAATAGGTTTGGTCTGTTTTGCATTTTAGCTGCTCCGCTCCGTGCAGGAGACCCGCCACCGCAGGAACGGTTCTACTTATTTCTTTTCGGAGGGTTCCATGGCGTTCCCCGATCGTTCCGACCTTCCTGCCCGCACGATGCTCACCAGCGAAGGCTCCGTTTCCCGCAGCACCCATGTAGTCGCAGACCCACGGACCCAACGTCTGCGCACGCTAACTCCCATCGAATGCGAACGGCTCAACGGCTTCCCGGATGATTGGACAGCCGGGATGCCGGAACGACTGCGCTATTTCACCATGGGGAATGCGCTTGTCGTTCCTCTGGTCAAGGCCATGGGCAAGCGGATCAGCGCACTGGCTGGGGACGAGCAGCGCAGTTGATGGGCGTTTCTCTTGGGTTTCCAAAGGGGTGCGGTTCGCCAGTGGCGACCTCAAAATGCAGCACATTTTGAAGCACCTGACCGAGCCGACAGGCGAGAGGCAGCCCCCCTTTGGCACACGACTTTGCCTGCAAAGTCGTGTGTGTTACACCTTGGTTCCGGCTGATGCGGAAAAGGGGCTGCGAGAGGCTCCGGCAAGCACCTGTTCTGCGGCAGAAGGATGCGCGGATGGGCATGGCAGTTGACGGTCTTTGCCCACTCAGCGCAGGCTTGCAGAGGAACCAATGGTGTACGTTCTCCCGTCCTGCCGCACCATCTTCATGACCGCCGCCCTGCGGGAGGAGCTGAAGCAGTGGCTGGAACGGCTGAAAAGGGAAGAAGCCCTCGACCCGGAGCGGTACCGCAACAGCGGGATGCTGCTGCGGCTACCCAACGGTCTGGCGGTGGAGCCGGTGCTCATCCGCAAAAAGTTCCTGAAATGGCAGGACGCACACCCGGAGTTCCCGCGCATCGTCTTTCACGGTCTGCGGCATTCCAGTGCCACCTACCAGTTGATGATCTCCGGCGGCGACATCAAGGCGGTGCAGGGGACCACAGGACACGCCAGTGCGGATATGCTGGTGAACACCTACGCCCACACGCAGGACAAACCCCGGTTGGAGTTGACCGAGAAGATCGAAGCCGACTTCTACACGCAAGACGTAGCAGGTGCAAAGCCGCAGGAACCCCCGGAAAACAAAACGCCAGTGGCAACAAAAATCACGGGTAAAATGATTCTTGAAGCCATCCGACAGATGGACGCAGAGGAGCGCCGCGAGCTGACGCGGGTGCTCTTCGCGTAAAAGATTCTTTTTTGTGCAGCGAAATACACGCTGTGCAAGCGATGCAAAGAGTTCATGGCTTTTTTGTAAAGTGTGCAGAAAGTGTGCAAGTGTGTGCAGCCTCTGCCGGAAAAACAAAAAAGTCATGAAATCTTTCGATTTCACGGCATTTTCTGGTGCGATGGAAGGGACTCGAACCCCCGGCCTACTGATTCGTAGCGCACGCCGGGCGATTCCCTCAATTTTTGGAAGTTACGTTTTAACGTTATTTATCAGCGATACATCGCAAGTTTTGAGCTTAGAGTTTCTGCACCCTTTGTCCGATTTTGCAACGATTTGCACCCTTTGCACGTTTTGAAACCGTGCAAAAACCGTGCAGAAACCGTGCACTTACTCCCAGACAACTAAAAAAACTTCATCCGACAACGGCTTGACGGCATTGGTTCGAGTGACCGCACACCATAAATCAAGTCTTGGAGGATACGACTATGATGAAATTACTTTCCTGCCGCTTCAATATGGACACCAACCGGGTGGAAGCCCGGTTCGAGGATGGCACCATTCTTGCCATCGACTGCATCGCCGTCGAAGACGAGTACGGCAACACACCAGCGCAGCGGGCAGAACTGGATTGGCTGCTCTATAACAAGCCCTTGGAGTATGCACAGATGGTGCTGAGAGGGGAGATGGAGCACTACCTGTCGCTGGGGTGTGAGCACGGTAGACAGGAAGATTGAGCCACAGAAAATGCGCGGAAAAACTGCTAATCGCGCGGTGCGCATTTCTCAGCGCAATTTCAGCGTAAATTCAGCGTAAACCATGCCAAGTCAGCGTATTTTCAGCGTAAATCCCGGAAAGTCAGCGTAAATAACCATTTACCATATATAATGATGCCCGCCCATCTGTGGAAAAGCCAGAGTGGGCGGGCATTCTGCATTTTCAGACCGACTGGAACCCTTTGCCGATGATCTCGCTGGAGTTAACGATGGTCAAAAAAGCCTCCGGATCCTCCCGGCGCAGGAAATCCCGCAGCAGCCCTGCCTGCCGCCGGGTCAGCGCCACCATGATCATGGTGCGGGGCTCGCCGGTGTACACGCCGGTGGCGTCCTGCTGGGTCGCTGTGCGCCCCAGTGTTTCCGTAACGAAACGCCGGATGGGCTCCGGCCTTGAGGTGATGACCGTACACACCTTGCGGAGGTTCAGGCTCTCGATGGCGGTATCCACGATGGTGCTGCGCCCGATGAGCCCCAGCACGCAGTACATCCCGGTCTGCGGGCCGTAAATGCAAGCCGCAAACAGCACCGTGCCGATATCGCTGAGCAGAAGAGCCCTGCCGATCTCCACCTTGATGTACTTGTGTAAGATCATCGCCACGATCTCGGTTCCGCCGGTGGATGCCCCGATGTTGAACACAATGCCGCTGGCAAGGGCCGGCAGCGCCACCGCAAAGCACAGCTCCAGCAAGGTGTCATCCGTTAAAGGCTGGGACATGGGAAACAGCTTTTCGCACATACTGGAGTAAAAGCTGAGCATGAAGGAGGAGTACAGCGTCCATCCCATGGCCTTTATCCCCAGAAAGACGCAGCCCAGCACATCCAGCACCGCATTGGTGATCCACATAAAGGTGCTGACGCTCAACGCCGGAAAGCAGGTAGCCAGCACAACGGAAAGACCTGTGGTGCCGCCAAATACGAAGTGGTTGGGGGCGCAGTAAAAGTTCAGTGCCGCCGCACAAATGATCAGGCTCAGATTCAGCAGCAGAAAAAACCGTGCGCCGCTCCACAGCTGTGCCGGGGTCAGGTTTTTGCACAGACCGTTCTTGATTGCTTCCATCTCAGTCCAGGTGCTCCGCCACATCCATCAGCTGGGTGATGATGCAGTCTGCGGCGGACTGGTCCAGCGGCTCGCCGTGGCGGGGTTTCAGCGCCAGCACCTTCAGTCCTGCTGCCTTTGCGGAGGCAATGCCTGTGGGAGAATCCTCCACCGCAATGGCCTTGTCTGCCGTCAGCCCCAGTGCCTTCAGCGCCTTGAGATAGATGTCCGGCGCAGGCTTATGGGCGGCGCAGTCCTCGCCGCTGAAGGCGAAATCCACCATCTCCTTCAGCCCGCCCTCCGTAAGCATCTTCATGATATCCGGCGCTGCGCTGGAGGACGCCACCGCCACCTTCAGCCCACGGCTGCGGAGCGCATTCATCAGTGGCTCTGCCTGCGGGTCGGTGAGCTTGTCATAGGGGGTGGGGCGAGCCTTGCGGTACTCCCGGTAAGCCATCAGCATCTCCTGACGGCGCACAGGGTCGTTGGGAACAAGCGCTTCCCAGATGGCTTTTTCGTTGGAGCCGATGAAGTTGCCCTCCGGGATAGGGATGCCGTTTTCCAGCAGAAAGTTTTTACGGCGGTTCTCGTAGTAGTATTCCGTATCCGCCAGCACCCCATCCATATCAAAAATCACTGCTTCAATCATTCTTCATTTCCCTCTTCATCAAAAAGGGGGAGGGGCAAGCCCCTCCCCCAAGCATGGGTCTATTGATCCCGGATGACCGCTTAGTACTCCAGCTTCCACATATAGCGGCGCAGGGTCAGCGGATGCTGACGGACGTAGGACAGCTCCTCAGCATAGACACGGAAGACAGCGGTGTGCATCAGCGGGTTGAAGTAGGTGATGACGCTGCTGTCCACAGCATTGCCCAGACCGTAATCCTTTGCATCCACCACGGTGGTCAGAGCATCGAAGCGGTGCAGGAAGGTCAGTGCGCGGGCATCCACGGGACGGGTCTTGCCGTCGTTCATCAGCAGGATGAAGGGCACGTCCTTGTCCACGATCTCGAAGGGGCCGTGGAAGAACTCGCCGCTGTGGAAGGAGCCGGAGTTGACCCACTGCATCTCCATCATCAGGCAGATGGAGGTGGAGTAAGCGACCTCCATGGAAGCGCC